>Ga0315915_1004650_pt1 | contig 17241 bp, 8 predicted proteins | sample MpolbnodulesMG_FD_207738 | JGI IMG/M metagenome (GOLD analysis project Ga0315915, IMG submission 207738) | Medicago polymorpha root nodule microbial communities from Los Angeles, California, United States - branched nodules | ecosystem: Host-associated > Plants > Roots > Nodule | place: USA...
CTCAAATTGCTCCAAAACTTGCCCAGAAAATCAGAAGAAAAAAAATCAAGAATCAAAACTTTTCTAGGAGGGACTTCTTACGAGACTATGCCCCTCTAAATCCAAAATTTCATTACTTAGACCCATTTTTCATTTTTCATATTCTCAGAAAAATTTGAAAAAATTTGCATTAGTTTTATTTGATTTTTAGAATTTTTTATGGTATTTTATATTTTATTTTGGTTTTTTAAAATACAAAATTGTAGCTACTTAAATGAGAGAGATTATGATTGTTACTTATATATAAACATATTTCAGATTCTATAGTATGAACCCATCTAAAGTGCGTTCGGATTATAGAATTCAAAATCCATAAACAGTTTTGAAAAATAAATACAGCGGGCGGAAAATAAATAGGGTGGAAAAAGTAATAGTCAACAAATTTATGCGTTGAATTTTTTGGCCAAACTAGATTTGAGTCTTGCTCAGTCTAACCAGGACTGGTTTATTTTCAATTCAAATGGTTGGAAATTTATGATTTGTTGAAAGATAATCAGTTGGTGAACTTAACATGGTCCCATTCAAGTGATTCTAGTGAATCTTGGACCATTATTGGGTCTAATTATAAGGTTAGCTAAGAAATAAATTGAAATTTTTGTTGTTGTTGTTGTACTTTCTTTTTAGCCATGGTGTTCTTATACTAGAATCAAACAAGTATAATGGTATTCACTTTTTTCTCTTTCTTTGTCATATCTCATTACGGAATCTATGATGATATCATCCGGAGCTTTCTACTTTACCAAAGGCCTTCAACATTTTTCATCGACAAAAGTAAAGATTTTTTATAAAAAAAAAAAATCAAGCAAATATGTATGCAAATACTGATATTTCAATGCAATTATTTAATTTTAAAAGGGACACTTTTTCAATAAAAAAATAAAAGAAAAAAAAGGTTGTTAGGATACATTTTTTATATATCATGTCCTATTGTATACATTTTAGTCAAATTGAGGGAGAAAATAACAAATATGTTAGGATTTTAAGGATTAACCTTAATTAACAATTAAAATAGTGAATTATTATGAATTATTATATTAAATATTAAATTTTAATTATATTATTGCATTATATTTTAACTAAAATGATATTTATTAATTGAATGTAATTGGAAATCGATCCTATGTTGTATATTTTTAATCATTATATTTCAAAAGTTAAATAAAATCATGTCTATCTAAAATTATGCTTTACATGTTTTTATCGGTTCCTAAATAAGCTAACCTTGACTTGGTTTTCTTTCTTAGTCAATCAAGCCCTGCATATATTTCTCAACTGAAAAATGGTTTTATCATGTGCCTATTTTTATGCAATATGTGGCACTAATTATATGCCTTTGACTTTGTCCATGGTGGGTGGTTAATCAACTTTGTTTTCACCCACCTAACTCACCCATCACTTCTATATACTTAAGTAAAAGCATACCTGCTAAATACATAGATGAACCTGCACATAATATACACTCATATACTCTCACTTCATATCATATTTACCTGTACACAATTATTTTCTCTTATCCAAAGTATTGAATTTCTAGGTTACATCTCCAGTTATCTTTGAGATTATTTTGAGTTGTTCTGTCACCTCCAGTTATGATTCATAACAGGGAAGAATTGTTGTATTCTGAGAGGATATGCGCTTATGAGACGGATAAAATCTTCAACGACACTGACTATGTCACGCCTCAGGTTACTTAACAGTGTGTTGTTTTGCAGGTTTCCTCTAATTTGATTTGTGAAGATTTTGATGGAGCTGTGTCGACAACCAAATTCGATAAGTTCCTTGTTCTTTTTTGTACTTTTCTATTAGTTGTATTTATTTGTTATGATATTTCTCCTTAATTTCTTATATGTGATAATTTCCACCTATAATTTTACAACATCCTGATAAATTTGACGGTTTTTCATAACAAGTCCGTTGAGAGGTTTCACTCTAATGATGTTTATGTATACTGATTATCTCATTAGATCAGCATAGAGTTAGCCTAAAAGCATCATGGAGAAGAAAAAAGATATTTTCTAACACTAATCATTCTTTATTTTTATTTTTTTGTGACTCAATCTATTCCAACTCATTATACGCGTATTTTCTTGTTACAGTCTATGTTGATTGAAGAGTTGGAAAGAATGATCGATTCTTTTTGATGGAGATTGAACTGAGGACCGGGAAGAGGCATTAGTTGGTTAAAATGAGAGAAATTCACAATGAGAAAGGAGAATGAAGCTATGAGATTGCGACATTTGGATGGTTTCAATTTAGATATGTCACCAAAACATGGTTGGAAGCTTGCCATCAACCATGATAGTATGATTACTCACAAATAAAAGCTAGATACTATCCAGATGGTAATTTTACGAAGGCTTTTTCATGTAAGCATGTTACAGGATCTTTACTTAGATTTAGAACACCAAATCATTAACATAACTATAAAGTACATACCTAAAGCCATGACATAATTGATTTCTAGCAAAGGAACTTTGATGACACTATAGTAACACACACACACTTGTATATGCCAAGAACAAGTCTTCCTCTTGATCTCCACACCTTTTATCAGAAAACCATCTTGAATGGGAAAGGAAGAGCTTTCAAAAGGAAAAGATTGTTTTTCTATGTTGGAGTCGACAGGGGATCCTGCCTTTTAAAGAAAACCAGTAGCCAATATCCACCCATCATAGATATTTGACCCATTACGCCCTACATTGTAACATAACACACTTAACAATTGGGCCAAACCCAATAATATATCTTTACTTGTGGTATTACCAAAAACCCATTAAAAATATAACAATTAATGAGTTTATAGAATGAAATATCAGGTCATACATTCAACCTATTTTGCTAAAACAAAATTACACAAATCAATAGAAGTCCAAACATAAAAAATTCTAACATTCTCCCACTTGGACAATATTGATTGGGTTTTATTTATTTTGAAAATTCATTTTGAAAAACGACTCTTGGGTTGAACAGTTGTGGCCACAAAACAACCTGAATACAATTACCACAAAAACATGATCAATATCACTAATGTAATCATTAGCTAAGAGTCATCAACAATGATAAACTACTCAAAGTTTAGTTCATCAATGGCCACAAAACAAATAATCTCATCAGGAAGATCATAAAACAAGTGTGTAAGTGCAGGTACATATCATAGCAAAAGTGATCCGTTTTATGCTACTATGTATAGATCCTACATTGTGTCTTCAAAAGAAAACACAACCAACTTCTACAAGGAAATTATATTCACGTTTCTCAAGAAACACCATCCATAAAAGGATATTCTGAAATATCGATATAAACACAGTGATAGAAGTACATTATAACTATTTCATTAATAATATAACATGTTATATACACAAACGACTATATAAGTTCAAAGTAATAAAAGTGGCATGAAACATCAACTCCCACTAACCTGTTACATCAAAAGACCTTACAATACCCATATTCTCAACATGTTTCATAAACACCATGGGTCTAAGTCTTCAGTTAGTGGCCTGTCTTTCAAAACAAAAAACAAAACAAAAAAAAACTTCAGATTTAGCTCATATGAACTAGACATCAACTCTATTTACATTCCCCACATAACAGATTAACTTCAACTTCATTTAGCTTTCTCTTGTTCTTGAACCCCTTTACCCTTAGTCTCCAAGAAAGATTTGAAGGCAAGACAATTTGATTTCTTATGTCTTGCTGATTTCCAAAACCAACACTTCAGTTCCTTCTTTTGTAAATTAGGCTTTGGACTGAGAGGGTTATTCTCCTTTTTCTCAAGGAACTTCTTATGTTGAGGTTGGGAAGCTACATTCACACTCTCGGATGATACATGGTTCATCCCATCTTCTTCTTGGACACAAATAGAAATTAAGGTGTTTATATCCCAAGTTTCCTTTTAGGTGTTGTAGGAGGTCTTCAAGGCATTAAACTTCTCAGGAAAAGAGTTTAGGGCATGATGAACAAGAAACTGATCATACTTAGATTTAGAACACTAAATCATTAACATAACTATAAAGTACATACCTGAAGCCATGACATAATTGATTTCTAGCAAAGGAACTTGATGACACTAGAGTAACATGCACAGTTGTATATGTCAAGAACAAGTCTTCCTCTTGATCTCCACACCTTTTATCAGAAAACCATCTTGAATGGGAATGGAAGAGCTTTCAAAAGGAAAATATTATTTTTCTATGTTGGAGTCAAGAGGGGATCCTTCCTTTTAAAGAAAACCCGTAGCCAATATCCACCCATCATAGATATTTGACCCATTAGGCCCTACATTATAACATAACACACTTAACAATTGAGCTAAACCCAATAATATATCTTTACTTGTGGTAATTACCAAAAACCCATTAAAAATATAACAATTAGTGAGTCTATAGAATTAAATATCAGGTCATACATTCAACCCATTTTGCTAAAACAAAATTACACCAATTAATAGAAGTCCAAACATAAAAAATTCTAACATTTTTGGGCAACAGTTGCAGTTTTGTTTGGTGTAACATTCATTCTTCTGAGGTTGTATTTCGAATGGGAGCTAGATAGACACCTGTTGGATGTCACCCAATTTGGATCTATCTTGCATTATAGCAGGGCCTTGTCCAATGTCAATCAAAACTATATGATTAGTTTTACAACAAGACATGTAAACCTTATTGGTCACGCTTTTGCGAGAGAGTCAGAAATATATGTCATTTTGCTTCAACTTGTATTACAAATGTCGTTGTTATGAATGTGAAATATGTTTGTTCATTCAAAACCAATATGGTAATTGTTAGTAGAAATGTACAACACAAAGTTAACTAATGATTTCAAAAAATAAAACAAACAAAATAAAAATAAGCGATTTTAACATTCAATAATTTAAAGTTTATCTTTTTAGTTGTTTTTGAAAAAATAAAAGTTGGTTTTTGTTTCTCTACTACAATGAGAACATCTTAAAAAAAAACTCATATAAAAAATGATTTTCAAGATAAACTAGTAAAAGTTTATCTTTTATTGTAGCATTGATAAAGTACCATTTTGTTTTTTGTGTTTGCCGGTAGGAGCCAGTCCTAGGAGAGCGTCGACTTGGAAACCGATGATTGAATTGTTTAAGAGACTCTCATGAGAGAAATGTAGGAATCTCTCGATAAGCGAAAGAGTGGTGCTGATAAATTCAGTGCTAAGTAGTTTACCGGTCTTTTTTTCTCAATTTACAAGGCTCCAAGAAGGAGGATTAGGTGTGAGAAATTTAGAATTGTTTAATGACTTACTAGTGTGTATACCCGTGCAAGGCACGGGGAAAATTGTTTTTTAATTAAATTTAAAATTAAAAATGAAACATTCTATATTTATATCTTAATTTATGTTAAATTTAACATAAGGATTTGAAAGAATAATATAAACAGGAAGAAAACAACACATATAAATAAGAGAATTTTAAACTTGAAGATATGGAAACATATTGCTTAGTGTCAGTTCAAAGCAAATGGTTTTACATGGATTTGAACCTAAATTCCTATATGAAAATTCATATATTCTTAGTTAGTCTTCATATCTTTAATGTTGCACCTCTTTATAGTTCGACTGTGATTATTAATGAAAAACTATAAGTATTTACCCTAAAAAAAAAAAACTTTGACATTGTTGTACGTCAAGAACAAACACAACTAACGAATAACACAGTCAACTTTCAATTGGTCTCTTGTTTGTCCACTTCAATATTAGCTACAAAATAGAAAGTTCAATTGTACTTTCTATACAAACAAATAAAGCGGCAACAAAATCCTATAAACTTTATTATTGTTGAAAAATGCAGAAAAAATCTATACTTCAGAGGCATGCATCGTCCCGTATCTCAACACAGCCTTAAATACAACATCGCAATGCTTCTGAGCTAAACCAAAATAACATTAAAAATGAACACAATAGGCTTTATTCAGCGAACCCATCATAAGGGAAAAAGGCATCAATCATTTTCAATCTTTATAACTTTCTTGATGGGGTAAATCCTTCATGAACGCCAACTTCTCCATGGAGAACTCATTTAAGAGCTACTGCTATAGTTCCATTACCAAAATATTCCAAAATAAAACTAAACATTCCTGAAAAGAAATATATCTTTATTTAGCAAGAGAACAAATTTCTAATACAAAACTAAAAAATAAATTAGAAAATAAAAATGTGAGTTTTTCTTCTGGTAATTATTGTTAAGAGGCAAATAACTTATGCTATAAAAAGAGAATCATTTAAAATAAAAAAATTATAGAATTAAAGCAGAATGAGCATTAGAACAGTAAGAATTAAAAAATAATGATGCATTATATTATAAAACACACTAACATATACATTATACTTTAAATCATACTGACAAATGCATTAGAACTCGATTATACTATGAAATAAAAAAAAAATAGTAAAATATTTGTACCTAGAGGCCATCATCAAAGAATATGCTCAGCTGCATATAAGCCTCATAAAAGTTGTGACATTCCCATGAATTAAAGAAGAACCTCGATGAAATCTAACTTTGCAATTTTAAAGGTTAGATAATTTTTTTTATCCATATAGTAAGGTATTCCTCGCACACAAACCAGTCCTACCTTATTTCCAGTGTGTACTGCTCAACCATAAAAACGGTTTCATCATTAGAGATGTTATGAATGGTAGTCTAGCTTAGCCAATCTTCTAGCTTATTTAAAAATAAGTTATCAGTTGGCGATACTCTGAGGCTTTGGTGGATCCAAACCTTTAACATTTCTTCATAGATGTCGAGAAACATGTCAAATGGCATAAGTAAAAATTTTAGATTGATAGACTAAACCTCTTTAGCAGCTATGGGAGAGGTTTGGAAAGAGGTATGAGTATTCTAGCTTCAGAAAGTGGGTTGCATCAAGAAATTGATTATATAGATAGTTGGGTAAAGTTCACGTTGAGCCGGGGGCGGATCCAGACTTTTGGTATTTGTGAGGCTAAAATTTCAAAGAAAAAATAATGCAAACTATATTAAAAATATGAATTAACATTGTTTGATACAATACATTACAATGAAAATCGTCTCATATCCATTTGTTGAAAATGAGCTAAAATAACATCATTGCTTATTGTTAAAAGATCATATCTTTCTATATAAGTTACAATACGGTCATGTAGTCACTGATCACCCATTTTGTTACATAGGTTCCTCTTCACAACTTTCGTAGCTGAAAAAACACGTTCAACACTTACAGTTGTTACGAGCAAGAGCAAAACCAACTTTAAAAGTTTATAAACCATAGCAAATGTGTTGCACTTATTTATTTCCACAAGTTTAGCACAAAGATCTGAAAGCCCTTTCAACTTAGCAAATTTTGGGTTAGATCGAACATTTGTAACATAATTTTTAAGTTGATCACGTAACGCCACTTCTGACACTTCTATAAAATCATTTGGATAAAAATCAATTATACTTAATAATTTCTTTACATTTAAAAACTACAAATGAGTTTCCGGGCCTCGGACGTGAAACACTTTGTTATTATTATTATTATAAAAAAAATTAAAAAAAAATGGGAAAAGGCATGTGGGCTTAAGCCCCACATAGCCTCTATTTGGATCCGCCCCTGCATAGAGCATGATGTTAAATAGAAAAAAGATAGCAAATTGATTGAGTTCGGGGCGGAAGCAACCCAAATGAAATAAGGAAAAAAAGGGGACTTACATAGAGGTTTCAAAATAGAAATACTACGAATTTGAAAGGCAAGAATTGAGTTTGGAATTGGAGTTGATTTAAGAATGAAATTTGGGTTTCAAATTTGCATCGGTACCGAACAAAAAACAAAGAGGTATCTTAATATTGGCCTGTTATGTTTTGTTTTCTTCGTAAAGTAAACCGTTTTCAACCTTTTCATTATTAAGTCAAGCTTTCAACACACGGGTTTCAAAATATGGCTTTCCAATACCAATTTTTCATTTTTTTCAAAAACACAATTAATTTAAAATTAAAAAATAAACTAAATAAAAGCCAATTATGGAAACCTTGCCAGAAATAGAAAATTTAAAAGAAGAAAGCTCTCTTGTTTGCTGACAGATGGCAAACTTGCTAAAGAACTTTATTATTATCTATAGATTACTCACTGGATGATTGGAAGAAAGTGAAATAAACTGGTTTGAAAATTTGGTATATTGGAAATTAGGGAAATGGAAACAATACACACGTTTGGAGGGACATTTGGGTTGGTGATATTTCATTAACAATAAGGTACAGGAACTTGTTTCTTCTTTCAAGTTACAAAGAAGGAAAAATAGGAAACATGAGAGATTGGATTAATAATTGATGGAACTTGAGTTTGAGTAGATCTTTAGGGTGTGTTTGGATGGAGGGTTTAGGAGGGGAAGGGAGGGGAGAACTTAGTTTTCTTTTCTAATTACGGACATTATAAAATGTTTTTTAGAAAATTGAATTAGCAATATGATAAATGATCATATAATACTTCAAGAACACTTAATTTATTTTGAAAAAACATTTTACATTGGTCGTAATTTAAACAATAAAAATGAGCATTCCCCTCTCTTTCCCTCCTAAACCCTCAATCCAAACACACCCTAAGAGACTGCAGAGACTGATATTGATGCTGATCTTCTTTCCTGCATTTCACAAGCAGAGGTGATTGAAGGCGAGAATGATAGTTTAAAATGGCTACCAGTCCCGCAACAATGTTTTTCAGTCAGCAGTTGCTAATGAGTTATGTAGCATGGAGACTGCAGTATCTCTAGATAACAGACTTGTTTCAGCAATCAATAGGCTTAGGGGTGGGCATGGTTCGGTTGGGGATAAAAACTGAATCGAACCGAACTGTTTGTTAAATTTAAATAACTGAACCAAACCGAATTGTTCTAAACTGAACCGGACTGTTATTATGATACCGTTGAAAAAAATATATAAAAACCAAATGAAATTGAATTTTAGAAGTTTTAAAATCGAATCAAACTGTTTCGAACTGAAGTGTTTTGAATCGAACCAAACTGTTTCAGTTCAATTCAAGAATTGTTAGTAATGATTTAGTTTTTTTTGTTTGGTTCGGTTCAGTTCGGTTAGATTTTTGGTTTTTTTGCCCTCCCCTAAATAAGTTATGGCAAACGTCGATTTAGTCGAAAGTTGGCGTGTTTGGATGGAGATTGTTTCATGGAAGGCTTCTAACAAGAATTGAATTATGGCAAAGACGAGTTTTAAGGAATAAGGTTAGGGTGTGTTTGTTTCAACTTTAAAAAAAATCTAAAACTATTTATGTTTGTTTACTATCATAAATTTTTTTTTTTTTTAAGATTTGAAGCTCTTATACTTGAGTTCCTTATGTTTAAAAAAAAAAAGATTTTGGAAAAGCTACTTGAAATAGCTTTTCATTTTGAGGCTAAAAATGATTTTTTTTTTAACAAAATGAATTTTTAAAAATCTAAAACAAAAACTGCAAAAATAAAAAAGTGATTTTTTAATCAAAAAATAGTTTTTTTTCAAAAAAAATCCAAAACAAATGGGCTCATATTAGTGTTTTACCCCTGTAATATAGGTCATTTGCGGGTTTGCCCCCTGTAAAAAAATGGACCGAGTCTTTGTAAAAAAAATTGTTTAAAAATACCCCCTAGATCATCTGAGTGTACAAAATCGATGATATGTCAGTGGGGTAAATTGAAATTTGCTCAAATTATCGGTGGGGTAAACCAAACATTTTACAAAATTATAGGAGGTAAACTGAAAATTTCTCAAATTATAGGAGGTGAAATTCTCCATAAAGGTCTAAAAGAAAACAATTTTTCTTTTACAAGGACGAAAATAAAAACAAAAAATTCCAGGGTGGAAAACCTATATTACAAGGGTAAAACACTATTGACCCTAAGGAATATTCACCATCAATGTTCTCGGTTTTGTTTCAACGATTTCGAAACACAAAATCATTTACTTTTTTTCCTGCCGAATTGTGAAAAATATTTGGAGTTCTATCTTTAATTTGCTTGGCTGGAATCCGACGAATTGGTGGGATGAGGAGGTGGAAAATTTCTCATCGTTCAACTCCTCTCGGAAAGTGAGCAAATTGAATAACATATCACATTTAGTTTGGTTATCATTAGTTTGGTTATCATTATCGGTTTATTTACTTATAATAGTGACAAGAGGATATATCAATTTATGAGTATGTCATTGCTCAAGCTAAATCATTACAAAGTATATTTAAAAATACATCCTTGTTCTAAAGTCACTAGTCTAGTTTGCTTAGCAATTAATACAAGACACTGCTAGACTTCACTTCTTATTTTTTTTAGGGTCTTGCTAATCAGGGTCCTCAAATCAATGGTTAAAGAAACTAAAAGTAGTATATTTATATTGAATTCAACAATCTTTTGATTTTTAAAAAGTAAAATTCTTCACTCTTCACCATTTTCCAATGCAATATTTCTATTTTTATCATCTTAACCATTACTCCAAGAGCATTATTTAGCATTTTCCTATTTTTTTATTATGCATCCCTCTGTCACGACTTGGGACAGGAGTACGTGCTACGCAAACTCATAATATATGTCCATATAAAAAAACAACTTAAGGGTGAAGCAAATTACAAAATAAGATACATATTTGTCACACTGATAGTGACATAAAAAAGATTCTCTAATGCATATTCATGGATCTAATTTGTTGGCGTGGAGTTCCTTTTATGGTTTCTTATTCATTTTCCTTATTTGTTTACTTTATTTCATTAGTTTGGTAAAAAGCTTAGCCAAAACAAAATTATCATCATCATCACCATCATTATTATTATAATTAATAACGATGATTAAGATTATTACCGATGTCACATCACATGTGTGTGTAAACATAGGACTAGTTGCAAATGCATGTGGCTCTACAGTAACTTCAATATGTCCATTCTTGAGGAAGAATCATATCATTCTGGACATCTGCTGCTGCTTTTGTTGACTGGTGATTCTCAAGTGAAAACATACCTTCCCTATGGTTCAAAACAAGATCTGCAAATCATAATAGTAACAATATTATCGACCAAATTGATTAACAACAAATAAATAAATGAATGAATAAAATGGATGCAAATCATATTTATAAAATATTTTAGATCCATGAATATGCATTAGAGAATCTTTTTTATAAAATGGAGTTCCTTTTTACAAAATATTTTAGAACTAGTTTATTAAAAAAAAAAAATTAGAACTAGTTGGCAACAAATTGCTAGTTGATACTGAGTATTTGGACTGTTGGAATAAATTGCAGCAGTCTCGAAAACAAAATTGGACAGCTAATACATTCCATTATTAAGAATTGCAAATCAAATTAATCATAGAGAGATTAGTACTAACTAGAAGTCTTTCATGGAATATACTAGTTTTAATTTATTCACAATTTTTTTTTAAACATGACGTATGCCAATTTTTTTATGAAAGTATAAACAACTAGATGATGTGTGTGTGAGTATGACATTTGATACAATCAACATATATACTATAATTAATCTAACATTGCGCAAGACTTAAGTATAAGCAAACAGATGAGAAATTGATAGGAAATCATAGAGTGAATAAATTAAACAAATGTAGAAATTGTTTATATATTTATGATTGATAAGAATATGAAATAGTAAAGTCAGTAACAATGGAGTATTTTTGTTTGGTTACAAAACTTAAGAGTATTTCAACTTTGGTGCTACGTATTTCAACTTTGGTGCTACAAGAGTTTAAAACTTAGGAATTGCCCAAATAACATAAAAAAAACCTTAGAAAATAAAACTTAAAATAAAATGAGAATTTATATACTTTTCTAGAGTGGGAAATTTTATTTATTTTATCGAGGATCTTTTTATTTAAATTATTAAACAATCTAAAACAACTAAAAAAAGCTTATTGAATGTCGGATAACACTTAAGTAACATTGGGGGTGTCAATGTCATATGACATTGACCAAACACAATATCACAAATGTACGAAAAATCTTTGTGAGTGAAAGAAGAAAACCACTTATGACATTATCGTTGGCGAATACCATATGACATTAGCACCCCAAATGCTAAGGACGAAGTAACAAATGCATGGTCATGAGTTTATTTATTTTTTAATTTAAATCGGATATCATATATGAATAACTCCACAAACTAGCCTCTCAAACAAAGTAAAACTAAGTGCTGTATTTTCATAGTTGGATTCAAACCTAAAGTTTTTACTTAACTTAGAAGAGATTCTTATCATCTCATCCAAATATTTTTGGGTAACATTATTTATTTATCAGGGGAGTAGTAACTAAACGGCATGAAGAATAGCATAAATAAACAACAAATCAAAGTTGTTGCTTGATAGTATAATTAAGAATAATAAATTAAGAATAGTACCACGGAGTGGAGGGACGCCAACAACTTTGGGAGCCGTTTTGTCAAAGTGTAGTTGCAAAGCCTGCACAACTCTTGCTGGTATAAGGACAGTGGAGCAACCTTTCCCTAACAATATAACGTGCATAAAACAAAATCAATTTTGATGTAAGATGTGAAACGAATTTGATAGTATTGTTTTGGCAGTTAATTAAGATATTAATTAAGGATTACTTCAAACATTAACGAATCTTCAATTTTGCTCACCAAACTTTCTAACCGCTTAATTTTTTGATGTTTCTCGCTAAATGAAAAATAAAACAGAACCGAAAGGAACAAATCATCAACTCAAATGTCAGCAGCATGTTACTATAGATTAGGGAAAAATCAAGTTCAACTTCCATAAAGAATATTTGGTCACCACTCACCATCCAATCACATGCAAAACAGTACAGAGGCAAGATAGATAGGTTTTTTTTTAAGGAAGGAGCTAGCTAGATAGGCTAAATGTGGATGATTAGTGGAGATTAATGAAGCGTAATATTAAGAATATTTTTAAAAAAAACCTACTTAAATACATTTTTATTCTTGTATTTTTTTCGATTCACAATTTTGATCTTCATATTTCTAAATTCAATATATCGGTCCTCCAATTTTTGAAATGTTTATTTTATTCCTATGTATTTTGAGGCTGAATTTTGATAATATAACAAGTGAGATGTTTATGTGATAACTTAGTGGATCACATGACATATTTAGATGGATTTTCACTTAACTTAGCTTTCATTTTCTCAAAACATACATTTAATTTATATCATAAAAGTTACTACATTTAATGCACCCTCAATAGCATCAATCTAGTTGGATAACTCATTTTCATCTCACCAATCTAGTTGCCACTTAAGAGTTCACCCATCATATTATAGAAAAAGCACACTCAATAGCATATAGGTGGATAAAATATTTGATATTTCTAAAATTGGAGGACTAAACTCGTAAAATTGCAAACATATTTCTAGTGTTTATTGTTAGTAATTCTATGAACTAACTTGATCAAAAAAAAAAAACACATTTAAGGATTAAATTAACTATGTAAGAAGCATATTCAGTGAGCACAATAACTAACAAAGAAGACACTTACATACGTGTTTACAAGTTTGATTCATTCAAGAACTATAATATCGCGCATCACACGCATTAAAAAAAATCATGTTAATATCTTTAAAAGACAAACAGGAAAAAATCCTAGAAAGTAGAAACAGAGTGGAATTTTAGAGACAAAAAAAAATCATAAACAGATTCGAATATTAAAAGTGGGAAACTAGACATTCCATTTGATTCAGCAACCAACTAGTGAAAAACATGAACAGAATCCACGTTACCTTTCTTTTTGGTTGATTCTGATGGAGCAACAACGGTTCCAGCACGAGGTAAGAAAACACCGGTCCCACTTCTTGAACCGGACCCACCAAGAAAAACCGCCTGCATCATTCCTCCACCACCGGTCTGCAATGGAGCAAGCCTTGGTAGACGAGTACAGTTCCCTCCGTTACCTTGCTTCTGAATCTCTTTTTCTTTAACCTCATTTTGCTTCTGAGACAGAGCATGTTGTTGCTGCTTGATGTCAGTGATGTAATGTTTTTTCCTTAATTCAATGGCATTAATTTGTTCCTCAATCAATGCTTTGTGTGAGGAAAATCTATCAACATTGGAGGACTTGACACTTTGAATATCAGAACCATGTTTTTGTTTAGAAATGGCTTTTTCGTTATGCTCCATGGTGTTATTCTGAAACCCTTTAACCACATTAGCGTAGGTTTTTATCTTCCAACAAGGTGTAGCTGGCGGAGATGAGTTCTGTGATGACCCTTCTGAGCTCCCTTGGTTACAACTCACCGGTGACCACAAAGTTGAATCCGGTGAACTAATTAAATCCCATGACTTCATGAAAAGGAAGAAGAATCGTTAATTATTACTACTCTAGTCTCAAATATAACTAAAAAAAGTATATATTAATTTTCTCAAGGAGGATTGATATATATAATCTAAAAAGAAAAATATATACTAGCTCCGGTCACTGCTACTAATAAATATTCATTTTCAGTTTGTTGCATCTGATTTATAATATAGTCTATATACATCAGTTATTCAATGAACCTGCAAAGAAGAGCATGGTCGAGTAGATAATATGGAAAACATACCAGTTCTGAATTGTGACTCTGGGAGGCAATAGATGAGAAATCGAATGAGTCGTCCATATCTTCTTCTTGAAGCATGAATTGAGACATTTGATGAGTTAACTCGGTGATGAAATCCTCGTCTGTTGGAACCATGGTGTGATTGTTGTTGCTAAGTGAGAGAACATCGTGGTTCATATTATTATCATCAGCCATAATAATAAAAGGAAGAAAGAAAGATAGGTTTGCAATTATAGCTGAAAAATCTACTGCTATACTATAATAAACAATTAATTAATTGGACCATGAAAACAAAACGATGATTATGGGTGCCAATAATGATTTGCAACACACAATATGTATCAGTTTAGGGTAGTAGTATATGTAGGGACTTGGAATTGGAAAAGAAACTTAAGAAAGAAAGAAAGAAACACACGCCAAAGACAGATGAAGAAATTAGGCATAGGATTAAAACAAACAAGAGGTAGTACTATTAGCTAGAGCCTTAAATTGAAGTCAGAGTAATTAAATTCTTAAGGAGATTAAGGAGGAAAATGACAGAGAGAGTAGTATTTAAGAAGATATAAGGTGGGTCCATATGGGAGTTTTTTTATGCTTAGAGTTCGGTTTAGTAGTTGGACCGAACGACTATACAAATAGTACAAGTACAACTCACCTGCTATTTGTTGGACTTGGTACAGCTTGCACCCTCAAACATGCAAACAACTTAACAGTCACAACCCCTTAACAAATTTATTTTATTAAGCAATTCATTTCATTTCGTGGGTGCATGTGGTGTGAATTATATTATTATTCTCCTTCTAAGAATTATTTAAACCATTACATTATATAATGGGAAATTCAAATTTAAAAATCAATAATTACTAATTTTGGATTTTTTTTAGTGAAAAAACTCTTAAAGTTGGTTAAACTTTTTTTGACAAATTTATCGTTAACAAATTAATTTTTTTTATTTTTGATTTGTAGACGAAGTGACAAACCACATGAATCACACACACAACGTTGAGGTTTGTTCGAACATGATTGAAGATATTCAATCTAACAATAAAGACATTATCGTTTAAGTTAGATAGATGTTATAGACAAATTAATTCGTGTTTCTTTCAAAAAAAAAAATCATGTTAATTTGACTTGAATTTTTGAATAATTTTTCATGCATATTTAGAACATTGTAAAATACACAAAGAAAAAATGAATTCAAAATTGGATTTATAAATCAAATTTCCGTTACTTTTATCTTGAGTTTTTGCATTATAAAAAATTTATATTTAATTTGTTTCATGTTAAAAAAATTTAAATTTTCATGGACAGAATTTTTATGATATTTTAAATAAGGTTGAGAATAGTCGTTAACAAATTTAAAAGTTGAAGGATAATTAAACATGTTTAGTTTCACCAGGAACTAAAATTGTTTACCGTTGAATAATATGACATTTAAAATATGTTACTTTGTAAACTAAAATTGTTTACCGTTGAATAATATGGCATTTAAAATATGTTACTTTGTAAACTTAGACTTCAACAAATGGTCATGGATTTAATATCTTACTATTGCAATGAAAAAAACTAATTTAAGCATATAATCCATCTTTTGTCTCTAAGACGATCAACATATCATTAAGTTTCAATTTGAAAAGAAAAAAAAAACAAATTCGAATATTAGTTAAGTCATACACAATTTATTTTTCCTTCAATTTCATGTATGCGATATGTTTCTTGAAGACATGCATGTTAATCACCAAAAATATCACCAGCTGCATACATGACACCATCAATATATCTTGTAAAACAATTCATTATCCCGCATTCCTTGTGGGTTATATATAACTATTAGAGTCGTACATGCTATGTAAGAATGAATCTTTGATTTATGCATGTCAATCACCAAAAATAGTATTTATGTGAGAAAGAAACTTTTGATTCATGCATGCCACCAATGTGATGAAAATAGTATTTATTTTCAAGACACAAATAAGTGCATGGATACATTATTGCAACAAATAATAAAAAGTATGTAGAGTATCGATCCTGCGAAAATTAATGTGGATAAGTTCTAAGTATTTGCAAATCGTAACTTTACTTATTCAAAATCCAAAGTGACAAATAACAAATAAATTTTTTCGAGATTTTAACATGTAAAAGTAAAAGACAAAAGTAAATAAAAGCAGGTAAAAAATATTTAGAGATTCAAGTGGAAAAAAGTGGTTAAGGAATTGACATGGTAAAATTAGCTTATGAGAATCACCAATCAAACTTATGTACCCAACTCACTGCTCATAGAAACCTCGATGTGATTTTCTCTGGAATGACATGTTTTTCTTTGTTCAAAAATGTATTTATGTTCTTTTATTTGATCCTACATGCATTAATTTTGCATATCTGATGAGTCAATAAATTAGTATTTTTAATATGTTATTTGAGTTTATTTTATCTAGATTTGATTTAGTTTTATTTAAATATTGTTTCCTTTTTGAATTATTTTACTTCAATTGCAAATTATTATATTTCAGGAACAAATATCTGAAGATTTAGTCTTGGAGCAAAAGAAAGAGAATTAAGAGCTGATTCGGGATGAAAATACGAAATATGGGACAAAAATATGTCACTCCCCAAAGTCAGAGACATGGCACGGCCCGTGCCACCAGCAGCACGGTCGTGCCATCCTTCAAAGT
>Ga0315915_1004651_pt1 | contig 17241 bp, 10 predicted proteins | sample MpolbnodulesMG_FD_207738 | JGI IMG/M metagenome (GOLD analysis project Ga0315915, IMG submission 207738) | Medicago polymorpha root nodule microbial communities from Los Angeles, California, United States - branched nodules | ecosystem: Host-associated > Plants > Roots > Nodule | place: USA...
TTATTGAAGAGGATTTTTTTATTTTATTTTTAAATTTCAATAAGTAGGAGTCAATTCTCTATTGAAAATGGTAGATATTGGACAACACTTCGTCGGAGTTAAGATCCTTTTCATTTATGTTCATCTCCATTTTTTTTCATTTGGAGAGATACAAATACAAAAAAGTTTGAAAAAAAGTATAAAATAATTAATAATGATGAGACCCACTTAGTGGTAGGATCCACCATCAATATTTGTGTCTATCTCTCTTCAAATTGCATTTTCCATTTATTTTACCAAATGGAGAGAATCTTTTCTCAGTAGGGTGACATTGTGGTGTTAATGTTATGTGATATTGATCAACCGTAAAATGCCATGTGTCACTCTTTATTTAAAACAATAACAAAAAAACAAAAGATCCTTGTCAAAGAGAAAGAAAAAAAAAAGTATCACGTTGTGGTTGGCTAATGTCACGTAACATTGACACCACAATGTCACCCACATGTTTTGTCCGTAGTTATTTGTGTGGGGGATTTAGATGCTCACGATTTTTGGTGGATGGGTTTGTTTGTGTTGTTTTTAGGCCGAGGTTGATCTTTCTAGGTTTTGATTGGGGTTTTGGTGGCGTGCCTTTTGAATATTACTGTTCTCCAAACATAAAACACTCACTTCCAACCAAACTGCATAAAATACTTCGGCGTGAGTTAACTCACGCAGGTGTATAAAAGTCACGCTCGGCACATGACTTAAGTCAGCGTGAGTTAACTCACGCTGGGTTCTGTTATAAGAACAAAACAACTTCATATGAATTTCCAAAACTCCATTTGCGGTTTTGATCTCCATTGTTGCAATTTTCTCCCACTTTAAGCCATTCAACGCCAATTACAATCACAAAATCAAGTAAGTGCTTATTATCCTATTACATTGGCTTTTTTTGATTAAATCGTTAGATTTTTTTTGGATAAATTGCCACATATTTAAGTTTTTGATTTATGATTTTTGATTTTATGATGTTAGATGTTTATGATTTGATTGAATTGTTTGATGTTGATTAGAGTAGAAATTGTTGATTAAAGTTGAATTGATTGAATTGTTGTAGAAGTTGTTAAGAATTGTTAGGTATTGTTAGGAATTTGTGGTAGAATTTTTAGGATTAAAGTAGGTTTTGATCTCCGATATTTGCTTTGTGTAGATATGTTTCAGAATCAGGGTGATGTTCAATTGAAAAAGGAGGAGGGTGAGAAGAAAAAATCAAAATTGACTGTGACATGGCACAAAATTAAATGTGATGGTTCCGTAAAAAAAACAATTCGAAGGTGACAGTGTACATTCATTCCAGGCTGAGGAGGAGCAGAAAGACATGTTATTTTGGTCCTCAACCAAAAGCAGGTACCCCAGGATCTGCCGATGACAACCCAATTGACTTATGTGACGAGGGAGATGATTAAATGTAATGGCTTGTAATAATCTCCCTCGTCATAAGTCAATTGAGTTGTCCTCGACAGTTCCTGGGACACCTGCTTTTGGTTTAGGACCAAAATAACAAGTCCTTCCACTCCTCCTCAGCCTGGAATAATTGTACACTGAGATCTTCGAATTGTTTTTTTTACGGAACCATCGCATTCGATTTTGTGCCATGTCACAGTCGATTTTGCTTTCTTCTTCTCACCCTCCTCATTTTTCATCTGAAGATCACCATGATTCTAAGACATATCTACATAATGCAAATATTGGAGATCAAAACTTACTCTAATCCTAAAAATTCTACCGAGAATTCCCAACAATTCCTAACAATTTCTACAACAATTCAATCAATTCAACTCTAACCAACAATTTCTACTCTAATCAAGATCAAACAATTCAATCAAATCATAAACGTCTAACATCAAAAATCAACAAAACCTAAATATGTGACAATTTATCCAAAAAAATCTAACAATTCAATAAAAAAAAACAATGCAATAGGATAATAAGCAATTACTTGATTTTGTGATTGTAACTGGCGTTGAATGACTTAAGGTGGGAGAAAATCGCAACAATAGAGATCAAAACCGCAAATGGAGTTTTGGAAATTCTTATGAAGCTGTTCTGTTCTTATAACAAAACCCAGCGTGAGTTAACTCACGCTGACTTAAGTCATGTGCCGAGCATGACTTAAGTCATGTTGGGTTATACACCTGCATGAGTTAACTCACGCAGGGGTATTTTGGGCAGTTTGGTTGGAAGTGAGCGTTTTATGTTGGGAGAAGAGCAATATTCTATGATGTATTGAAATACAAAGACCAATATTTATGTTGGGCCATGAGTGAAGCTCGGGAGATTAACACGTTGGGTCAAAAGATAGTGTAAAGGTGTGTTTGACATTAAATCTTAACCCAAAACTTTTATGCATTGAGATTATGAGTCCTCTCAATTATAAATTGGTCAAACTCACATTTTTATCCAATGTGACACTTCGAGCTCACCTCAAACTGGGCACAACAATTGATATCATGAAACACCCCATTTCAAGCACTTCGTGGTTTTATAAATAAAGTCAAAATATAATTGAAAATAGAAAACAAACTCCCTAAAACTAGTGCTCTTTAAAATAAATCGAATGTGGTGGAGAACACAAAAAATGTGTGTGTGGGGGTGAATTGTGTCCTTTCCAAAGGTCTCTTCGATATAAAGTTAATTAAAAGACACTTTATCAAAACAGTTAACCTTATATGAGGTACAAAAATAGAGCGGAGTCAAAGCATAAAGAACTTGATCATAAAACTTAAAGTAAATAAAAGGCCAAATACAACTTTTGGTCCTTTTAGTTTGACAAAATTCCCAAGTTAGTCTTTAAATTTCGAAAGTTTCAAATCTTTGTGCAAAACCTGTGGAAACAAATAAGTGTAACACATTTGTTATTATTTAATTTATAAGCTTTTGAAGTTGGTTTTTCTCTTCCCGATAGCAACTGCAAGTGTTGAACGTGTTTTTTCAGCCATAAAAGTTGTGAAGAGTCCACTACGTAACAAAATGGGTGATCAGTGACTAAATGACCGTCTTGTAACTTATATAGAAAGAGATGTTTTTTTAACAATTAGCAATGATGTAGTTTTAGCTTATTTTCAACAAATGGACAGTAGGTGATTTTCATTGTAATGTATTGCATCAAACAATGTTATTTCTTATTTTTAATATAGTTTGCATTATTATTTCTTTGTAATTTTAACCACACATATATCAAATGTCTAGATCTGCAGGGTCGTCATATTCAGACGATAGCCATGATGATAAGTTTTGCAAAAACAATGCTATTGTTGACTTTTCAATGACCATAGAATTCGATATCCTATAAACTTGATCAACCTTGTCTTGTCCTTGGTGATCATTTTCCATTTCCTCTGTAGTTGTTGTTCGTCTTCTTTTTCTTTAGTAGACAAATTATTCATTTATTATTTTATCAATAAAATATAATCCAAATCTTACTTAATTAAAAGTTTAAGCCATCTGATTAGTCAAATTGATTGCCCTAGCGCGCCAACAAAACCTCAAATGTATGTGAATCTTGCTTGGTTTAATGCACATGTTGATGTAGGAGAGATTCCTTAGGGGGCGTTTGTTTTGGGGAAACACAAATTATTTCCAGGAATAACATGCCCGAGAATGAAAATATGAAAATTTAATTCCTGGGAATTTGTTAAAAAAAGTGTTTGACAAATAACTTGACATTCTTGGGAAAATTGGAAGTTACAATTTTTATTTTAAAATCTATGCAGAATATCATGGGAATGCACATTCCCATCTCTTTACATGGGAATAAATTCATGGGAATAATGGAAGTTATGAGAAGTTACTTCATTCCCATGAACCTTTATACTCAGGAATATTTTTTTCTCAACCTCATAACAAACATGAGTATAATCATTCCCTAACCATGTATTCCCGGGAATGTCATTCTTAACCTTGAAACAAACAGCCCTTTAGTATTTTTTTAGTATTTTTATTTTAGCCTAATTTTAGTAATTTCTTGTTTTTGTTTTAGTTTGTTATTTTTGGTCCATTAGGGTTTTGTTATTTCCCTATTTAAGCTTAGCAGTTGTAGCCTAAAAGAGACTTTATTAATTCAATATTATTTTAGAGAGTTTTCTCAATTTCTGGTGGATTCCGGAACCCTATTTTCACAAATTTGTCGCTTGCAAACAAGTTTTTTTCTATTTAGGTTTAGCGCTTGCTAGCCTACGCTTCTGTACTACGTCACGTGTTAATTGTGTAGACATTGAGCAGTGCACCTAATTAATGTATGAAAAAAACGGCTATGCTTTGTTAGAGGGTAGTGCATTCCTGTGTTAGCAGGTATGTAGCAATTAAGATTTATGATGCCCGAAGAAAATAGTATTAAATTCTCACAAGGAGGGTACGTACTTGCATTTTTGTTATTCTTCATTATACACCACAAACATATTTCTATAGTAGATCTTTCCATTCCAACACAAAGCATGTCTTTCCATTCCTACTAACATATAAATGACTAACACTGTATCAGACCTATGCGATAGCACGGGTCAAGAGACTAGTATATTATTTATTGAACCTAATTGGTTCTTACATAAATCATAACTGAATAATAACATATCAACGTCTCTTAATTTGGTTTTTTATTAAGTAATATCATAACTAAAACATTAAGGCAATTTCAACAGATGCCATAGATTCCCATTTCAATTAAATAACCTTAAAGCTTCAATTTCCTCCTTGAACTTTGGCATGGCAGCAACAGGGAGAGATGTGAAAATCTTAACTCCTCCTTTCATTGATGGATTATCATCATCAAGTATACTAGGAGATGCGAAAATGCACCCTTCCAAAGACGCAAACATACTGCATGGTGCTGGTACAAAATTCACTGATTCATACCCTCCAAAATCTATACTATTTTCATCAAGAAAACCTAAATGCTTCCACTCAGTCAGAATCGTTACCGCACCGCTACCGTCCATGCTAAAACCTTGCTTATTCTCCGTCTCCGGAGTGTTGATCGACTTTTTGACATAATCAGTGGTGGAAGCAACCTTTTTAGTCTCTTTGATCAACTTAACAATTTCATAGAGTGGCATTTCGTTGAGCTCACTCACTTTTAACACAACCTTTCCATCCACAGTAGTATTACCATAATACCCTTTAGGCAAAGGATCATAACCTTTCATGCCGCGTCTAATACCAACTAACATATTCAACATTGTTTTTCCATTGGTGCTAAGTTGTAAGGCTCTTGCTCTTGACCTCCACACATAGGCACCAAGTGACTCATAAGTTGTAACTGGTTCACTTTCACTATCACCTTCCTTCATCAAACTCATCTTAAGTCTTTTTATCACCTCACTCTCAACCCTAAAACAATAGATTTTAATAACTGTTTTTGGTTGAACTAAAGGTGAAAATGCAACAGGTTCTTTTGGTTGAAGTAATGGTGGAAGTGGTTGTTTGCTGGTACTTGTTGAACCAACTAGTCTCTCTCTTTCCCACACAGGTATCACAGAAGGCTCACTTCTTCCTTTTGCAAGTTCAACAATTGCTTTGAAGACTTGAATTGAACCATATCCATCACAAACAACATGTGAACACCCCATTCCAATTGTGAAACCACCACAAATAAATTTTGTCACCATGAATACCAAAGGGTAAATTTTATCTTGAGGAGAAGGAATATCAAGCACCAAGTCTTTTGCAATATCTGTGTCGGTATTGTCCAAGTAATGAAGAGAAGAAAGGGTGCAATTAGCATATGCTTCTAAGAATGGAACACCATATTCTGCACCACCAACACCAAACTCGACTCTAAGTCTTCCGTCTCCGGCATGTCTCACTATTCTACCTGGGAAACGGATTGAGAAGTTGGTTTAGTGGTTTGAGGAAAGAAATATAGAAGTTGAAGATATAAGAAAGTGTGCCTATATGATTCATTAACGAGACATTCTTCTGTGGTCACAAGCATAAATAAATAAATAAACAGTGTTTGGATACACACATAAATTTATGCTATAACAATTCATTAGTAACATTTATCATTATAAAATTTCTTTTTTACAAGTATACCTGCAAGAGGATAATAATAATCCAAAGCCTTTGAGAGTGCTTCTTTGAATACATGACAAGGGTCGAAACCCGAATCAGAATCATGAATTGTTGATGGCCGGTATACATGAACAGCTTGACAAAGGTTATTATTGTTGTCTTTATTGTCAAGTGTTGACAGAGAAAAAATACAAGAAGGAATGGACTTCGATGGTTTTACAAGCACAACATCTTTCAATTCTAGCTTTAGGGGTGCTTTCTGATACGCCATAATGGAAAATGATGAGAGATTGCATGGGAAGGTAGAATGGATTTATAGAAATACAAAGCTAAGAAATATATGGATTAGGAGAAACGGTTTGGTGGAATAGTGGGAGAAGATATTTTAATAAAGATTACTTCAATTCTAGCTTTAGGGTTGCTTTCTGATACGGCATATATAATGGAAAATGATGAGAAATGTACATGGGAAGGTAGAATGGATTTATAGAAATACAAAGCTAAGAAATAGTGGGAGAAGATATTTTAATAAAGATTCAACTATTTCTCTATCAAATAATCATCATGTTAAATAACATCACATCCATAGAGTATGTCTATCACTCACATAATATAGGTGATTACAGTTAATCATACACTATTTTTAGAATCACTTTTAATTAAATTTTTAGTTTATTTTTATTAGTTTAGTATTTAATTTAAAGTCATTTTAAATAAATTGTTGTTTTTAATTTATTAAGGCAAAGAGTGTATTATCATCTATTAGTACTAATGGTCAATGGCTATATAACCAACAAAAAGAGCCACAACGTGGCATACCATTGAAGAAAAAGAAATGTGTTTCATTGGCCTTGAAAAAGAGAAAACTAACATGTCTCTTTACATATATATAAGCAACGTAGTGCATAAGTGAGAAAATAGGTCATGGTGGGGCATTATAAAAGGAATGGCAGAACCAGCAAGGAAGGTATTCACGTGTGGTGGATCACGTTTTGGGAAAATAAAACATGCACAAAGGCATCACACACAACAATATGAGCGATTGAGAAAGCAGCTATACGGTATGCACAACAACACCAATTGAAAAGAAATTCAAGAGCAACATCGGCAACTACGAAACTCTTGATTTTCTTTTCTTTTTATATTGTTTATTTCTATCATGCTTTTAGACTGATTGAGCCATGAGATGAATCTGTTGTAATTTGTGGACATGTAATTTGTTAAGTACTCTCTTTGATATTATTGAAAACCTAGTCTTTATTCAGAATTGTTTGTGTTTAATGCTTTTCATATAATTGTGTATGACTATTAGCCCTAACTTCTTAGTTATATAAATTGAATCTTGGATCTTAATTGACTACTAGCCTTAACTATTAAACCTGATCTAATAATTTTGTTTAGCTTTACATATGAAACTAGAGATAGGAAGTTGTGAGTTATGACATTAGGGTTAATGAACTAAATATTGCTTCCGCAGTTAGGTATCAAGTTAAGAGATTAAGAATTTATAACTTAGGAAAGAGTTTTGACTCAAGAGATTGATCAAAACTATTAGTTTAATCTGTCGTAAAGCTAGGTTAACTTTGAGAGAAAAGAGAGACAAATTATCCACAGTGGGCAATAAAGGATTCGAAGGCTTGATCATCTGTTTTTAATTATTGAAACAAGAGAAAGTAGAAGGATTAGAAGCAATAGGAAAGGAGAAAAAAAAACCTTTTGGGCATAGTAGATGATATAATTTTCTCCATTTAGTAGGAGCATAGGAGGTTGATAAATTATGAATAAAAATTATGCTTAAGATAATTCTACTATCTATGAGTATGTAAGGGTTAATCAATGATATTTTATTGTTATTTGAAATAAAATAAGGTATTAGAAGTCAACAATATTCCACGAAAAATATGGTTTGAAATAGATGAATTTGCCTTAAGGAAGTAATTAGCTCATAGATAGTTAGTGGAATTTCAAAAGATAGTCTCTCACAGTTGGAGTGTGAGATAATTGACTGTGTTACGTATTTTATGGATTATATATGGTATGAACTTGCTTACATGTTGTATAGTAAGTATGGATTATGTAAACACATAATCTTAATGATGATTGTTTTGATGGTCAATTATATTTTCTAAAATATCTAAAGTGTATTTTTGATATTACACCTTGTTGATTATCTAGCTTAGAAGGATTTTATAATGTGAATATAGTCTCAAATAAAAATGGGTAAATTTCACTATGAGGTATTTATTTATTTCATTTGAAATCATTATTTCTCGGAAACAAATAAAGCAAATATGTATAGTCATATTTACAAATGGAATTAAAAATTTCAGTTATTGAATTTGCAGGTCAAGAAGTATAATAGTTGAAAGATTCAATGTAACTTAGATAATTTTGAGGAGGAGACCCACTCCTTCAAAATTTAACGTGATCGGAAGCTACAAGCCATGTGACTAACTATAATGTCTATAAAAGACGACACAAACAATATTAGACAATTTTGTTATACACTTACTGAAAATGATTTTATCTAAGTACACCGTCTGATCACTATTATAAGCAAAAATTGACATTTTAGATTCATTCAATAAATGATGTATGTGGTCTTTAATATATACCACATACATCATTCAATTTTTTATCCGGTTACTCGAATGACCTAATTTGTATCCATGACCTGGTTCTTTAAATACCAAAAAGACAAAGTTTTTTCATTATTTCACTTCACACCACACTTCCTCATCATAGTTCATCTAGTTCAAGAATCAAAATGAACTAAACCTAACTAGTTTGCCTCTTTCCTTTAGTCCATCATCCTTCGAGTCATTTATGTATATGTAGTTTGTGGACTTTGATTGAACTTTGAGTCGTTGATGACTATATGCAATTTATAACATATTTAACATTATTTTTGTTTGGTAGAATCCTCAATTTTGATTGCGATTTTACGATTTATGATTTTGCTATCCTATATCGAATCTAGAAAAGTCTTTGAGTAAAATCTTTTGATTTTGATTGAGATTTTACGATTTGCGATTTTGCAATTCCCTTTTGACTTGAAGTAAAATCCTAATTTTGACAACCTTGTTCTTGACTAATAGACATATGTGAAAAACAACAAATAAGTAAATTTTATGGTTGTTTGTCAAGGATCTCTGTGACAGCGAGATGCAGAGTTAAGCACCAAAGTGACCATTTACTCAAAATTAATTTGTTCATTAGGACTAAGATTTTGCTTCTTCGAATACATGGCAAGGGTTCAAGCTGGAATATAATCATGAATTGCTGATGATGATTGGTACGTTGTTGTCAAGTGTTGATAGAGAAAGAATACAAGAAGGGGTGGATTTTGATGGTTTTACAAGCAAAACATCTTCCTTTTCAATCTTTATGGTTGCTTTCTCCTATTCCATGGAAAAGGATCGATGAGAAATGTAGTGGAAGGTGAGATATTGATTTGATATGCCTTTGGTAAATAAGGAATAAGGATGGGGAAACACATGGGAGAAGAAATTTCTATTCTTATATAAACATCAATACAAGGAGGTCATATGTTAAAATCAGAAACGGTAATCTGTACGAATCTTTTAATTTACTTTTTGACAATCTGTACGAATCTTACTTGTACCAGAGTTCAAACAAACACATTAAAATGACACCGATACTCCCTTTATTTTTAAAACTTACACTAATAACCTCCCTTAAGTTTTTTATAAAATAGATTAACACTTCCCTTCTCTTTTAACACTGTTAATACTCTGTTAATATTGTTTGTTTTTTTACATCAGTCACACCATTAAACAGAAAACAAAGAGATCAAAACGCAGTTTTCTATTATAATCATTGTTTTCGAGAGGAACTTCTTGAATTGATCCTTTAGAGGCATACCACTTCTTGGTTTTGCATGAACATCAATATTGTATTGTTCCTTTAATTCAAACCTCTCGTTGTTTTTCTGAAGCGATACGAACACGTAATACAATATACACAGTTAAAGTATTTGTAATCATGCCAACACGTAATACAATATACATAGTTAAAGTATTTGTAATCATGCCATGAGAAATTGAATTGAAATTAATGAAGAAAATTGAAATTTGGGGGAGTTATTAATACGAAGATAAAAATAAAGAAAATGGGAAGGGTTTTGTTGTAGATGGAATTGAATTTTCTTATTTTGGTGAACGATGAAATTGAAATTAACGAAGAAAAAATTACAATTTGGGAGAATAATTGGATGATGATATGGAAATGCATCACAAAAAACTTAATGATTAGCTAATGGTTGTCGTTTGACATTTAGTCCTTATGGTGAAAACTAACAATCATCCCTTTTGTTTTTTTGTCTGATGGTGTGACCATGGAAATGAACAAAAGAAGGAAAAAAAAGCAAAATTAACGGAGCATCAACAATGTTAAGAGGGAAGGGAAGTGTTAATCTATTTTATTAAAACTTAAGGGAGGATAGTGTAAGTTTTAAAAATAGAGGTGGTGTTAGTGTCATTTTAATAGACTACAAATGAGGTGACTGTAATTTGCCTTAAAAATAATGGCATCACTAAGTCTGCAACAACAAAAAAATATAATAAAAAAAATATAATACAAAAAAATATAATCACTAAGTAGAACTTGAACCTCTATTTATGAAATTAGGGTGTGATTTTTTCAAGTTTATCAAATTTATTCTTAAAAATAACATTCCTTAGAATATAAAAATGTGAATTTTATTTCAAGATATTAGGAAAAAAGATATTTGATTAACATTATAATATTCTAAGGAACCTTAAAAATAAGTTCCCATCTACATGAGAACTTTATTCCCAATCATTTTCTCTGAAAATTTTTTCTATTCCAGAAACATTTTGTACCCGAGAATAAGTTTACAAACATAAGCATGTGTATTTCAATCGTTTTATTTCCATAAATCATACACATATAACTTAAAAAAAACAGACCCTTACATTATGCCCAAAAGATGGACATTAAGATACACCTTTGTCTATATTTCTATTTCATTTTTTTTCTTCCAAGTAGCCTAGTGGTTAGAATTCACCCTTTTCAAGGTGAATAACTGGAGTGTCTGAGGTTCGAACCTCGACCCCTGCTTATAATAATGCATGTCTCTACCAACTGAACTATGCTCACAGGAACTTCTATATTTCTATTTCTATTAGACTTAATTGTATATTTAATTTATTACACACAATTAAAGATAATTACAAAGATTAAAGTAAGTTAGTTCATTTTATAATTCAATATTGTTGTTATTACATTGATTGAAAATGTTCCTATTGCAATAAGATTTGTCTCATTTTTAAATTTAAGATTTAAATATATTATATAAAGTATGAATTCATAAATTCATTAGTATTTTAGTGAGAGAAATTCTCCTTTTTATATTTTTATTTTTTATGTTTTCATTTTCCTTAATTCGTTACAGAGGGGTGGTTTTAGGTAATTTTTGATTTAGAATCACCTCTCTGTTTTCTTATTTCGTTCGATCTAAATAAGTGGTTTTTACATATATCAAGTTTTTTCTTGTGTTTTTTTATAATTTCTTCGTCTGAGTGTGACGTTGTGTTATGTGTCGTCTTGTGCGATTTTTTTTTAATTTCGTGTCTTGTTGCGGTGTTCAATTGGTTCATATTGAAAGATCGACTTGAATTAATTAAAGATTTGAGCGTCAACATTGCATCAAAAGTAACATTGTAACAAGTTATAGTTCAATGACAATTTCTATTTATCGATTTATTTACCGATGCCCCAAGAACACTGGTTAGCAAGACTTTTTTATTTTTTTATTTTTATAATCACCGACCATATATCTAGTGTAAGCAATTTAAAAGACATGCTTATGTGTGTGAGGTCTAACTCAATTGTCAATGTCAATATGATAGTCATATTGAAGTTTTCCTCTGAAGCTTGAATTCAATGACTTGCACAACAGTGAGTTTGAATTCTCTCTTTATTGATTTCTACAATTTCAGTATAGTGCAAAAATTATTGGCAAGAGTTTCCCAGGCTACACAAGTGTCACAATTTAGACCTATCAGGAAAAAAAGGTAAAGTGTTTTTTTTTTCCCTCTAAGTATGACAAAAATAACGTGTTAGTTTTTAAGTTTTTTAAGTTTTAAATATTTTTTTTTAAGTTTTAAATAGGTCTTTTATGTTTTTATAAGTTTCAAATTGTCTTTACGTTGTTAATTTAATACACCTATTTGAAGTTCTTAAGTTTCAAATAAGTCCTTAAAAAGGTAATAAAGACCTATTTAAAACTTAAAATGACTAATTTTTTTCAAATTTAAAAAACCAAAAATGCTATTTTGCCAAAAAAAAATGTTAAGAGTTTATAATTCGTACTTTTTGTTTACCCACCGTTTTCCACATCAATGCTCCAACAACAGCTGTGTCAAAAACATCATGTCCAATTACAAACTAGCATCGTCAAAAATTAAAATGAACTGAGAATATCCTTGTATGTTACTAAACTTGTATGAAACTATCTCTTTCTCAAACATCATCCAAGGTAGACACAATTGGTTGGTGTGCATTATGTACGAGTGTTATAAACTCTGTAGTACCGAGTTCAATACAGGTTCAAAAAATCATAGCACCAAATTAGTCTTTTTAATTTAATGGGTCATGCACACTTACGGACAGACACACATACCTAAACATATTAAAAAAGCTGTATGAAATTGAATCAAAAGAGTGATTGGCATGAAGAGAGAAATGCACACAATAAATCGGAGAATTAATTTTAAGAGAATGAACACAAAAGAGATTAATAGAGATAAAAAAACTCACTGCATTAATTTTCAGCCTTGATCCTCCCATCAATTGCAACATGGTACATGATGGAATCTAAAACCTATGGTAGAAACAAATCAAAAGCTGAAAATCCTCACCAGAATCATTCAACCGAAATCAAATTTGAATTGGAATAGTATAACTAACACTGGAATTGTCAGTTAAATCGTAGATTAAAATCGATATCAAATCGAGAAAGAACAAATTCGATATTAAATCGTGAAAGAAAAAATTGAATAAGAAATTGAGAAAGAACAAATTGCATACCTCCACGTGGTCTTCACATGACGGTGCCAGAAGTGGAGGTGATGAGGGTTTTAAAAACTTGGGTAAATGAAATTGTTGTGCTTACTGGTGAAAGAGATTAGGTTTCCAATGATGAAATTGAAAGGAGGCGATCAAAGGAGAAATGAGAGAAGAGGCAATAAATCACACAAAAAAGCTGTATGAAATTGAATCAAAAGAGTGATAATTGGCTGAAGAAACTTGAGCCGTGTGTAGATACCATCAAGGGGAACATTGGAAACTCATAAAATTAAGCCTGGCAGACAAAAGTCATAAATACATGTTGGTATCTAGCACATAGGGAAATTTGAATTACAAAGTTGAATGCTGATTAGGATTACCACTTAGAAGGATCAATGCAAACACAATAGAGGGAAAAATTAGTTTAAGATTAGGGTAAACAGTAGCTTGACCAGACAAGTTAGTAAATAAGATGTTCCAGTACCAAACTTACACCTCATATTTTATTTTATATACTAGACTTTTGACCGAAGCTATCGCACGGGTCTATTATAAAAATGATCTTTAAATTATTATTATGTATCACATTTATATTTTATTGCAATAATACAATCAAATACAATGATATAAAACACATAATTTCATCAAAACTTTGAGTATAAGATCATGGGGTCCTTTCATTTGCATTAGCAATATCTTCTTGGCCACCAATGCGGTCCTTTCTTGTTGTACATCTCTTGACAACTTTATGCTTCTCAACTGTATCAATCATACTGAATTGGGTTATGTACTTTTATTTAAGTGTTTAATTGCTTGGTATAGATAACATAAGTTCGACGAAATTTAAGTAATTGTGGCTCAAATTTTGATTGGTTTATATGACTTTATTTCAACAAAAGTAGCCTATGTTTCGATTGAGTTTTTGCTGCATGGTGTAACACGAAAATTGCATGTTGATGAATCACCACCTGATCATTTTTATAGACTATAAATATGCATAAGTTCTATGGAAAGAAGCATTAAATGATGTGTATGGCACTCAAGTTTACAAACACGTGCATTGATATTCATAGCATTGCAGTCATGTATTTTGTAGACTATGCATGCTATTTCCAGCCGTCCTATAATATTGAGCATGCCACTTATAGGCATCCTACACAGTAAAAATTCATGGGAATGGTTGTTCACATTGATTAAGATAAATAGCAATATCAGACAATAAAACAAATAACATTAATTGTTAGTTAGGTGGTTCAAATTTGTTGCATAGTTCGACTCACTTATAGACACACATTGACCAAAGTTTTTGGTAATGATAATTTTAGAGAGTTGCAGGTTGTGCATTTACTCCAAAATGCTGCTGACTTTTTTTACTTGATACTGTAGTGGTACTAATGCATAGATAGCTTAATCAAACTGTTGTTTTAATTTTTGCCGAAAATGCTGCTTAATCATATAGCTTAATTAAAATGCACAGATAACTCAATTAAAATACCCGATATTAATATGCATTTGAAGTTAGATCTTTTGATGGAAGTGTAAAATATGTAGTGGACCTATAAGAATTAACTAAATCTACCTGTGAGAGATGAGAATATTTCCACCATGATAACCACAATTCTGTTTAGAAGATTTCCACAGATAGCATTCCTACTAAGATAACCACAATTCAGTTTTGTAGATTTCTGCCTGCAAAAAAGAAAAGTTCATAAGGGGGTAAAGATTGAGAACTTGATTTTAGAGTAAATGAATGGAGAAAATAAGTGATTGATTTTAGAAACAAGGGTTAATAGTGTTTTACACCCCTATAATATAGGTCATTTCCGGGTTTGTCTCCTGTAAAATTTTTGTTTTAGTTTTCGTCCTTGTAAATTTTTTTTTTTCCAGAATACCCCCTATAGGCCATTTAAAAACCAAAATTTCTAGAATTTTTTTTCTTTCTGAAAATGGGCTATTAAGGGCTATTCTAGAAAAAAATAATTTTACAAGGACGAAAACCAAAACAATTTTTTTTACAGGGGGTAAACTTGGAAATGAAGGGGGTAAAACACTATTAACCCTAGAAACAAAAAGCAATTTTATAATCAAAGAGATTTCATAAATAGAGAAGCCCACAAATAAAACAAAACATTGAAAAAAAAAACAGGAATGAACAAAGAAAATAAGTGAGGTGCAACATTTTAAATTAAGCTATCCTTCTACTGCTTCTTGCATGTTGCTTTCCATGATAAATTGTTCATTTATAACCGAATCCATTGACACCAAATTGAGCACTGTGTATGTTGTATAGCACGAAAGCATCACAGACCCGTTGCGCTGCCTAAATATGCTAATGCATGCACTCTCTACATAGATAGCGATAACTTGAGCCTCTCAATTCATTAAAGTAATGCTAGTAACATGTACAGAAATAAATATGAGAGTAAAATGTATTGATATGGCCAGGGTTAAAGCTATTGTATTGGAAGATTACATGCTCTAGATTGTAGCAATTATTGCACTATCTTTTAGTAGGCATTTGCTAGAAGCATGTGCTTTTTTCAATGACACGTTAAACATGTGCAATGAAAGTGAATGTGGAGGAGTCAACATGCATTTGGAAGGCTTGGGCATAATGTCGCGGTGATTTTTGGATATCAAGCTATTGATTAGCGTTGACTCGCATTTAAGTTCACCACCGAGCTTTTATTTTTTCCAAGGAAAAGGGGAAAAGTTCGAATAAACCCTAAATTTTTAGAGATTAAAGGTTTGGGGGTTGGTTACACAAAGGGAAGGTATTAGCACCCTAAACGTCTATAGTACTCATAGGAACCTCTTATTTTTATTTATCTTGTGCTAAATTGATTACTTACTTGTAAATAAGGCCTAAGTGTGAAATAAAGAAAAAAAATGTTTTTGTTGATTTGGAAAGACAAAGTATTTTGCCTACATACCCGAATGAGATCAAAATCATGTAGTTCAGGGTAAAAAGCCGAGTGATTTGTTTTGATTGATTTTAAAGTTTGAAAATGTTTTTGAGAAGATAAGAGGCCGAAATGACATAGAAGAATAAAGTGTGAAGTTGATTGATTTTAATTGAAGAAAATAAAAGTCTAAATATGATTAAAATTGATTGAAGTTTGATTTAAAAAAGGATGAGGAATCACTTGGTTTGAAATCTAAGGTTTGTTAATAAAAATGTATTTTTGTGATTTTGACTATTTTAATGTTTTTGAAATTTTTGATTATTCTAACTAAAGTTTAACAACTACGCGTGACAAAATAAATTAAAGCGCAAGGGAATTCATAAGGATGTTGGATCCCAAATGAAAGTCCCCTTTTCCTTGGAATTAACTACATTATTTTTGTGTTTTCGGTTTTGACATAAAGCAGAATAAATAAATATGCATGCAATGCAAGATTCTCATTTATATTTACATTAGTCCCTAAAATACATTCTAAAGCATAATAAAATATAAAATGCATGAAATGAGATAAATATGTATGCAATGCAATATTCTCATTTATATTTACATTGGTCCCTAAAATACATTCTAAAGCATAATGAATAAAAATGACAAGTAAAAGAATAAAATGACAAATAAAGGTAAAATGCATGAAATGATATAAAATATTAAACAAATAAATATGCTAAAGAAAAATAAAAATAACATGAAAGAAATAAATAGAAAAATGCATGAAATGATATTTTTACCTAAATAAATAAATATGCTAAAAAATAAATAAAGACAATAAAAATAATAAAAAAATGCATGAGGTGATATTAACCCTAAATGAATAAATATGCTAAAAAAGACAAAAAAAAGAAATAAAGAAAAAATAAAGAAAAAACAAAAATAAAAATACAAAAGATGCACATAAAGGGGGGTGCAGTGAGTGAATAGTGAGGTGCAAACAGTAAAACTGTAGAGAAAATGGAACGAAAAACAGAATAGAGAGCTGGGCTTAGCAAAATCAAAGTGGGCCAAAAGAAAATGAATCTGGGCCGCTGATTGAGATCAAACGGCCTCAAATCTGAGGGTGTACAGGCATATTGTAGGCAAGCGCGCATTGAGATTCAAGATCTAACGGCCTAAAACTGAGGTCGCATGGGTCAAAGGTGGATGGCACACACAAGAAACGAGGAGGGTATAAAAACACATAAAAATCAAACAAACT
>Ga0315915_1004652_pt1 | contig 17239 bp, 11 predicted proteins | sample MpolbnodulesMG_FD_207738 | JGI IMG/M metagenome (GOLD analysis project Ga0315915, IMG submission 207738) | Medicago polymorpha root nodule microbial communities from Los Angeles, California, United States - branched nodules | ecosystem: Host-associated > Plants > Roots > Nodule | place: USA...
TTTCGTTCTTAAAATGATAATAAATATGAATACTATATTTATTATCATTTTGTTAATTCTTCGGCTTGGGGCAGAACAGCAGAGCAAAGTAGCATAGCAAAAATGCGTTCCTCGTCATTAATATGTGCTAAAAAAATTTCAACAGAAACACTAGGAGCATCTCAGAACCCACTATGACTTTTATCTAACAATCAGATGGACCATACTATGCCGCACCACTTTAAAGAAATCTACCAAATTCCACAATGATGTTGCAATTCTTAAAAAATGGATCCCATTGTTTTTAAATCCTAAAAATTGCTGAGAACGTATTGCTCCTATCAGAACTCATTCTAAACTCTAACATCAGGTGGAACACTCAAACCATGAACCTAATATAAGAAGTAAGAACACTTTAAGAACGCAGGAGTTGCTCAACCAACATAATAAGACAAAGTACCCATCAGCTAATAACTTAGACTCTATTTAGATAAACAATTTACAGCATAAGCGCTTATTCTATAAGTGCTTATGTATAAACTATTTATTTAACAAAAAATAAAAGAAAGTCAAATTGTTTTTGTGTAAGCTATAAACTGTTTTCATTGGCTATCTTGGAGAGCTTATTGAAATAAGCTGAAAACATATAAGTTCTACCAGATAGTTTCACGAGTATTAACGTGCTAGTAGATAGTCTCAAATAAACCAATTCAAAGAGGCTGATAGGCAAGGAAAATTACCATGGTGAAGCTCAGTCATAGCAAAACAACCCGGGTAGTCCAAATTGTCAATACCATCATAGTACTTATCCTTGTGTTTCTGTGTTCCCAAATTAATAACAGAACCACCCCAGAGACTGCATAGAATAAACCATTCATCAAAACAAAAAAAAAAAACAAAAAGAAACAATTTTGACATGACCCACGTGAAAGTACCTATATTGAACACCCATTTTAATTCCAAGCGACATATCAACACTACCAACAGCTTCCAAAATAGCAAAATACTTAGCAGGATCATTAACAACATAATGAAGAGGTTTAACTCCAGCTTCTCTAACAAGACCCAAAAGCTGATTCATACACAATTCTCGGTGATTATCTTTGGAAATTTCAATAGGGGTTTGAAGATGTGGATTAGCGGTGTAGTAATCGAAAATTTTCTCTTGTATCTCTCTGTGTTTTCCTCTCATGTAACCAGAGAGGGAATTTGTGTCCACGATTAATTTCTTCCCACGGCTGCAATTTTCCATCTCTATATGATTCCATGTGAGATGAGGAATTGGGTTTAGGTGTTGGGAGAGTCTTTCGATTCTTCTTTCTGCGTCGGAATTTGATTCGTTGTTGTTGGAATTGGATTTTGAATTTAGGGTTTGCATTTTGTGTGTGTTTGGGGTTGATTGGATTTGAAGTGAGATTAGAGGAGAATGGAATGGATGAAGGAAGAGGCGTTCAATGTTGAATCATATAGTAATATGAATATGATTGTATATGATATAGTATAGTATGTTGATTTAATTGGAAAATGGGTAATGGTTGTTATTTGGAATTATGGATTAGTTTTAGTTTGTGATGATACGGCATTGAATATTTGAATGTATATCCACGACCACATCGATGATGTGGTGATAGCGTGGCTTTGAAGGAATATAAGGGAAAAAATCATTATTTAATGATGGTAACGGATAGGAGGATTACGGGCGCCCCTTTCGATGTGTTTCTTTCCCTCTTTTTATACAACTACCTCTTCACCCCACCCAATTCAATTCTAAGAAAAAGTAATATCAAATCAAATTAGAGTAAAATGTAGATATTTATATAAAGGGTCTTGCTCAGACAATGGTTAAGGAAGGCAAAAGTAGCATGTTTGCATTGGTTTCAACAACATTTTGATTTTTAAAAAGTTAAATTTATCATTTTTCATCATTTTTCAGTACTATATTCCTATTTTTATCCCCTTATTCAATGTCCTAAGGGCAATGGTTAGCATTTTCCTTATATAAAATGTGGAAAATCCAACAATGATACAAAAGTAATAATACTCTCTCTTGAATAGGTAGATAGTTATTCCTCAATCAACATGGAAAAAACAATAAGTTAAGGGTGATTGAGGAAAGAAGGACAAACAAATTAAATTTAAAGAGGTCTGACGTTGGCACCCTCTACATGACTCTATTGGAGTTGTTACGTGAGAGATGGACCTCCCACTCAAAGGAGTGTGAGTTAATAGGGTGTTTTTCGATGAACCACTTCAACAGGGAGAAAATCAAAAGTTCGACATAAGCAGAAACCCCTAACAAATATTAGATCATAACACCTAGTACCAAACTCTCAGAGGATTAAACAAAATAATTGAACAAGATTGTGTGGAGGCGCAAACTGCCAACCCAACCACCCCGTTATTCGATACCACACAGAAAAGACGATGCCACGAGAAATAAAATGGTGATATGTTGACTCTAATGGATTATCGCATAACACGCAACCAATGCTTTGGCCCAACACCTACATCAAACGAGGTTATCCCAAGTCAACATCGTATCTTAAAGAAATTGTCAAGAAAAAAACAACTACTTTAGAAGGAGCCCAATACATCCACAACATGACTAGAGAATCAATGACCCTAGCCGTCATACCTACACCAAACCTCACCCCGTATCAAGGATTGAACAAGTCAACGTCACAGAGAACACCCAAAAAGGATCATGAATCCAATATTTGCCATCCTCTATATCAGGAATAACTAACCAAGGCAAAATAGGGATAATATCATTGTAAAGCTCCATTCCCCAAACAAACTATTGTCTCCTTCACCTAAGGTCCCACACTCAATCCTCTCTCTCTCTCTCTCTCTCTCTCTCTCTCTCTCTCTCTATTTCTTTTTCCTAGTGCCCCATCTCCACCAACCCATTTTGTTGCTCTAACGTGAACCTCTAATGTCGAACGCTCAATAGAGCACCACCAATCTATGAGTCACGACAAAAGGAGATTAATCGACAACAACCAACCTTCTTCACCATCCCTTTCGAGAACCAATCTAAAGTGGACGCTAAGGTATCACCTATTAAGAGCACATCTTTCCACTAGGGAGAGGTTACACGAAGGCCCCAAAGGGCGACTGTCAAGGTGATGGGGATTAGGAGTCATACTTCTGTTCGAGAATGTCACTCTATAAACCAAAATTCGTTGGAATTTTCTCCACCTCCACTTACAAAGGAGAGCGAAATTCACCAAACCAATATCTTTTCGCCACAAGACCGTTATCATTTTTAGGACTACAAACTCTCCACCAACAAACCCAATCAATCTTATCATTTAACTCTCGTTTAAAGCTCCTCAACACACTTAGGGGGTTGGAAAAAGGGTTGACTTTTGGGGATCGTCCAAGGGAGATTTGACCATAACACCGATAAATGACAAGCATTTCTCTGAAACTTGTCTCTTTTTCCTACTCTCAAACAAATCTTTTGAGTTACCACATTCCTGAAAAGAAAAATTCGTAAACTCATTTCTCATTCTTAAGGAGCAACGTTACAACACATCCATTTTGGAACGACATGTTTCCCCCCTTATGGCATTCATACAACAACATAAGAATATCCATCGACCAACTACCCAACGCATATACTTGAAAATTAAATATAAAAAAATCACCCTATTTCAAATCAACGTTTTAACATATCAAATATTCATGCAATCTCTTACTAGAGTAGCTGTACTCGCAGGGGATCAGGGTAGCTCATGTGGTGTGAGCTAAGAGTTAAGGGGTTTGAGGTTCAAGTTTAAGTCAGAACAATGAGAAAAAAAAACTAACATCACAATTAAAATACTAACATTTGTCATAAAAAAAAACATTCGTACTTACTTTTTCACGTAAGAACTGTGTAATCTGGACAAATCAAGTATTTTAAGAAAGAGTCTTGCAAACGAGTGCGTCCAAGACATCATTTAAGAATTTTAAATTTAGAAATTATTTATTAAGTAAATCAAATGTTTCAAATTTCAATACATTAAACACACAATTTAAAGTCCTTAAACAATGTTGGAGGACAAAAAATCACCTAATCTAATCTCATATTGGGCCTCACTATACCGGGATAGATCCATGGGCTCGAAATTGAATCCGAGATCCAGAATTCCGCGCCGCATATTTCAAAACTGTAATTCAAAGTTGAAATCGAAAAAAACTCACACGGTGAGGCGGGCCACCCTTTTACCCTCCCGCGAACCAATCTCTTTTTTTTCAATTTCCCTCATTGCCATGGCCGCATCTCCGTGACACACTCTCACTCTCTCTAATATCTATAGGGTTTCACTTTTTTATTCACATAATAATAACTACACTTTTGAAACCCTTTCACGCGATTCTCAGTGTTAGGGTTTCAAATTTCAACTCTCTTTAGATCCAATTTATGGAAAGCCAAGACAATTTCAGCGACGGTGCTTTCAGAACTCGCCGCGCTCTCTCAGACATGACTAACCATCCTTCAAAGAGACCTTTATCTTCAATCTCCGGCGACTACGACGGAGCAGAGAATTTACTCAAAAAGATATGTCACAACGATAAGGGCAAAAACCCTTGTTCGGAGTTACCCTTTTCCGGCAATACTTCTTCACAAGAACCGAGTTTACCCAGTGGCGGAACCGGTACTGGAACCGATGATTCGAATGATAGTTTTGTTGGAAGATCTCAGAATGAAGGGTTTATCGACCGTGGTATTGAACATGATGACAATTTGGGATCTTTCCAATGTGCTGGTGGATCGGTGGAACCACCGATTGTGTCTGGTTCTATGTTTCCAGGGTTGGAACGGTGTTCTGCTCTTAAAAACCAAGATGGTGAGAATTTGGATGCACATGCTGGTGGTGATGTTGGTGTGGAATTTCTGAAAAACTGTACTTGTTCCTTTTGCACCAAAGGTATATTTTTACGCAAACAATTTTTAATTTCATTGCATGTTTTTGCATTCTTTAAATGTTGCATTTTTTCTATGATGTTTTGTTTGTTTTTTTGTTGTTGTTATTAAATGTTTGTTAATTTATGTTGATTACTAGCTGGTTATATCTGGTCGGATCTCCATTACCAGGATGTCAAGGGTAGACTAACTGGTAAGTTGTTGTGATTGAAATGTTTAAGCACTTTTATAGGTTGCACAATTATATTCAAGAGTGTAGACCCAATTTGGACACGCGCAATTTTCTCTGGGGCCAATTTAGTGCACAACATAAAATAAACCTGAACTAGTCTTTGACATTTTTATATTGGGGACAAATTAGTCTCTTTGTCGTAATGAATCGGGACTAATTAATTGGCTTGAGAAAAAATTGTGAGACCAAATTGGGTCTTCACTTTATATTCAATTATCATACTGGAGTATTTTACTACTATCAATTTGGTTTTTTTAACGATTTTATCTTAAACTTTTTGCCAGCTCTAAGGAAGAGTCAGAAGGAAGCAAGATTGGTGGTCCAGAAATTTTCTGGAATAAATGATACTCATACTATCATACATGAACAAGGCGGCATTGATCCATCCGATTTAGAATCGAGCCTTATGCATCAGTGGAAATCTCTGTTTGTTCATATGCAAAACATATTGGGTCATGAAAGTAGACAACTTGTGAGTTTCTGTGCTATCTATCACCTGTGCTTAATATTTCAAATTTCAATATTTACTCTAACTTTGATTTCCATTCCCATTTTATATAAATTTTCAAGGGTTTCTATCCTTGATATTGCTAAAAATTGGCGTCAATTACGGTTGATGCGACCTCAATTGCAGTAGTCAGAAACATATAAAAAAAGCATAATATACTTTGACCCTGATACTTTTGCCTATCAATGGAACCTTTTTTTGGCATATGGATCATATTATGTTATTGTTGTTATGCTATGTTGTGAATTTTGTCTTCACTGATATGTACCCTGGTTTGTTGTTTTTATTTTGTTTCCTAATACTTTGAGTGTTTTCCTTCTGCTGCTTCTAGGAATCAAGCTTTGAAACACTGAAAGATGTGAGAGAGAACTGCAAGAATGATCTTGAGTTGACCAACAACAGCAGCTCTAGCAATCATTAGTGTATGAGTGCCTATTATGATTGTAAGATTACTTCACACATCAGTCCATTAGTTTCGCGTTTCAATTCGTATTCATATGTAGATTTTTATTGTATCTGTTGTGAATTCGATGTTTGTAGAAATACCTAGAAGTATTTGTGTAGATTTGTTACATTGGCCGTTTCCATTGGCTCTAATATGAACAAAATCAACCTTCTTTGGAGGATAATGTTAATGGGCTTTGTTGCGCAGTCCTAGAGGGACTAAACAATAAAGGATGACAATGCTGCTTTGTTTTCAAATTATTTGCTCCATGGGTTGGTTTCAATGACTTTTTAGCAACAAAGATTTTTGGACTGTCTTAAATGATGTATGGTTCGTTAGCTTGAACAGGAGGTGTGTTGGGTATGTCAATTTTTTCTGCAAAATCATCCTTTTATGCTGCAGAATGCATGCAGTCCATTGGTTGTTAAACAGATTTTATCAGAATATTTTGTTTGGTAGTTGTCATCGGAGATTTGATTACTCTTACGTTGACGATGATCAGCCTTTTTGTTGTGATTTCCCATTTCATGAGAGGCAAACACCATTTGACATGGGATGTTTTATTTTAGGCAGGGACAGTCTTTCTCTCTGTGGGTCATGCATTATGCACCTTATTGGTCTTGTGGTTGTGATTTCCCATTTCATGAGGCAAATACCATTTGTCTTGCCATGTTTTATTTTAGGCAGCGACAGTCTTTTTCTGTGGGTTATGCATTATGCACCTGATCATACCCATCAATATATCGCTGTCTTTTTTCTGTCATGCGGTTGCAATGTAGACTTTTTTACCAATGTAGACTCTTTTATGTTATGTTGTATAATATAATTAAGGTTAAATAGATAAACCATTTTCACTCAATCTGTATGTATATTTGATACCTGATAGGTGTAGTTTAGCTGACACCACATCTTGAGCTTAGTAGAAGGACTATGGTTTGATTTTTACACAACACATCTTTGGGGACGGGTTAAGAGCTTTAAGTGTGATTAAGTCCCGGACTGTGGATTAATTTCCTAACTAGTCCAAAACGTTGAAGCTTGTGAATATATTTGTGGACTCCCACTGAGAAGTCAAAGGCCTTTAGCTACCATAAGTTATAAAAGAAATTGTATGCCGCTTTCAACATGATAAGAAAGGGCCACTAGTTGCTTTCGAGTTCTTGCACTTTTAAACCAGCTTAACTAGGCACCTTCTTCCCATCTTTTTACTGAGTTGATTTATTTGTCAGCATCGAGTTGATTATTTTTTGTTTTGTTAAAGATAAAAGGAAAACAGAGAACAATACAATAGAACTGGGGCATAATGGTATTGATTCCCATGGCATTAGCGGAGGTAATGAGTTATTTGAGGGGGACATGTAGCTAACTCAGATGCCACTATCCACAACAGCACCCTACTTGGTAAGCTAGTCAGCACAACTACTTTTCGCCCTCAATGTATGAGTGAGGCTTAGACACCCATAGAGATGAACTTCTTGATATGATTCACCAAAGGAGCATAAGGTTGTCCTTAATGAGTTGCAGCTTGAGATTCAGATTCACAAATAACCACTCTAAAACCAACATCCCGAACAATTTGCAGGCCATGAAAAATTGCAGCTAATTTGACAGCAGTGTTGGCTGAATGGCTGTGTACCCATAATGGTTCAAAAAGCTAAAAATTCACTCCCCATTAATGCTCCAGAGCCTATGGTACCATCCACATTGAACTTGACTATGATACCAAAATATATTTGACAGTTTAGTTTTACTTCATCCCCTTAATTATTTGTCAATTTCATCAGAGGGACCTAGCTAAATTTAAGACGAGTTATTAACACATCTAGAGTTGGGCTGTGGAACCAGCGATATGGGAGAAATCAAGGTGTGCCCAGGCAAGACCTACATCAGTTACATATGACTAGAAGGATCACGACCCTCCACTTCCTTATGCTTGAGTTTTTTTTTTTTTTTTGAAAGAATGTTTTAGAGTTATTTATGATGATAAAAGTTGGATATCAACTCATCTGATAAGTGGAGAGGAACTCATCCCAAAAGATCAGTTTCCAATAATTATAAGGATATCAATCTCTATCAATTTTTTATGCTAACTCTACATATGCAATCTTCCCCATCTCACTAATTTGATGATCGCCTTTGAGCACCAAATATTACTAAAGCCCCAGAAGCCCGACTCCAAAAGTTTCGTATCACCTCACTAAGTCAAAAGCAACCTAGCTGCTCCACTAATTTCTCCAATCTCCATGACTTTCCTCCTATTTAAATATAAGCAATTTATACAACAAATTATTTTTTTCGCTTCTTAACATTTCACTCATTTTTTCCTCAAAATAAAAACATCTACACTCATTTTCCTAACAAGGCAACATTGAACACTCTTAGATTTTTACCATCCCTAAACCTACCGTCAGCTTGAAGTGGGTCAAGAATATAAGAATGTTATTTATTTATTGAGAGATAAATTATCTGGTAAAAGAAATAAAATAATTTAAGGTGTTATGACCCGATCAAAATTTACACACAAAAAAGATGATTGAAAGTTATGACTCAATCAGAAGTGAATTGAGAGGTCTATTAAGCAACCATCAAGAAATAATACAAGAAGATTCTTGGTCAGAAGAAGATTCTTAGACAGGTTTGGGCTCTTGACCAAAGTGTACTGATAAGCCCATTTGTGGTTAGCATCTAAGGCCAAACCCTAAATTTCATCCTATAAATATATCTCTACCTGCTATTCAACATGTTTCAATTTGTTTGTTTCTATTCTAGATCTTGAGAATCAAAGATGGTGGTGGTTAATTTGATCCATTGAATTTTCTTAATCAAGGAAATCATGGTTAAGAGAGTATGAGATGATTCCTCTCACTTCGTTCATCTTTCTCCACTGTGTTTCCATGGTTAAGCAAATTTGTTGGATCATCAAACATAGTAGATCACATATTAGAGTTTGAATTAGTGGTACTTGATCGCAGACTCATGTGTTTGAGGACAGAGGACTGTAATAATAATATTTGGAACTTTCTTATTATGGTAAACATACTCATGTATTTATTTGGATGTTCGGAGCCATGTTGTGAACATGTAATCGTGACTTGATAAATGGCTCTCTTGAAAGATCTAGTATTTTTGGCTCATGTTATGTTATGGATCCAGCCTCCAAGAAAGCAAGATCTAGTGTTTTCGGCTCATGTCATGTTGTCAACTTTGTGTTCACTGATATGCCCCCTGGTTTGTTGTTTTTAGAAATCAAGCTCTTAAAAACTAATAGATTTGAGAGAGAACTGCAAGAATGATCTTGAGTTGAATAACAACAGCAATTCTGGCAATCAGTAGTGTTTAGATTTTTGTGATTGAGACTACTTTGCACATTGGTCCAGTAGTTTTGAGTTTCAATTCATTCCCATATGTTGACTTTTATTGTATCTATTGTGAATTTGTGATGTTTTGACGTGGATTGAACAAATTAGCCCCTTGATGTTAAGTTTAACATCAAATGTTTTTCAAAGTCTAAGTTTAGTGTTTATACCATAGTTCCACAACTATTTTATGACAAATTTTGGGACCTCTCTCGTACTCGTTTTGTAATCCCATTCTCTTTCTATTGATTGGTTTTGGTGTCAATAGATACATTTTTTTTATATCTTTTATCGTATCTTATATGAAAACTATTGTTGAAATAATATATCTAACAAAAAAGAACATGTGAACAAAGAACGACGGGACCACATTCCAAAAGTAAAATCACATGGCGAACCAGAAAGCAACTAGAAGGAGCACCAGTGTCCAAACAATTACCAAGCGGCAGGCAAGCACATGCACTATACAGACCACACTCCATAAAATAAATGTCGCGTATATTCAACACTACACATCTCCTTCTTCTACCTCTATTCAGCAACCGATACTTTATTTTATGAACCACGATTTACCGCGGTTAACAAATTAGGTAGACAGTTGCGCACAATGGTGACCTTTCGATCAAGATCGAATGATTAGAAAATGGACATAGTTGAAATACTAAATATATAGATATATTATTTAATTTAAATAAATAAATATAGATATAGATCAAAACTTGGTAATTTATGACCATAAATATTTTCTGGGGCTAATTTGGTTCGTTAATTTTTTTATATTAAATTTGGTTCATCAAATTAAATTCAAAGTAAAAAGAAAGGAGAATTGATAAAAGACAATAAAAAAAATAATCAAAATATAAAATTTAACGGAGAATTGATTCTAGTTAACTCAAAAGCTGAAAATTGTAGCTTCAACCATAAATATGTTTGAAGATGTAAATTGATTTCGAAAAATTGAACCAAACATATTGGAATAGTTGATTTTCACTTTTAAAATTACCCAAAGTGCTTTTAACGATGTAGAAAGCTCAACCAACCATATGCATAATCAATCTATCAAATTACTCTATGTTTTTATTAAATTTCTTTCTCTCAAAATGTATGCATCTCAAGATGTATATCTCAAGATATATACATCCAACTAACAGAGATTACAGAGTATACACAAAACATTTCCATTTGAAATAACCGAAGCTTGTAGTAACTACCCCAAACGACAGATACCATTTAGAGAATTAAAATAATAAAGTTTTTTTTCTAAGATTTTTATTTAAGTTTGGGCTTTTATTGCCAGGTTTGGGCCGACATAAAGTAAACTGATTAGCCCATTTTGTGATCTCATCAAAACCCTAAATTCTATCCTATAAATTCAACTCTACATACTATTGAATCCATGATCTAGAAAATCAAAGTGGAGGCTAATTGATCTATTGAATTTTTTTAATCAGGGAAATCACAGTTAAGAGAGTTTGAGATTCCTCCCACTTCCTTCATCTTTCTCCACTGTGTTTTCCTTGATTAAAGAAATTTGTTGAATCGTGACAAAAAATATTGGACTAACAATCTATCTGTTGTTCCGAATTCATTCTTGTTGGTGTCTGAATCCTTGTCCTTCTAATTGTTTGGATTTGATTCTTTTGTCATGTATAGTTTAGGAATCCTGATTTCCTTCTTCTTTTTTTTTCTTCTTCTTCTTGTGTGTATTCGAAGGAATTGCAAGGAACCTGTCTTCAATTTGGAGCTTTCTTGTTTATTTCCTTTTTCATCAACCGTTCTGTTTTTTTTTTTTTTGAAAAAACTACTTCCTGTCACGTAATCTATTTTAACCGCTATATTTGATCTAAATTTCACATCTACACACGAGGCCTGAAATTATTATAGGGAAATGCTACCGGTTAGCAGGACCCATTATTATATGCATGCACCCTGATCGACGTAATCTGTGGGTTTATATTTTGAACCTTTATTTCTGTTTGATTTGTTTCCTAGTGTTTATGGTTGATTTTATTTATAGGAAAATTTTATGGCACACCGAAAAATTTAGGCGTATTGGTACATGTACATCAAACCAGGAAATTAATAGTTAACTGTGTTGTTTTTTGAAGATAAAAATTGTTTTATGTCATCTATAATTATAATAATTAAATCTTATTTACCAAAAACGTCGAAGAAATAAAATTTAATTTTTCTGAATTTTTGGTACTCTTGATTATTTTTTACAATAAAATGTAAAAAAATAGTATGATTTTTATAAACATTAAAATAATGTTTTTTTTTCTTATGAAATGACATTTTCTAAAATATTAATATCAACAAATAACTTTTTATTCCATAAAAAATATAGTGTGGTCTATTCTATCACATAAACATACTGAGTTTCTTTTTCATTTTTATAATAAGATGTAATGAGTTATATTTGAGTCTAATGTCAATGTCAATCAAATGATAACTTTATTTGCAAATAGTTCTCATGTTTATGTTTTTGCTCGATCAATTGTGTAAAGCTCTAATTTTACTATATATTGAATCTGATGTTTATGTTTTTTTTTTCTCTAAATTTTTTTTTCCTCAATTTTTCAAACTCATAATGGGTCTGTTAGCATAGTTTGAAAAACCGGACCGATCATTGACTCGGACATATACTTGATCACTAGTTGAATCGCATGACAGAATCGGATAGAACCGGGCAATTCGATCACATGACTCGGTCTATAAAAAGTTTGTCTTTATATTAAATTAGATTGAACCAAAAGACTCAATTGTATTCATGTCAAACTTTATGATTCATTTAGTTTAAAATTAATAAATACTAAAACATTATTTATACCAAACGTTTAAACATATTTTTCATATTAAAAAATCTGAATTAAAAAATATTGGTGTAAAAAATGATTTTTAAATATTCTTAATAAAACTATGCCTTATTAAGAAAAAAAACTCTTACTAAAAGCGAATGGAAAAAAAGAAGGCAACTAACCAAGCTATTATTAGGATGACCAAGAGCAATGAATAGTAAATTTCTTAAGAAAAAAAACAGTACGGAGGTTTTACTATTAAAATAATATAAAATGCAATTAAAAAGAAGAAATAAAAAGACAAAAACCCAAACCCTACTTTCTTATCATTATGTTGCGCCGCGCCTCCCTCCCCTTATCACTTTCTTCTTTCTTCTCTCTAACTAATCTACCACCCCTTCCCTTCCATCATCTCTTCACCATTTTCTCTCTAACTAGATTTACATCTCCTTTCTAATTTTCTTCATTAAGTTTTCAATAATATTTTGGAGCACCTTCCTTCCTGTAAACTTTCCAATACTAGATAGAAAATTCCTTCAACAATATGTTCATGGTTGCCGGATCGAGACACCGCATTGTATAAATTTTGAGGAAAGACAATGCGTTTTTTTTTTTTTTTTTTGTTTGGGTTTTTTTTTTTTTTTTTTTGTGTGAAAAAATATATCAGTCCTACATTGAACCGGAGCGGTTCACAAAACCGGCCGTGTCATTGATTTTTCTGGTTTTGACCGAGTCACACCGGTTTTCTTCGATTCAATTACATGTCCGATCCAACGTGCAAATCGACTCGGACATACCACCGGTTCTCGGTTCGACTGGCTAGTTCGGTCCGGTTTTCAAAACTATTTTTGTTAAAGCTCTTCCAAAAAAAATTATTTTCGCAAATGAGAATGAATCTCATAACTTGATAGGGACTCATAATGGACCTCATGTTACACATCATTTATTTATAATATCTTAATAAAAGTACATATCAAGGTTTCAATGACTCCAATGGTAGTACACTAATAAAGACTCTAATAAAAATTACTTAAATATGCCCACTAAATTTACATCATTAAACAAAAATAATTTATTTATTAAAATATTAGTTACCTAGGAGAGATGATCCTTATATGGTTACTCGTTCCTTAATAGAGACTCATTTTTTCTTCCTTCGATAGGGGGTCCTTAACTGTGAGTGGTCTTTGTTAAGTAAGGACCTTCCATTGGAGATGCTCTTATAGTTTAAGTTGCGTCAGAATTTTTTTGTTGTAGTTTAAATTGATATTATGAGTTTTCTTCTTATGTGTAATCGGCCGGGTAGCACTTGGGTGACTAGTGGTGGAGGCAAGGTGGACCTTGACACCCCATTTAAAAATAATTTTTTTTTTTTACTCTAGAATTTACTATATTGCTTGCTTTGTCAATTTCAACCAACCATTCTTGTTCATTACAAATAGTTAAATTAAAATTGATAAATTTGTTTCTTTGCAACATAATAGCTAAGATGAAGACTCAAAAAATGGATTTGTTTTTCAAAAGGAGGGCCGAAATTTATTACAACTTAAATTTGATGACGGTAACCCCAAAAAAAAATTCAATTTTTTTTACTACTATTTTACTGTTATTATATACTGCTATTTACACATGGTTATGAATATGGTCCCCCCATTATTAACATTTGTGTCCTTTGTATGTTGGACCTTTGCCTTTTATGGGAAAAAAACAATCCTTTTCACTTCTAAAAAAAACCTCATTATGTAAGTTCGAGCCCTCAATTATATCTTTTATGGTAAAGACCTAATTTTTCTCTCTTCTCCCAAATCCAATCGAATGGTAAAAAGCTAGCTCTCAAGTCTCAATTCTATTTTGTCTTCTTGCTTGTTTTGTCTTTTTCATGTTCCCAGTTACTTCAACCAAGTACCAATTGTCTGGGTTAGTTAGCTCAACAAACTTTCTTGTTTTATGATTTTGTATGTGTTGTGCTGTTCTTGCTTTATTCAGTATCACCATTAATCCAATATCAATTTTTTTTGGGTTAAAAACAACCATTATCAATTTATTGATTTCTTTAAATAATTTTTCTTTTGGATTGATAAATATATATATTTGTTTGACAATATTAACTTTGGATGTAACTTAAATTTCTAATATATATAATGCATTTGAAGATTTAGTGTTTCTTTGCTAAATTATACCTATTACGACTTGGTCCCTCCAATGTTTAAAACCTGGTTCTACCCCCAGTGACATTGACCAATTACCCCAAGGTATTTTGTTCTTAGAAAACGTAAACATGTGTAGTTATTACAACAACATTGAGTCTTTCAATCATGAAACATCATTTACTGCATTGTTTGGTTGTGTTTCTATTTGCTCTTTTTGCATGCATCGAGTTACCCTATATGCCATTCCTACGAATGTATCCAACCCTTAGTTTTGAATGAGAATTATTTAGTGGTAGTTTATTGATATCCAATTTCAAAAGACCAAATTTGCTATCAACCTCTCTTCTGCGATCAGCCATGGCAAACAAAGGTGTATGATATTTTTTCTTCCCAATTTCATATGATATTGCTTGATGATCAGATAATGTTATCGAGTTTTCAAAGCATAATTGTTAAGTTAGCATAATTGATCTAATTTTTTACTTGTGAATGTGAATCATTGTTTGTTTTTTCTACCATTCATATAAAATGACCTGTTATACACGATAAAATATCATATAAACATTGTATTTTTGTATCTTTGAATTAGATATGGCCCTCCTTTTTTTCTTTTATTTAGATATAGACAATATTTTTGCATATTTGAATTAAATATGGACAATATCTTTGCCACTTTTTTTAACCCTAATTGCAGTATTTTAATGCTTCATTATATTAGGTTGATATGTGAAAAAATAATATTGAAAAATAATATTGATCATCATCTATAATAGACATGTGCGATAACACGGGTCAGAAGTCTAGTTTATGTAATTCTTTGAATTTTGTTAATGTTATTTTTGCCTTCTTGGTATGTTTGCATATGAACATTTAAGCATCAAATATAAAACATATGAAATATGAATGAAGGACCATAATATTTTTATTAGGGGAAGGACCATAAATTTGAACACTAAGAACCCATATCAAAATAAAATTATAGATTTGCATTTTGAGAATTCATATGTAAAAAAGAACAAAAACAGCATAAAAAAAATGACAGAATCGTTATATGCAATTGATCAAAAGAACAAAAGTAACATAAAAAAATATAAAAGAATAGTGCTATACATAGCGAAAATTCCTTCCTGAGAAATTCACGAACCGACGTGTCTTGCATAAAAGGAAAAGAGAAAGGCCTCAACTCCGAATTTTGTGAAAAACAGATTGGGTCATGGTTTAACCAACCAATCAAAAACGGTCGTGAAGAATTCTACATATTTTTGTCGTTGTATCCATCATTTCCCAAAAATAAATAAATGACAGAATTGTTATATGAAATTAAGTTAAGGAACTTTTTTTTTTTGAAGGAAAGTTAAGGAACTATTTTGTATTATATCTTATTCTATTAATATCTTGTGCACATAAAAGGCTCCAATATCTAATAGATAAATGCGAACAACCAAAAGAATAGGTGACAAAAAAACTATCAACCAATTTTGTTAATCAAATAGACACCTGCATACTAATGATAAAAAATAAGGGAACCACATCATAGGATCATCTTTAGATGACATACACCTCTTTGATTTCATACACAAATGTAACATGTGTGACCCCTTTTCTTTCTCCAAAATCTTCTTCTTCACTCTTTTTTCTGCACTACTCTCTCTCACAGTCAGTCGACTTCTCTTACCAAAAAAAATGGTGATCTTTGGCATTCTCCCTCATCGCCCATTTTCGACTGCTTGATCAATCAAACCACTGATCGGCTGCCATGGGTCTAAACTTTTCAACAAATAAAAAAAATTAAAACTCATCATCAAGAACAACAAGACATCCACACCCCCAACCCAAAAATTCTACATATGTGTGACGTTCTTGGGATTGACGATTGGCTTTGGGCTTTTCTTGGCATCATCTTATTATGTTGTGTGTTTCTGAAGGAGCACGTAGGAAGTTTGACCTTAATGTAAATAGCTAAAATTTCTTCTAAACAATAACGACGGGAGTTTTGTTGGATTATCACTAGTGAGAATTCAAGAGCGGAGGCTTCTTTCTTAGTCTTGTTGTGCCATCGATGGAGACGACATTGGTTTCAGATGTTGGTTGCATCAGTTAGAAGTCAAGTGAGAGAGACCGAGAAGGATGTTGACAATGATGAATCGTCAAATTACCCTTTTAACTCTTTCTCTCTCAAAATATATTCATCCCATCCAATAATTTATTTTTTAAAATCCAATCCAATAAAATGTGCACCAGTCATTTTTCTTATGAACTCTTATGAATAACTCTAAACAATACTCCCTTAAAAAAAACCTCCAAACAAAACTTCACCACTCGCCAAAAGAACACTCCCACCAGCTCATAATAAATACGACCACATGGAAATAACTGAAGCCACTAAACACTCCTTGCACATCAAAGTTCAAACAGAGAACCAATTTTGTACCCACCTTTTATTTTAGGAAAAAAAAAATTAAAGACTTTTATTCAAGTTTGGGCATTTTATAGGAAGGTTTGGGCCGACCCAAAGTGACGGATTAGCCCATTTTATGATCTCTAATTAGCATCAAACCCTAAATTCTACCTTATAAATACATCTCCACCTGCTGTTTCAGCAATGACCTAGAGAATCATAGCGGAGGTGAATTTGATCCATTGAATTCTTTTAATCAAGAAAATCACAGTAAAGAGAGTTTGTTCTTCCACCCACTCCCTTAATCTTTCTCCACTGTGTTTTTCTTGATTGAAGAAATTTGTTGGATCTGAAAATAAATAAATTGTTGTTCCGAATTCAAACCTGATGCGTCTGTTTCCTTGTCCTTTAAATTGTTGATAATTCGATTTGATTTTTCTGTTACGTGTACAGTAGAA
>Ga0315915_1004654_pt1 | contig 17235 bp, 5 predicted proteins | sample MpolbnodulesMG_FD_207738 | JGI IMG/M metagenome (GOLD analysis project Ga0315915, IMG submission 207738) | Medicago polymorpha root nodule microbial communities from Los Angeles, California, United States - branched nodules | ecosystem: Host-associated > Plants > Roots > Nodule | place: USA...
CAAACTTACAGTCTTTCAAAAAAATAAGAAACAACCTTGTATACATAAGGTGTTCTCTTTTAAAATATAATATATTTTGTATAACCGTTTGTGTCTAGTGTTCATAATTTAAAGAAATTAGAACAATATATAATAAAAATTAGTGGTGATTTGTTATGTTTTATCTCTTACATTTTTTTACACTTATAATCTTAAAAAAAATAAAATCAATATAGACAACAATAATTAATTTAGGGAGACAAAACAAAAAATTATAAAACATTTTGTAGCAAACTTTTTTACTTTGCGAGGGCTTAATACCCTATAGTGTTATACATGCATTTGCCGCTAGCGTCGTACGACCACAACATACTTTTATTGTGTCGTTTGACATTCATTATTTGTTTGTCATAATTTTTAGAAAAGTCGTCTCTTTTTCTTTTATGGATGATTGCTTTAGGATGTAATGGCAACTCTTTCAAATTGCACTTGATATGTTGTCGTTGATAAACGTTCATGCTCCTTCGATGATAATCTCCTCTATGCCTCATTTGGTGCGCATGGTGTGATAGAGATATGATACAATAAAGAGTTGAATAAGAATATGATATGATAGTGATAGGACATACACATACTCTATTATATGTTTGGTGCACACATGATAAGAAAAAGAATAACATTAATTTTTTTTTTGTCATTTTTTTTCCACTGTCACACAAAAAGTATTTTTTTCCCATCAACACACACAATAATCGATGGACAATTACATAGATATACACCAATTATTTTTTTTATAAAAATAAACATCCACCCCTTGATTTAATGAAACAGAGAATTTTGGACAAAGGTAGCGATGATGAAACAAAGGATAATTGATCAAAAATGGATAATAGATATATAAATATGCACCAACGATAGGAAACACAAACACATATATTAGTTTAATGTCAATTACAATATAAAAACAATGATTAAGCAATAGTGGGGGAATTGAAAGGTAGAAACACATAATTAGGAACACAAATTGAAAGTTAAGGTGAAATTGAATGGTTGCAGTGAGAGTCGAAGATGGGTCGTCTGATAACAAAACAACACATATGTGACGTTTTTGCTATCAAGCTGCTAAAAAACTAAGGATCAGCAAAACAAAGGGTGAATAAAATATTATTAGAAATAAGTTTAACTTATTTTTTTCTATTGGTGAACCAAACAACAGATTGAATCAGGATATGATAGTTTTATCATATCAAATCTTCTTATCACTAAATATACCCATTATTTCTCCATAATCTCTGATAAAAAAAAAACAGTAATAATAAAAATAGAAAGTTCAAATCTCTTATCAAATCACTAAAGTTTCAACCTAATTAGTTTACATATTGTGTAAAAATACAAAGGTATCAAATTAATAATAGAGAATCTTAAATTTTCCTTTATCTCACCATAGGAATAGAAAATTGTGCGTCAACTTTAGACTTTTTTAATTTGATTTTCTTAGATATTTGAACATAGAAAACGTATACGTATGCGGTAATCATATTTGAGCATAGAAAACATTGCACATTATAACTGTTTTTTGGGTAATAATTAGCGGTCAACTCAAAGAAATAAAATAAAATAAAACCGGGAGAAAGTAAACAACACTTGGAAGAAAATTTTGCTTCCAAAACCCTTCATTCATCTTTACTACTTCAACCTTAAAACCCTCGCGGTGTAACACTTCTTTAACCCTAATCTAAATCATCTTTCACGTCCTCAATTTCAGTGGCGTAGCCATAAATTTGTAATAGTAAATATGTATACACCTTATGTTACCTTTTAATTGTAGTAATTTATCACTCCACACATGTCAATGTAACCATAATATATTTAATTATCTATCATAAAAAATATAAAAAGTTTATATTTTTAAAATATTCATTTAAACAAATTACACATATATATTAACATTTGTTTTTATAAATATAGTCGGATTATGTTATATTAACAGTACAAATGATCAAACTGCAACACTTAAAAAGTAATTGAGAGTGCATTGCATTTATTTCTTCATTGATTATAAATAAAATTATCATAGCTAAAATAATGTCCAGACTTCAAATCATATCACAATTGAAACTACGCTCAAACTTCAAAGTACACATATATTATAGAACTTATATTACATGCAATAAATTCAATTTCCAAAACTATAATTTAATCATTTGTTATTCTACAGAAATGCATAAGCTTACACTTTTTGTGGCTAAATAAGCCTTCACATATTTAAAATATAATAAAAAATTAAAACTTTGTAAAAACACATGTCACTTTGCTTTGTGTGGCGTGAGATTATAGTTATAGAGTTTAAAGGTGTTTTTTAAGTGAGAAAGAAAGTAGTGAGATTGTTTTGTGTTTTCTTATAAAAAAAAAAAAGAAATATATGTTAATGTCTGACTTGTGTGATGTGGAATAAAACTTTATAACTAATAACAATTTGCATTTAGACAATGTTTTATCAATAGTAGACATTAATTCTCGTTTATTTATTACTATATTATTAATATAATGAATGATAAATTGTATAAAACATTATTCATATTATGGTTTATACTTCTTTGCATGTCAATTTCTTTCTACGTACATACATGAATTAATCTCTTTATCGTATTTTCTAAAATAATTAAGTTTGTCTTCATATAATCATTCATAATAATGAAATAAATAAAAAATCATTTTAACTATATCCACAACAATAGTAAATTGTATGTATATTTGAATCATTAACGCACTTCAACATAAACATTTGACCTCTGTTTTTTATGGACTAATATTTGTCCATATCAAAGCTGACTTCAACATAAACATTTAAATTTTTTGATGAATCTAATGAACGCACTTCATTATACCACATTTCTTTTAACTCTTTGATGAGAGGTTTTTAAGACTACGGCATCTCGTTGCATATCTACAATATTAATATTAATATTAGTTTCCAAAAACATATTGGTTTAATGTATTAGTTGGTGTAAGAAAATATTAAAAAAAAATATTTGTTCAGGATTAGCTGTTTGTTGTATTTTGTGAAAATGTTTTATTTCTATATTTGAATTTTGAATACACATTTCTTATGTGTTTTAGAAATATTTTATGTGTTTTAAAAGTATTGAAGTTTAATCACATAGTTGTAGATTATGTGTTTTAAAAATGTTCTTACTCAGTAAGCCATGTTATAATTTATTTTTTTCATACGATAAAACTATGAGCCACCATGTTTCTTTTCCTCTCAATCCTGGTGATAAGTTTATTTACCTGTTTATTGGTCATGGAGATCGGAAAGTTGTTGATTACGATGACAAAACGAGTCATGTAGAATACCAAATTTGTGGGTATATAACAACTATCAAACAGTGATAGAAAGTTGTTCTTAAAGGTTAAGATTATGTTGTTGTGTGCTAAGATTAAAGCGTTGTTGTTGTTCATTGTTGTTGCACATGTTTCATCTTTTTTATTTCTGTAGATTTTACTCTCCAACGCATGGTGAAAAACATAACCAATGATGTCTATTATAATATGATAAATGACATTTTTTTTTATAATTACTCTCATATGAGGTGATCATATTTGAACATAGAAAACATGAAAAAGCTTAAAGTTTATAATATATATCATTTAACGATCAAAAGGGTGTAACGACTTCATATGTAATTGCTTATTCGTTCGTAAACACTTATGCAAACTCTTTGTTTCTAAGTATGACAAAGTTTTCATATGTTATCAAAATTGAATAAAACATTTTTTCACAACTTCACATCAATATTATATTTTATATTATCAAGTTTTAGAAAAGAATATTAAATACAATGACATTTATTGATCAATAATGGGTTAAAGAACTTTTATAACTTTTACATTTTATACACATATGAAAAGATTAAAGAATATTTGTAACTTGTTTTAAATAAAGATCAAATACCTGAGTATCTTGTTTTAGATTTTTTATAGTGAAATAAATTGTTAAGCTTAAATAGATATTATATATTTTGGTTCTCAATTTAGATATTTTATAAATAATATTATATATGTGTGTGTGTCTGTGTGTCGGTGTCTTATATTTTTATATTAGAAGTGTTGACGATTCTATGTCATAGTTTGTGCTTCATATAAGTAGATGTTACATCAAATGAATGTGTAAATAAGAGCTTAACACTTTATTTTAATTTATTTTAATGTTGAATTTCATCAAAAGTTTTAAATTTGATTGAGTTAAATTTTTAGGTTAACTTTTATCAATAATAGACATTAACTCTCGTTTATTTATTACTATATTATTAATATAATGAATGATAAGTTATATAAAAATTATTCATATTATGATTTATATATATATTTATTTCTTTGCATGTCAATTTCTTTCAAGACACAAACATGAGTTAATCACTTTTTCATATTTTCTAGAATAATTAAATTTGTCTTCATATAATCATTCATAATAATGAAATAAAAAATTCATTTTGAGTATCTACAACAATGGTAAATTGTATGTATATTTATTTTATTAACATTTTAGTTTATTAACATTGTCCACATCAAAGCTGACTTTAACATAAACATTTAATTTTTTGATGAATCTAATGTACGCACTCCATCATACTATATTTCCTTCAACACTTTGATGAGAGGTTCTTTAAGACTATGTCATCTCGTTGCTTATCTACAATATTAATATGAACATTGGTTTCCAAAAACATATTGGTTCAATGTATTAGTTATTGTAAAAAAAACACATTAAAAAAAATATATTGGTATTTTTTATGTGTTTTAAAATTATTTTATGTGTAAAAGCATTGAAGTTTAATCACTTGGTTGATATTTTTTTTATTTTTATCTAATTGTTAATGCTACTTTCTTATTTACATTATGCGACTTCAAAGCGTTCAAGATCAACAATATAATTTTTAGCCAAGGAAATGTTTTGTATTTGATATAGATCAAGATGTTAGAGTTTAGATACCTAATGTTAATTGAATATTACTTAATGAATAGATATGTCCAAAAACTAATTTCAATAAATTGATTTAGCCTTTATCTATATTTATTTATGAATATTTGTCTTGCACAAATGTTATATTACACATAAACTCTTATTTGACGAATTCGAATTGATTCTTTTAAACACATCTCACAACATGTTAAACATCATCCTAAAGGTTGCACATAATTGGTTTACATCATCTAATTCGGACAAACCCTTTTCTAACAAGAACACATCTTAACTTCGTCGTGACTTGCTATGACGTCTTTTCACTCATAACAGTTTCTTCAATAGAATGTACTATCAAAAGCTTCAATCAATCATTAAGCAATAATCATGGTTACTCGAGACACGTAGTCGCAGTTTTTAACTCTAAAGAAATGTGTCATAAAGTCATGGTTTTAAGAAAATGTTATTACATTATCTTCAATACTACCTTGATCAAATCAAAACATACTCAAGTTTTTGTTTCTTATACGCACACTCATGCTTATATTTTTTTTATTGTGAATTCATGAATTTAATTCTTTGCATTTCATTCAACTATAACTATGACCCGTGCTGCACGGGTCTTATTTTCACGTAGAAACTCATGATTTCACCTAAGCCAAAATTATACCATAGTAGAATAAGCCATAATAAATATACGATAAGTCGTAAAACATAGAGAGTACAAAATTTATGATACATTCCAAGCTATGAATCATACAAATAGAAGAACTTTAATTCTGTTAAATCATAGAAAGTACACAACTTAATGGAAATTGCCAGTCATAAATAATCAACAATAAAGAAGTTTAATTCCAATCAATCCTACAAAGTACAATTTAGGATACATTACGAAAAACTTTGTGATAAACAATATTAGACGTCTTTATCGTAATAAAATTGTGAGTTTCTACATGAAAATAAGACCCGTGCATCAACACGGGTCATAGTTTTAGTTATAAAAGATATAACATTCCCGTAAACAATTTTTCAAAACTTAAAACAAGCGTAAAAATGTTACGTCTCCAATCCCACATTCCCAAAAATAATATTATAAACCTTGATGTACTCCACTAAATATGATTCGTTGTTGTCAAAATGAAAAATTGACTTTGAAAATTATGGTATGAGTGAAATTGATCTCAAAATTCCACTATGTACAACAGAAGAAACTTCGAAAATTAGAGACTGTTAACCAAAAGCAAAGAAAAAGGAAAATTCAACAAACACATTAAACACACGCGATCTTAAGCAAAACGACACCGTTGCCAGATCCCGATACCGACTCCTAATGCGTGAGTGTCAACATTGATCGCATTCCACCGCCTTGAACGGAAAAGTAAAGTACGCTTCCCTTTTATTTCTCTCTCTCTCTCTCTCTCTCTCTCTCTCTCTATATATATATATATATATATATTCTAATTATTATATTCATTCATTCTTATTCCACCACCACCGCCATCATTCAATTCAATTCAATTATTTCATCTTCTTCCTATTCACTCTTCACCTAAAATAGAATCATCCAAATTCAACTTTCAAAACAACACCAGATCATATTTTTTTCCTAAGAAAGAAAATAGAATAGGAGATTCAGTCTTCGTTGCTTTCATTCGTAACTCGTAATATAAACAAAAAATGAGTTCGATTCATTTGATTAATACTCTCCCACTTAGCACACCGCATCGGTTCAATTTACCTCAATGCCATTCTTTGCTTCCTTCTTCCGTCGTACCAAAACGACACCGTTTTGCGCAATCCGCTAGGTTCACTGTTGTTTCATCCCAAACCGTTAATTCGGTTCCGGTAAGTGTTCTTTTTCTTCGGATCAAGCTTATTTGTTACGCTACTGTTTTTTTTATGAATTTTTCTTCTTCTTCATTTTAGCGCGCGAATGGAACTTATACAGTTTCTGATTTCATGACTAAGAAGCATAATTTGCATGTTGTTAAAACCACTACTTCCGTTGATGAAGGTAGGTTCCACTCATAATTGCTTTTTTTTTTTTTTTAAGTTAGATTTACATATGATTTTAGTCTCTGAATATGTGATCCAATGTTAATTTTACATGGGTGCGATTTTTTGTTTTTGTTATAGCTTTAGAGGCTCTTGTCAAGAACAGAATCAGTGGTCTTCCGGTGATTGATGATGAATGGAATCTGGTACTTGATTAATTTAGTTATGTTGTGGCTATACAAAAATGCAAGTACACTGATATGCGTTATACTGTTGTTTTAGTTACTCATTGTACTTGTTTTTTCGTTTTTGTTTCTTGTTTGGGTGATGTAGGTTGGAGTTGTTTCAGATTATGACTTGTTAGCAATTGATACAATATCAGGTACATAGGACAACATTAATATTTTGTCGTACTTTAAAGTGGCAAAATTTCAACCATTCTTTCCGTTATTAAATTAAATCATTAAATCAATTTCCTTGAAAGCCTTGAGAATGGTTATAATTGTGTATTTTGTCTTCAAATTTTGTGTTGTAGTTGTTGAAACATGGAAGATACCGATATGTTTATGTTTATTTGCATGTTAATGAGAAAGAAACAGTAGTTTCTGTTTTGGGAAGTGAGTGAAGAAGCTAAATAGCTATCTTCATACTGTTGCTAAGTTCTTACTGATTGTTTGCTGTCACTTTTAGGTAGCAGTGATGCAAGCTTATTCCCGGACGTGGACAGTACTTGGAAAGTAAGTATGACCATTTTATGTTCTGCAACATTGCTGTTGTCATATAAGCAATAATTGGATCACTGTATGAATGTTTCTAAATACATTCAACCAATTTTCTGTCAAATCATGATTAAATTGATGCTAACTGGTTCTATAGGATGCTGATTTTGTTTTAATCTGGCTTGGTATTTTTCAATTATGATTATGATGAATAATGATGCTCACAAGTTTTGATTTGGGATATAACCATACATTTTATTTCAATGTTTGATGAATATTTGATTGCATATTTTCCTCAATCCACCCATTTTGTCAGGTGCTGCTCATACCTATTTTCACCCATGATATGCATTTGAGAAAAACCTTAATCTAGCCTTGATAGTCACTTTTTCCCAAACAGAAGATACTGTAACTGTATAGAGATAACTATTATCATTCTGTTTACTGGCTACTTACGTGCAGTTCTAATTATTGTTTTGCACGGCAGACATTCAATGAGATACAAAAGCTGCTTAGTAAGACCAATGGAAAAGTTGTCGGTGACTTAATGACTCCAAGTCCACTTGTTGTTCATGAATCCACTAGTCTGGAGGATGCTGCCAGGTACTGATTTTACATACTGATAAGAACCACCGTTTATTTTTTACGAATAATTAGGGAAGAATCCCATTGGTTAACGAACAAAAGTGAAAAACTTTAAATGTCTGCAATCTCTCAATTTCCCAAAGGATTCTCTGTTGACGAGATAGTTCCTCCTATTAACTCCTCTTAGCTTTGATGCCTGTTGATAGAGACTGGTTTTTTACTGCTTAGACCAGTGAAGAATGCCTATGATTACAGAAACCAATGCAGAACTTCGAGGGTCTGCAACCTCCCACATGCTGGAAGGCCCAACTCTCTGAAATGACTAGATAGCTCCTTCTCTCAACCCCTTTTCTTGTTTATAGCCCAGTTTTATTTTCCCTATTATCCCAGTCCCAACCCCCAATTATTAACAAACTAACTAATTAGGTAAATAACTGACCAAGGGGTTACCTATCACATTTCACATACATATTGAATGGCTTTTATCCTCTCAGTATTATGTTACTGATGTCATAATAGTTTATAATTTCTTTCTTATATATTAGGACAGCAAAAATATCTGGTAATTTATTGTAACATAAGTACAACCATCTGATTTACACGTATCCATGGAATTGAATCTTTTTTGAATGAGATTTCTAAATCTCACATCCATCCTAGCATCTATGGAATTGAATCTTTTTTAAATTGAATCTCCTGATGCTTGACATTGTTACTTCTTGTACTAGGCTGTTGCTTGAAACAAAATATCGTCGACTACCTGTGGTAGACAAAGATGGAAAGCTGGTGAGTTATTAATCTCTTGAAAGTTAAAACTTTAACTTTGTTATTACATCAATGAATGCAGCTGATTGATTTTTAACATTTTTGCTAGGTTGGACTTATTACAAGGGGGAATATTGTTAGGGCGGCTCTACTGTCAAAGCGCTCTGGTGAGAGACTCACATAGTTTGACAAAAACATAATTCAAGTGCTCCTGTAGTCATAGTCAGGTGGATATTTTGTCTATTAAGAATGGATGTATCAGCCCAAAAGGGAAGCTGAAGGCAACTCGTGATGACCTTCAGAGACCTTTAAAGTGGGTGATTAATATACTTAATACCATTTAGAGGAAAGCGAGTTATCAATCTCCTCACCCGACATTGTTTCTGTGCGTTGAATTCTTTAGGCTTAAAGACAGTGTATATCCAGTTAATATTTGTATAGGCTCTCTTAAATCTTGATAGGTATGGGATTGGAATAAGATCATTTTGAGAACTGTAATATAATTTGCAAATTGGTTAGCATTATAGTTTAACATGATATATAATGTCCCTCGTCCTCTTTCCTATTGTATCATCACGAACTTCCTAATCCCTTCTGTAATTAACAGGTCCTAGTTTAATTGAATAACTAATATAGGCATGCTTGTGCAATTTCTCCATGAATTAAAAAAGAGCAGCGCTATATCCCACGAAGGGATTTCAACGAGAACCAAGAAATAGCCTTGCTCTGTATCAATTTCTTTCATTTTTTTTAACAAATAAATAAATAAAATAGAAGTTGGTGTTTGGCAGAAAACATGGTGAGTGATGTGTCATTCTTTGTTTTCGTTAATGAATTTTTCGCAGTAACAAGCATAAACAATAAAAAAATCATCCTCCATTTAAATCCCATCATTCAATTGAGTGAAACAATTCACTTTTTGAAAAACAACAAAAACCCCAATTTTCAAAAGCAAATGAAACGATTCACTGGAAGAACCGAAACAAGAAAAAACATACACATTTCGAAAATCAACATCTAGGGTGTGAATGTAAAGTTTAAAACAATGCAACCTAGATAAGATAAGATTGTTAACACAAGATTATATGAGCTATTTAATCATACAAATTCTATAAATAAGTTTTAGCTTATATTCAAAGACATCTAACAACAAAAAAAGCAATGCACTCTAACATAACATATGCATGTACCGAAAGTGAATTTGACCAAATCATTTGCTGAAGTCACAGCTGATTCAAACATGCACCAAGTGCAAGTGGTCCTATAGGTTCATTTTTCTTCTATCCATATGCAGAGGAGACTCCGTCAACATGTGAGATGTCTCATGGTTGTAATATGTCATTCATGACGTTTTCATGTCAAACTTTTCTGATTAGCCGTACAAAGAATGATTCTATAACATAACTCTTCCATCTTCAACATAATTGGACCTGCATCTCCCTCATAACTCGCAGTTTCTCACTAAGCAAGTCAAGTGAGAATCATCATCTCCAATTCAACATGGTCCAAGAAACTGATACTGATGCAGTTACAATATACTTCTTCCCCTTTGTAGGTGGAGGGCATCAGATTCCGATGGTAGACACAGCAAGAGTGTTTGCAAAACATGGAGCCATATCAACCATCCTAACCACACCCTCTAACGCTCTTCAATTCCAAAACTCAATCACCAGAGACCAAAATTCCAATCATCCCATCACCATACAGATTCTCACCACTCCTGAAAACACTGAAGTAACTGACACAGACATGTCTGTTGGTCCCATGATCGATACCTCGATTCTCCTTGAACCTCTGAAACAGTTCCTAGTCCAACACAGACCGGACGGTATAGTTGTTGACATGTTTCATCGTTGGGCTGGCGATATCATCGATGAACTCAAAATTCCAAGAATTATCTTCAATGGTAACGGGTGTTTCCCGCGCTGTGTCATTGAAAATACGAGAAAACATGTTGTGTTTGAGAATCTGAGTTCAGACTCAGAACCTTTCATTGTTCCTGGCCTTCCTGACAGAATCGAGATGACAAGGTCTCAGACTCCAATTTTCATGAGAAACCCATCACATTTTTCTGATAGGATAAAGCAATTAGAGGAAAATAGCTTTGGTACTCTTATCAATAGTTTCTATGATTTGGAACCAGCTTATGCTGATTACGTAAGAAATGAATTGGGAAAGAAAGCATGGCTTGTAGGTCCAGTTTCCCTTTGCAACAGGAGCTTGGAAGATAAGAAAGAGAGAGGGAAGCCACCCACTATAGATGAACAAAGTTGCTTGAATTGGTTGAATTCTAAGAAACCCAATTCAGTTCTTTATATAAGTTTTGGGAGCGTGGCCCGCGTACCAATGAAACAACTCAAGGAAATTGCTTATGGTTTAGAAGCTTCTGATCATTCATTCATTTGGGTGGTTGGGAAGATTCTCAACTCATCTAAAAATGAGGAAAATTGGGTTCTTGATGAATTTGAAAGGCGAATGAAGGACATGGATAAAGGCTTGATTTTTAGAGGTTGGGCTCCTCAGCTTTTGATATTGGAGCATGAGGCTGTTGGAGGGTTTATGACTCATTGTGGATGGAACTCAACTTTAGAAGGTGTGTGTGCTGGTGTGCCTATGGTGACTTGGCCACTTTCAGCCGAGCAATTTATTAATGAGAAGTTGATAACAGATGTGTTAAAGATTGGAGTTCAAGTAGGTAGCAGAGAGTGGGGTTCTTGGGATGAAGAGAGGAAGGAATTGGTAGGAAGAGAGAAGGTGGAGTTGGCAGTGAAGAAGTTGATGGTGGAGAGTGAAGAGACAGAGGAAATGAGAAGGAAAGTTAGACATATTGCAGAGAATGCTAAAAGAGCTGTTGAAGAAGGTGGAAGTTCTGATGGTGATATTGATGCATTGATTCAGGAACTTAAAGTTTGTAGATTGGCAAGCCAAGTTTAGATTGCTAAACAATGCTATGCTAGACAAGTGCTATTCAACTCTAAGGAACAATGCTAGAATAGTAACTTTTCTATTCACATTAAGACTCAATTGAAATGTTATTCAATAAACATAGTATGTGATGATGACATGGACTCATATTGAACCTTTACTAACCATAAAAACTAAGATGTCTGTTCTAGGAGAGATCTTCTCAACTTCTCAAAAGAAATAAAGATGTCAATTACTTAAACTTTAGGATATAAATATATGTTATATTTCACCACTTTTAAATATGTGCATTTATATATTAAAACTTTAGTAATGAACATCTCCGTTTCTCAAAAGATAATCTCCACTTGTCAATTCAATCATCAATTCATAACTTCGCTTAATCTAATATAAAAGCCAATAAAGTTTCTGGTTGGACTTAACTCAACTCTATGACTAAAATCAAAGGTAAAAGGCTGTCTTCAAATTCATCAGTGGTGTCTCTGTCCGATATTGTGTTTGAGGGGCAGTTGATGGGATAAGCGATTTGGTGAATGGAGGCTTGATCGTTATTTGTATCAGGTTTGATTTGAAACGACATTACGAGGTCAAGGAACGAATATTATCTAGAAATAGAAGTTTTGTGATGACTGAGTAGTCCTATTGTAGAAGAGATGTTGATGCTAAGTTTTTTGTTGAGCAGTAGCAGTGCATACTCAATTAAGGCCAGAGGAAGTTGGCGCAAGTAAGGCATTGTAGGACCAAGTTGTGTCCACAAAAAGTGAAGACTGGTTTCAGGAAAGCAGGAACATGACATTATGTAGAACTTTGGGACATTGACTTCAGCTAAAAGGAGCAGTTTATCAAATGCAAGTATTAAGGGTGTCAACTGTGTCAAGGTTTGTGGTTATTTTGAGATGATTGCATGTTATGGAATGGCGTTTGAGTACACTCGTTAACCTAAATATTACTCCCTCCGTCCCAATATCTAAGCACCCATGTGACTTTATTTTTATCCCTAAATATAAACCCATTTTCAAATTAGTAGATGCATTTATTTTTTTTCTTAAACATACCCCTAATTAATACTATTAACTTGTCTTAAAATATGAAAAGTCAAATTTAATACATATACAAACGAAAAATAATTTGGTAATATTAACACACAAAATAGACACATCAATTACACTAACCACTTTTTTTAAGAAATGTGAAAAAAGTAAAAGGGGTTTACATATAGAAAGGGAGTATATTTGAGGAATGATGCAAGTGTTGGTGCAGAATTGAAAACCATCTTCTGCATAATTATGCAGTAAGCAGATGGTTCTTATTAGTTACAGAATTGTGTACCTCACAATGGATGTAGCCTTGGGTATATGGTGTTTTGTTTGGTTACATATTTGTACCGTGTAAAGCATGTGGACTGATGTTATTTTCCTCCATTTATGCACATCTTGTGCTGTGGGGTAAATTTAATGAAAATTCACTTTTCAAAACTAACTTATTCTCCATCCGTCTCAAATTATAAGCAATTTTGATTAGTCCGTATAAATTAAGCAATGTAATTAAATTTATATAAAAAAAAGAAATTATAAATTATTTTACAAAATTATCCTTCATTTTTGGAATGAGAAAGATAAATTTAAAAGATAGAAAGAAAAGAGAGCAAAAGTATAATATAAGAAAATTAACATTAATACTTAATTGAAATTATAAAATGATTTATAATTAGAGGCAATTATTTTTCAAAACGATTTATAATTTAAGATGGCGGGAGTAAGATATTAAGATTATTGATGACTCCCATTTATAATCCATATTGAATCATCTCCTTCATTTTTCGCCATTTCTGTCCCCTTACTCTCTATATATTAATATATCTCTTAATCTTGTTCTTTCACTCCTAATTATATTTTTGTTTTAATGAAGAAAGAGGGTAAGATTAAGAGAGAGATAAAGAGCTAGAAGAGGGGATGAGAGATCAATATGCTCCGCCAAATGGAGAGAAAGTAGTGCAATTGAACTCACATGTCTCTTTTCCAAAGCATGCTATTCGGTGTTTGCACCATCCTTATATATAAGTTTTTTTTTTTCACTCTTAAAAATAAATTGATAACATAGTTAGTGTATCTATTTTACGAATAAACATACACAAAATATCATTTATATGTGTATGTAGTAAAGTTTGTTTTTTCATATTCCAACACACTCAATGGTATTAATTAGGAATTTATTTATGGACATAGCAAGTAAGTCTTTGAAAAATAATGAATTTGAATCATAACAATTTGACAAATTACATAAGAGTATGCTTTTAGCTAGACCCAACTCCTCCTTCTTCTTTGTTTTGCAACAAAGTTTAATACATAAAAGTTAAATACTATAAACAACATTAGCATTCTGCTTCTTCAAAAAAAAAATAAAAATAAAACATTAGCACTCTACTTTTGTCCAAAAAAAAAAGCACTCGGCTATTTTTAAAATGAGCTCGTGGACTGCGTGGTGAACAGATCTCATCCATGCATGTTGTACCATAGCCAAGTGTTAGATAAATAAATACATACAAATCAATATTCAAAAAAATAATGTAAATGAAAAACTTTATAAGAACAAATAATATATTAATAGCCCGTGCAAAACGCGATTGCAAAACTTTATTTTTCAATGATTAATTAATCTTTATATAAGCAACAAAACTTTAGCATAGGCTTCATCATTTCCCTCTCATTGCAAAAATCAAGAACTCACAAATTCACCATGGGTAACGAGAATCAAGAACTTCACATAATCTTCTTCCCATTTCTAGCCAATGGCCACATCATACCTTGTGTAGACCTTGCAAGAGTCTTCTCTTCAAGAGGACTCAAAGTCACCATTGTCACAACCCATCTCAACGTACCTCTCATTTCAAGAACCATTGGAAAAGCCAAAATCAACATCAAAACCATCAAATTCCCTTCACCAGAAGAAACCGGTTTACCGGAAGGTTGCGAAAATTCTGAATCAGCATTAGCACCAGACAAGTTCATCAAGTTCATGAAATCCACCCTTCTTCTAAGGGAACCACTTGAACATGTTTTAGAACAAGAAAAACCAGATTGTTTAGTTGCTGACATGTTTTTCCCTTGGTCAACTGATTCTGCAGCAAAATTTAACATTCCTAGGATTGTGTTTCATGGTTTAGGGTTCTTTCCTCTTTGTATTTTGGCTTGTACAAGACAGTACAAACCTCAAGAGAAAGTCTCATCTTACACAGAACCTTTTGTTGTTCCTAATCTTCCTGGCGAAATCACACTGACGAAGATGCAATTACCGCAACTTCCTCAGCATGATAAAGTCTTTACCAAATTGTTAGAAGAGTCTAATGAATCAGAAGTGAAAAGCTTTGGTGTGATTGCAAACACTTTCTATGAACTTGAACCAGTTTATGCTGATCATTATCGAAACGAGCTTGGAAGAAAAGCTTGGCATTTAGGTCCAGTTTCTTTATGCAACAGAGACACTGAAGAAAAAGCATGTAGAGGAAGAGAAGCATCGATCGACGAACACGAGTGTTTGAAATGGCTACAATCAAAAGAACCAAATTCAGTTATTTATGTTTGTTTTGGTAGCATGACCGTTTTCAGCGACGCTCAGCTTAAGGAAATTGCAATGGGACTTGAAGCTTCTGAAGTTCCATTCATTTGGGTTGTGAGGAAAAATGCTAAAAGTGAAGGTGAAAATTTGGAGTGGCTACCAGAAGGTTTTGAGGAAAGAATTGAAGGTAGTGGTAAAGGATTGATCATAAGAGGTTGGGCACCACAAGTGATGATATTGGATCATGAATCAGTTGGAGGGTTTGTGACACATTGTGGATGGAATTCAACATTGGAAGGAGTGAGTGCAGGGTTACCAATGGTGACTTGGCCTATGTATGGAGAACAATTTTACAATGCAAAGTTTTTGAGTGATATAGTTAAGATTGGTGTTGGTGTAGGTGTGCAAACATGGATTGGAATGGGAGGTGGTGAGCCTGTGAAGAAAGATGTTATAGAGAAGGCAGTGAGAAGGATCATGGTTGGTGATGAAGCAGAGGAAATGAGAAGCAGAGCAAAGGAGTTTGGGAAAATGGCTAGTAGAGCTGTGGAGGTTGGTGGATCTTCTTACAATGATTTTAACAATTTAATTGAAGATTTGAAGTCACGTGCACACTAATGTGTATGTAATTAGTGGTAATATGTTTGTTCATCATGTTGTATGCTTAAAGTTGATGACACATATTTTAGTAAATGAAATGAACACTCAGTTTAATTGACGTGTCAGATGATCATATCTAGGTCATCAAAGTTGAAGGACAAATTTTCAACCAAATGATTCTAAGATAACCGGCTGACACTCAATTTAGTTAGTGTTTAAACTACTACATTAACTTTTTCTTTAACTTCCTTTTAAACTAGAGGTTTTTTGAGATAATTTTATTTTGTGCTTCGCATATGTCAAAAAAGACCGTAAACTTGAAATAATGTGAGTTTGTTGGTATGGTATCATAAACATTTTTTTATTGTGCAAATTTGAGTCTTGAAAAATGTAATATTGGAGAATAATTCCTTGACTGTTTCATTCCATTCAGGGTCATTATATATCTGTACAACATAACTTGTTTCCTGATTTCCTAGCCTAAGACTTGGCATAGTATCATGCTAATTATGAATAATATCAAGCTAATTATTACAATGAAGGCTAGTTATTACAATGAATGTGGACATATATACATATAGTCTAACACGCCCCCTCAGTTGAAGCAGGAGGAGGATGGATGCTGAGGCTGGAACGAAAATCGTCGAACAACGGTTTTGGAAGGCCTTTAGTAAAGATGTCTGCATATTGGTATCGTGTAGGTACGTGCAGAACATGAACTTGACCCAGTGCAACTTTTTCTCGAACAAAGTGAATATCCATCTCGATATGTTTGGTACGTTGATGATTTACGGGGTTTCCCGAGAGGTATATGGCACTTACGTTGTCACAATAGACCACAGTTGCCTTTGAAATGGGACAGTGAAGTTCGAGTAGTAAGTTTCGAAGCCAGCAGGACTCAGCGACGACATTGGCAACACCGCGATACTCGGCCTCTGTGCTAGAGCGGGATAATGTTGCCTGTCGTTTGGCGGACCAGGAGATGAGATTATCACCCAGATATACACAGTAGCCCGAAGTGGAACGGCGGGTATCAGGGCAGCCACCCCAATCGGCGTCACTATATGCAGTCAGGTTGGTGATAGACGAAGAGGAGAGATGTAGGCCGAATTCTTTTGTCCCTTGAATGTATCGTATAATGCGTTTTAG
>Ga0315915_1004656_pt1 | contig 17229 bp, 7 predicted proteins | sample MpolbnodulesMG_FD_207738 | JGI IMG/M metagenome (GOLD analysis project Ga0315915, IMG submission 207738) | Medicago polymorpha root nodule microbial communities from Los Angeles, California, United States - branched nodules | ecosystem: Host-associated > Plants > Roots > Nodule | place: USA...
TATATATATATATATATATATATATATTTGAATGTAGCATTATTTATTCACTTTAAGATATGAATTTTCGGTCACTAAGCTATTTGACCAAAAAAATATATATTTGAATGTTTTTTTCCAATTTTCTTGTAATACTAATATTGTAGAGATATTTAATAGACATTTGATATTAGGCAAAATTAATCATGTCGTCTCTTAACTTAATTTTAGATATCTTTTTGTTATTTATCTTTTTTTATGTCGTTTTTAGCTTTTTGATCAATTTTCAAGATTCAAATTCATGGTTTTATTTTGATATGAGTTCTTGATGTTCAAAACTATTGTCATTCACTCATGCTTTCGTAGAAATTTTAAATTTCATGCTTAAAAATCCATATATAAACAAACTAGGGTTAATCAAGTAAATGGTCCCTATAAATATTCAGAATTTTGTTTTTAGTCCCTACAAAATAAAATCACACTTTTTAGTCCCAGTGACGTTTTCCTTAAGCATTTTAGGGACCAAAAATAATGACTGCAATTGTTGACAAGGACCAAAAATGTTGATGGAAAAAATTTATAGGGACTAAAAATGCTGACGGAAAATTTTATAAGGACTAAAAACTGTGATTTTATTTTGTAAGGACTAAAAGCAAAATTCTGAATATTTATAGGGACCATTTACTTAATTAACCCAACTAACTATAGGGGTAGAAATTAAGCTAAAGGACGAATATAATTTTATTTTGAAATTACTACCAACACGCGTAACTAATAAAACACATACTCCCTTCGGTACTTTTTAAAACAAACAAAAATGATTTTTTTTTGGTTCTTTTTATAAAAAATATTGAGCAGTTTTCAAGTGTGATGGAAACTAAATTTCCTTTGTGCCCTTATTTATTATAAGAGAGTATTAAAAGTAAGTCAGTTGATGGAATCAATAGTAATTAATTTAGAAGTATTCATGGAAGAAATGTAAATGTATATGAGTATTAAATGAAAATAACTATTTTCAATGTACTTTCTTGATCTTGATGATTTATGTTTTTTGTTTCTTACAAAAAGGACCGGAGGGTGTATATGTTTGACTTATACATCCTTGAACCATGTGTCATAATTCATTGTTGTATGAATTTTATTACTATAATTTGTTAGTGTCCCCTCATTTTACACTATTCAAGGGTGTGTTATCATGTAGCTACTCACTCCATTCCTACATGTAAGCTCCATTTGCATTTTTCACATTTGTTAAGAAAAGTTGTAAGTGTAATTAATGTGTTTGTTTTGTGTGTTAATATTGTCAAATTGTCATTTGTTTGTATGTGTATTAAATTTGACTTTTCATATCTCAAGACAAGTTAGTAGTATTAATTAAGGGTATGTTTAAGAAAAATAATAATAAATGCATCTAGTAATTTGGAAAGGGGTTTACATTTAGGGACAAAAATAAAGTTAAATTGAGACTTAGATATAGGGACGGAGGGAGTAATAAATATGAAAATATATTAACGGTCTTATTCATTAATTAACATGGCACTTCACTATTTGATGCATGTAAAATAATCGACAAAACATACTGATTAAACTTTAGTAGTATTCTCTTTTTTCTAGAACACTTGCATCTTTGTGTTGTGTTTTTCAAACATATATTTACACGTTAAGATACTCCTTTTCAAACATATCTTCTATTTTCCCCTAAAAATAAAAAAAAATCTTCTATTTCAAATTTTCAATCTTATCCAAAAACAACTTTGAAATAATGATAATTAATTTTTGAAGGTTCTTTTAGCAAGATACTCAATTATTGAAATCCTCTTAGTTTTTTAAAAGAAATAGAGTTTCATCTATAACTTTATAAGATAAAAATAAAAAATTGGAGGGACCGTTCAAGATCAAGTTTAGGGTGGGTGTAAATTGAATAGTTTTTTTTTGTTGCAAGAAATGTGAGAACATCCTTCTTATAAACTCACTCTGGTAGTTATTTTTTCAAGTTTAGGATGGAGACTCGGAGAATACTCCCTTCGGTCCTATTTATAAGAGAATTTCAAGTCAATAAAAGTTAATGTACTTGGTCCAAATTCTTAACCAGATACATCATATTTTATTGACCTAAATATTTCTTATAAATGGGACTAGAGAGAGTATTACCTAGCAGCTACTGCCTTATAAAGGCAGTCTAGAACAATAATCATAAATCACTTGAGGAGATCTTCAATTCCTTCAAAGCCGAAACCTGCAAATTCTTTCACACATGTTTGCATCACGTTTTTACAATAGATGATATAATGATCATTTAGCTCAAAACCCTCCTTATCAATTATTAGAGAAAGAAGAGATGTCTCCTAGTTTACTTGAGATGAAAGTTAACTAGTTTAGTTTGCTTAATCATGTTCAATTAGCTTGTAATTAGTCTAATTGTAATCTTCCATTTGCCTATAAATACTGCTTGTACATACATTCACATCTATGAGAAATGAGATCTTTTTCTTTCTTTGCTTTCCATAACATGGTATCTAGAGCCTTTTCTCTCATTTCCATGGTGGAACTTTGTTACAAAAGTTAGTTATGATCTGTTTCTTCATCTTCTTCGTGGATCTTCTTCCTTTTTTTTTTTCCTGAAAAACTTCGCGTTTCTTCGTTGATTCATCGCGGTTTTCTTCTTTCTTCGAGAATCTTTCGTTGTTCTTGGGCATTGCTGCAAGTTTTTTTCTTCCTTTCTTCTTCATTGTTTACTTCGTTTTTCATCATGCCGCGTCAGAATCAACCTGATACTGAATCCGTTTTCTATGTGCATCCGAGTGAAGGACCGAATTTCATTCTTGTTACTCCACTTTTGGATGGTTCCATGATTCGAGCTTTTGGCGCGAAAAACAAATTGAAGTTTGTTGATGGATCCATGGAAATTCCAGATGAAGATGATTTGAATCGCAATGCCTGGAAAGTTGCAATCACCTAATTCAATCATGGATTATCAATTCGGTTACTCATCAAATTGCACAAACTTTGGTGTTTCATGAAAACGCCATTGATGCTTGGTTAGATCTCAAAGAACACTTTTCTAAGGTAGATCGCATTCGCATTGATACGCTTCGTTCTAAGTTCAACAATTTGAAGCAAGGTTCTAAGTCAATTTTGGATTACTTCACTAAAATGAAAACTCATTGGAAGAGTTGAATTCACACCGTCCAATGCCACATTGCACTTGTCCTCATCCCTGTCGTTGTGCAACTATGAGAGAAGCACATAATTACTTGAAGATCAAGCTATCCAGTTTCTAACTGGTTTAAATGATCAATTCAATGTTATTAAGACTCAAGTGTATATGCTTGATCCACTTTCTTTTATTAATAAGGTGTACTCTTTGGTTATTCAAGAGGAAAGTAACAATCATTATGTCTCTTTCTTAATTGATGAACCTTTATCCATTATTAATGTTGTTGATTCACGCAAGCCTCAAGGAAGAGGTAGAGGTAGAGTTTACTTTAGTGGGTTCAAGCCACCTAGACATTGTTCTTTTTGTGGGAAGAACAATCATACTATTGAATATTGTTATCAAAAGCATGGACATTCAAATCCAAACTTTCAGAAGCATAGTTTTTCTGTGAATGCCTCAAGTAGCATTGAAGAAATTGAGGCTCAATCAGGAAGTTGCAATGATGCTTCTTCATCTCCTAATTCCATCATTTCTCAGTAGAAGTATGATCAGTTGCTTATCCTATTACAACAAGTGAATTTGCTTCCTGCATCATCTGTAGTTTAACCTCCAGCTAGTGCCAATCATGTTCATACTTCCCCTGTTTCTAGTTCTATCTCCACCATTCAATCAGGTATATCTTTGTCCATTTTTACTTGTTCTATATCTTCCAAATCTTATATATGGTTGTTAGATTCTTGTGTTAATGAGCACATTGTATCATCCCCACATTGGTTCACACCAATATCCTTAATGTAGGTAGAGCCCTTCTTTATCAATCTAAGCTTCCTACCTCTTATTCGTCTTATGCTCTCCTACATGCCACTTTCATCATCAACATAGTTACTTCCCCTACACTTCATAGCAAATCACCTTACCAACTTCTCCATAATAAAGTGCTTGACATTGATTCATTTAAAGTGTTTGGTTCTTTGTGTTACTCTACTTCCCTTCATTCTCATAGAACCAAACTAGCTGCTAGAGCCAGAAAGTCTGTGTTTTTGGGTTACTCTATTGGTTTTAAAGGTTTTGTTTTGTTAGATATTCACACTAGAGAAATCCATATCTTTAGACATGTCAGTTTCCATGAACACATATTACCTTATCCCTCATCTTCATCATCCATTACTACTGATTGAGATTACTTTCCTTCTGATGCTTGTTCATCAAGCAAAACCTCTGATACTGATTCACCTCCACTTCCACCTCCATTCATTGATACTGACCCTCCTTCCCATGATACTAATCACTCCTCATCACCCATTCCACCACCACCTCCCTTAAGAAGGTCATCCAGAAATCCCAATCCACCTACACATTTACAGGATTATGTTTGTAATTTCACTAATTCATATGCTTCTCTTTCTTCTGATGTTTCTTATCCAATTAATCATTACATGTCATTTACCAATTTGTCACCTTCTCATTGTGCTTATTCTTTTTCCATTGACTCCCACACTGAGCCCACTACATATGTTGAGGCAAGCAAATTCAGTTGTTGGAATCAGGCTATGCAAGCTGAGATTGTTGCTCTTGAAAACACTAGGACATGGAAACTAGTTGATTTACCACCAAATGTCAAGCCTATTGGTTGTAAATGGATTTATAAAATCAAATATTATGCAGATGGCTCAATAGAGAGATACAAATCAAGATTGGTTGCTAAGGGTTACAATCAGATTGAGGGTTTGGATTACTTTTGATACTTACTCTCTAGTTGCCAAACTTACTATTGTCTGAACTGTTATTGCTTTGACATCCATCAATCATTGGCACATCCATAAATTAGATGTTAATAATGCTTTTTTGCATGGAGATTTGCAGGAAGATGTTTACATGATTGTTCCCCAAGGTATCACTCATTCCAAACCAAATCAGGTGTGCAAGCTAGTTAAATCATTGTATTGATTCAAACAAGCAAGTAGAAAGTGGTATGAGAAGCTCACATCTCTTCTTCTTCATCAAATTATACTGAATCTACTTCTGATCATTCATTGTTCATCGAAAATACTGCTACTTCTTTCACAATATTGCTTGTTTATGTAGATAATGTGATAATTGTTGGTGACTCATTATCTGAATTTCAATCCATCAATGTCATTATGCATTCCTCTTTCAAAATCAAGGATCTTGGTCAATTGAAGTATTTTCTTGGACTAGAGGTTGCTCATTCTTCTCAAGGCATATCTTTATGTCATAGAAAATACTGCATTGATTTACTTACAGACACTGGCTATCTTGCTTGCAAGCCAGTCTTTACTCCATTTGATCCATCTTCCAAGTTACATACTGGTTCTAGTGCTCCTTATGCTGATGTACCATCATTTAGAAGATTGATAGGCATGCTCCTCTATCTCAACAACACAAGGCCATACATCACTTTTGCCACTCAACAACTGAGCCAGTTTCTTACTTCTCCCACTAAGAAGCATCTCACAGCTGCCACTAGAATCTTAAGGTATCTGAAGAAATGTCATGGTCAAGGTTTGATGTTCCCTAGAGACTCCTTTTTGTACTTATCAGGGTACTCAGATGCAGACTGGGCTGGTTATCTGGATTCCAGGAGGTCCATCTCAGGCCAATGATTCTTTTCTTGGAAAATCCTTGATCTCTTGGAGGATTAAGAAGCAATTGACTGTCTCCAGATCTTCTTCAGAAGCTGAATATCGAGCTTTAGGTGCAGCTACTTGTGAATTTACTGTGATAACCAAAGTTCTTTGCATATTCCAGCTAACCCAGTTTTCAATGAAATAACTAAGCATCTTGAGATTGATTGTCACTTGGTTAGAGACAAGTTACAAGCAGGCATTATGAAGCTTCTTCTTGTATCTTCATCTGACCAGCTTGCAGACTTCTTCACTAAACCTCTCCTTCCTCAACCCTTCAACACTCTCTTATTCAAGATGAGAATGTTAAATATATACCTTTCTCCAGCTTGTGGGGGGCTATTAGAGAAAGAAGAGCATAATAAAGTGATGTCGCCTAGTTTACTTGAGATGCAAGTTAACTAGTTTAGTTTTCTTAATCATGTTCAGTTAGCTTATAATTAGTCTAATTGTAATATTCCATTTGCCTATAAATACTGCTCTTACATACATTCACATCTATGAGAAATGAGATCTTTTTCTTTCTTTGCTTTCCATAACATTAATTATCCCTTGTGGGTTGGAGTGAGAATAGATCGAGTAATGATCATTTAGCTCAAAATCCTCCTTATTAATTTTTTTTCTTCTTATTATAACTCTAATTAAAACTACTTTTGTCACTCCTAATTCAGTATATTATACTATATATGCATTTATGATAGTGGAGGATACATCAATACTTAACAAAACACTCAAAGCCATTTTTCTATCTCTTTCACTTATACACTTTTTCTTAATATGTGTTAAATAAACAATTATTATGGAACATAAGGAGTACGTGTTTTATTAGCTACGCGTGTTTGTAATGTGTTTTAAAGTCTGTTCGTAATGTATATGTTGAAAATAGCCAGAGTGTTGGTAATATGTGTTGTAATTGTGTTGATACATTTTGATTTTTTTTATTATTATATAAAATACTCAACATATATTTTATCTATTTTATTTAAAAAATCTGAAATATATCAATATAAAAAAATTCCTAGTGTGGTTAAGGACCGATTTCATAGGAGTTTGACATATTTTGGATTTTAAAAACTGAAATATTATGTTTGTATTCGTATTCTATTTGCCGAACTATTGTGACACATGATTATAGACTGACTTAATGGTAAAATATTTGGTCTTTCATGGGTTTTAAGAGTTTATGAATTATATAATACAAATTTCATAAAAACATTTATGACTATATAATATGAACATGGGTAAAATAGGAAAAACGAAGGGGGCGCGAGAAACAGTTTATAATTTTTTTTTTTGGAAAAAACAAAATGACATGCATTAATTTAAATTGATAAATTATATAACACTCTATGACCCCCAACTTGAATATAAATAAAGGAAAACACATGCTCACTTTTCGTCATTTCATAAAACAATGGTGTTAATAATACTAGTGTTAATATTATATAAGTAGTAGTTAATAGTGTTAATAAGTAGTAATTAAATGCGTCCAATTTAGAAATCTCTCTACTTCTTCCCTTAGAATTCCTCTTGGCTCCAAAAAAACCAAACATGACAAGACCAACCATCCTCAAAATCTTCACAATAGTTGCTCTTATAGCTTATTCATTTCAAGAAAACATAATCAAGACTCTTCATAAACTCTACAAGAATTATTTCTATGTTGGTGGCTCAGTGAAGGAAATAGATCAAAGTGAAAGTGATGGTTGTTCAGTTTGTTTAAACCAAATATGTAAAAGGGAAAAGGTTAGGATATTACCTTTATGTAACCATAGATATCATGCTGATTGTATTGGTGTTTGGCTGAAGAACAATACTACATGTCCTCTTTGTAGGAGCAAAATCAATGACCACAGTTTCAATCTGAATCTACAAAAATTGGTGAATCCTTTTGAAGAATCTTTGGTTGACCTTATACAAAGTTTCTTTGATGTACTTGTAGCTATTCTTTATACGATGCTTCAATCTAGTATCAATGAGGGTTTCCATGTTGTTTATTGATGCTTTTTTATTCACAACTTCAATGAGAGTTTCTCTTATATTAGTCTTATTTAAATTATTTATTCCTTTACTTATTTACTACATAGGACTTAGATTTCATATTTGCAAATATTAGGAGTTGAAATTTTAAGAAAGACTTTATTGAATTGCCATTTCTTGTGTAAGGACTAATTTTATTGTTATGCATGCTTGTGAGTTTCATGTCAAAGCCCTAAAGAAATTGGGACAGATGAAAATCCTCAGTAGTTTATTGAATGTACTTGTTTATGGCTTCTTTTAGGAAATGAACTAGTTAAACATAGAAGATAGAATGAGTTTGACAAAATTACAGGCATATTGTCATTTTGTGAAGCTAGAAAGTGTAGGTATTGTCAAAATTGCAGCGATCCGTTACGGGTATAATGTCATTTTGTGAAGTTATAAAGTGCAGGTGCTGTCAAAATTGTAGTGATTCGATTTGATTATGTATTCTCACTGCCGTCAATCCAAACTTAAGTTAAAAAATTTCATTTTTATATGGATATAGAGGCACAATAATATTCCACAAAACTAAGTGGATTGAAGTTGTTGTATTGCGATCATTACTCTGTCTAATATTTATAATTTACGAGACCAAAATAAAACTGCAAGAAGTATTATAGCATTACAGATATGTAAATGGTCATGTTAACGAGTGTCAAAGGACTCGTTAAAAAATCAGTGTCAAAGGAACACTAGTTAAAAAAGTTAAATAAAGAAATCTTTTATTAAAAACAACAAATTTTTTATTTTAAAAAAGTTAAATATTCATTTTTTCACAACTCTCATTACAATCTTTTTAATTTGGTTTTCTTAACTAGTGTCTGAAGGGCACTAGTTAACATTTTTAACATATAAAAAAGGAAAAAAATTGAGTGGCTACGAACTTCCAATGCTAACGCATAGTTCCGTCTCAGATTTAATCAAAAATTGTTCCACAAAAAATCAAACGTAAATTCTCTCAGACGATTTATTCTTCAATAAAACTCATTAGGCTTAATAGTAGTTTTGACCCCTATGTTTCAAGAAGTTGTGATTTTGGCCCTCTAACAAAATAAAATACAAAACCGCCCTCTAAGTATACCAAGTCAAAGCTGACGTGGACGCCACGCGTGTAATTTTTTTAATTATTAAAAAAATAAAAAAATAAATTTATATTTTTTAATTTAAAATATTTTTTAATTAAAAAAAATAATAATTACACACGTGACGTCCACATGTGCATTGACTTGGTAAAAATTAGTCTGGTGGCCAAAACTGCAAAATGAGCAATATTTAAGAGACGCTTTTGTATTTCCTTTTATTAAGGGATCAAAATCATAACTTCTTAAAACATAGGACGTCAAAAACTGCTATCAAGTCAACTCATTATCCACTTAAATATCAAACTATAGATATCAAATTTCAGTACATTCCTTTTTTTTAAGGAATGGATTAAGTATGGTGCATTCACGGGACCCAAGGAAAAGATTTGTTTAATAAATAAATGCGTGCCTCGTGATCTGCATGCAATTGCAAGGCCGTTTAAGATACGTTTTGGATGTCGTTAAACAATGTTTGGGATACTTTTTAAAAAATTTAATTAAGAAATTATTCTTGAGAGTAATTAAATATGCGTGTTTTGATATATTTGTTTATAATATTGTGATACTTCCATAATTTGGGTTTTGATGTTTTTTATTCAATATTAAAGTATTTGAATGTAATCCCGGAGAGCTTAACTCAGTAGTAGGGATATTGCATATTATATGCAGAAGTCGGGGTTCGAACCCCAGACACTCCACTTCTCCACAATTAAATTGTGTGAGCTCTAGTCAGTAGACTACTTAACCAAATATATATATATATATATATATATATATATATATATATATATATATATATATTTGAATGTAGCATTATTTATTCACTTTAAGATATGAATTTTCGGTCACTAAGCTATTTGACCAAAAAAATATATATTTGAATGTTTTTTTCCAATTTTCTTGTAATACTAATATTGTAGAGATATTTAATAGACATTTGATATTAGGCAAAATTAATCATGTCGTCTCTTAACTTAATTTTAGATATCTTTTTGTTATTTATCTTTTTTTATGTCGTTTTTAGCTTTTTGATCAATTTTCAAGATTCAAATTCATGGTTTTATTTTGATATGAGTTCTTGATGTTCAAAACTATTGTCATTCACTCATGCTTTCGTAGAAATTTTAAATTTCATGCTTAAAAATCCATATATAAACAAACTAGGGTTAATCAAGTAAATGGTCCCTATAAATATTCAGAATTTTGTTTTTAGTCCCTACAAAATAAAATCACACTTTTTAGTCCCAGTGACGTTTTCCTTAAGCATTTTAGGGACCAAAAATAATGACTGCAATTGTTGACAAGGACCAAAAATGTTGATGGAAAAAATTTATAGGGACTAAAAATGCTGACGGAAAATTTTATAAGGACTAAAAACTGTGATTTTATTTTGTAAGGACTAAAAGCAAAATTCTGAATATTTATAGGGACCATTTACTTAATTAACCCAACTAACTATAGGGGTAGAAATTAAGCTAAAGGACGAATATAATTTTATTTTGAAATTACTACCAACACGCGTAACTAATAAAACACATACTCCCTTCGGTACTTTTTAAAACAAACAAAAATGATTTTTTTTTGGTTCTTTTTATAAAAAATATTGAGCAGTTTTCAAGTGTGATGGAAACTAAATTTCCTTTGTGCCCTTATTTATTATAAGAGAGTATTAAAAGTAAGTCAGTTGATGGAATCAATAGTAATTAATTTAGAAGTATTCATGGAAGAAATGTAAATGTATATGAGTATTAAATGAAAATAACTATTTTCAATGTACTTTCTTGATCTTGATGATTTATGTTTTTTGTTTCTTACAAAAAGGACCGGAGGGTGTATATGTTTGACTTATACATCCTTGAACCATGTGTCATAATTCATTGTTGTATGAATTTTATTACTATAATTTGTTAGTGTCCCCTCATTTTACACTATTCAAGGGTGTGTTATCATGTAGCTACTCACTCCATTCCTACATGTAAGCTCCATTTGCATTTTTCACATTTGTTAAGAAAAGTTGTAAGTGTAATTAATGTGTTTGTTTTGTGTGTTAATATTGTCAAATTGTCATTTGTTTGTATGTGTATTAAATTTGACTTTTCATATCTCAAGACAAGTTAGTAGTATTAATTAAGGGTATGTTTAAGAAAAATAATAATAAATGCATCTAGTAATTTGGAAAGGGGTTTACATTTAGGGACAAAAATAAAGTTAAATTGAGACTTAGATATAGGGACGGAGGGAGTAATAAATATGAAAATATATTAACGGTCTTATTCATTAATTAACATGGCACTTCACTATTTGATGCATGTAAAATAATCGACAAAACATACTGATTAAACTTTAGTAGTATTCTCTTTTTTCTAGAACACTTGCATCTTTGTGTTGTGTTTTTCAAACATATATTTACACGTTAAGATACTCCTTTTCAAACATATCTTCTATTTTCCCCTAAAAATAAAAAAAAATCTTCTATTTCAAATTTTCAATCTTATCCAAAAACAACTTTGAAATAATGATAATTAATTTTTGAAGGTTCTTTTAGCAAGATACTCAATTATTGAAATCCTCTTAGTTTTTTAAAAGAAATAGAGTTTCATCTATAACTTTATAAGATAAAAATAAAAAATTGGAGGGACCGTTCAAGATCAAGTTTAGGGTGGGTGTAAATTGAATAGTTTTTTTTTGTTGCAAGAAATGTGAGAACATCCTTCTTATAAACTCACTCTGGTAGTTATTTTTTCAAGTTTAGGATGGAGACTCGGAGAATACTCCCTTCGGTCCTATTTATAAGAGAATTTCAAGTCAATAAAAGTTAATGTACTTGGTCCAAATTCTTAACCAGATACATCATATTTTATTGACCTAAATATTTCTTATAAATGGGACTAGAGAGAGTATTACCTAGCAGCTACTGCCTTATAAAGGCAGTCTAGAACAATAATCATAAATCACTTGAGGAGATCTTCAATTCCTTCAAAGCCGAAACCTGCAAATTCTTTCACACATGTTTGCATCACGTTTTTACAATAGATGATATAATGATCATTTAGCTCAAAACCCTCCTTATCAATTATTAGAGAAAGAAGAGATGTCTCCTAGTTTACTTGAGATGAAAGTTAACTAGTTTAGTTTGCTTAATCATGTTCAATTAGCTTGTAATTAGTCTAATTGTAATCTTCCATTTGCCTATAAATACTGCTTGTACATACATTCACATCTATGAGAAATGAGATCTTTTTCTTTCTTTGCTTTCCATAACATGGTATCTAGAGCCTTTTCTCTCATTTCCATGGTGGAACTTTGTTACAAAAGTTAGTTATGATCTGTTTCTTCATCTTCTTCGTGGATCTTCTTCCTTTTTTTTTTTCCTGAAAAACTTCGCGTTTCTTCGTTGATTCATCGCGGTTTTCTTCTTTCTTCGAGAATCTTTCGTTGTTCTTGGGCATTGCTGCAAGTTTTTTTCTTCCTTTCTTCTTCATTGTTTACTTCGTTTTTCATCATGCCGCGTCAGAATCAACCTGATACTGAATCCGTTTTCTATGTGCATCCGAGTGAAGGACCGAATTTCATTCTTGTTACTCCACTTTTGGATGGTTCCATGATTCGAGCTTTTGGCGCGAAAAACAAATTGAAGTTTGTTGATGGATCCATGGAAATTCCAGATGAAGATGATTTGAATCGCAATGCCTGGAAAGTTGCAATCACCTAATTCAATCATGGATTATCAATTCGGTTACTCATCAAATTGCACAAACTTTGGTGTTTCATGAAAACGCCATTGATGCTTGGTTAGATCTCAAAGAACACTTTTCTAAGGTAGATCGCATTCGCATTGATACGCTTCGTTCTAAGTTCAACAATTTGAAGCAAGGTTCTAAGTCAATTTTGGATTACTTCACTAAAATGAAAACTCATTGGAAGAGTTGAATTCACACCGTCCAATGCCACATTGCACTTGTCCTCATCCCTGTCGTTGTGCAACTATGAGAGAAGCACATAATTACTTGAAGATCAAGCTATCCAGTTTCTAACTGGTTTAAATGATCAATTCAATGTTATTAAGACTCAAGTGTATATGCTTGATCCACTTTCTTTTATTAATAAGGTGTACTCTTTGGTTATTCAAGAGGAAAGTAACAATCATTATGTCTCTTTCTTAATTGATGAACCTTTATCCATTATTAATGTTGTTGATTCACGCAAGCCTCAAGGAAGAGGTAGAGGTAGAGTTTACTTTAGTGGGTTCAAGCCACCTAGACATTGTTCTTTTTGTGGGAAGAACAATCATACTATTGAATATTGTTATCAAAAGCATGGACATTCAAATCCAAACTTTCAGAAGCATAGTTTTTCTGTGAATGCCTCAAGTAGCATTGAAGAAATTGAGGCTCAATCAGGAAGTTGCAATGATGCTTCTTCATCTCCTAATTCCATCATTTCTCAGTAGAAGTATGATCAGTTGCTTATCCTATTACAACAAGTGAATTTGCTTCCTGCATCATCTGTAGTTTAACCTCCAGCTAGTGCCAATCATGTTCATACTTCCCCTGTTTCTAGTTCTATCTCCACCATTCAATCAGGTATATCTTTGTCCATTTTTACTTGTTCTATATCTTCCAAATCTTATATATGGTTGTTAGATTCTTGTGTTAATGAGCACATTGTATCATCCCCACATTGGTTCACACCAATATCCTTAATGTAGGTAGAGCCCTTCTTTATCAATCTAAGCTTCCTACCTCTTATTCGTCTTATGCTCTCCTACATGCCACTTTCATCATCAACATAGTTACTTCCCCTACACTTCATAGCAAATCACCTTACCAACTTCTCCATAATAAAGTGCTTGACATTGATTCATTTAAAGTGTTTGGTTCTTTGTGTTACTCTACTTCCCTTCATTCTCATAGAACCAAACTAGCTGCTAGAGCCAGAAAGTCTGTGTTTTTGGGTTACTCTATTGGTTTTAAAGGTTTTGTTTTGTTAGATATTCACACTAGAGAAATCCATATCTTTAGACATGTCAGTTTCCATGAACACATATTACCTTATCCCTCATCTTCATCATCCATTACTACTGATTGAGATTACTTTCCTTCTGATGCTTGTTCATCAAGCAAAACCTCTGATACTGATTCACCTCCACTTCCACCTCCATTCATTGATACTGACCCTCCTTCCCATGATACTAATCACTCCTCATCACCCATTCCACCACCACCTCCCTTAAGAAGGTCATCCAGAAATCCCAATCCACCTACACATTTACAGGATTATGTTTGTAATTTCACTAATTCATATGCTTCTCTTTCTTCTGATGTTTCTTATCCAATTAATCATTACATGTCATTTACCAATTTGTCACCTTCTCATTGTGCTTATTCTTTTTCCATTGACTCCCACACTGAGCCCACTACATATGTTGAGGCAAGCAAATTCAGTTGTTGGAATCAGGCTATGCAAGCTGAGATTGTTGCTCTTGAAAACACTAGGACATGGAAACTAGTTGATTTACCACCAAATGTCAAGCCTATTGGTTGTAAATGGATTTATAAAATCAAATATTATGCAGATGGCTCAATAGAGAGATACAAATCAAGATTGGTTGCTAAGGGTTACAATCAGATTGAGGGTTTGGATTACTTTTGATACTTACTCTCTAGTTGCCAAACTTACTATTGTCTGAACTGTTATTGCTTTGACATCCATCAATCATTGGCACATCCATAAATTAGATGTTAATAATGCTTTTTTGCATGGAGATTTGCAGGAAGATGTTTACATGATTGTTCCCCAAGGTATCACTCATTCCAAACCAAATCAGGTGTGCAAGCTAGTTAAATCATTGTATTGATTCAAACAAGCAAGTAGAAAGTGGTATGAGAAGCTCACATCTCTTCTTCTTCATCAAATTATACTGAATCTACTTCTGATCATTCATTGTTCATCGAAAATACTGCTACTTCTTTCACAATATTGCTTGTTTATGTAGATAATGTGATAATTGTTGGTGACTCATTATCTGAATTTCAATCCATCAATGTCATTATGCATTCCTCTTTCAAAATCAAGGATCTTGGTCAATTGAAGTATTTTCTTGGACTAGAGGTTGCTCATTCTTCTCAAGGCATATCTTTATGTCATAGAAAATACTGCATTGATTTACTTACAGACACTGGCTATCTTGCTTGCAAGCCAGTCTTTACTCCATTTGATCCATCTTCCAAGTTACATACTGGTTCTAGTGCTCCTTATGCTGATGTACCATCATTTAGAAGATTGATAGGCATGCTCCTCTATCTCAACAACACAAGGCCATACATCACTTTTGCCACTCAACAACTGAGCCAGTTTCTTACTTCTCCCACTAAGAAGCATCTCACAGCTGCCACTAGAATCTTAAGGTATCTGAAGAAATGTCATGGTCAAGGTTTGATGTTCCCTAGAGACTCCTTTTTGTACTTATCAGGGTACTCAGATGCAGACTGGGCTGGTTATCTGGATTCCAGGAGGTCCATCTCAGGCCAATGATTCTTTTCTTGGAAAATCCTTGATCTCTTGGAGGATTAAGAAGCAATTGACTGTCTCCAGATCTTCTTCAGAAGCTGAATATCGAGCTTTAGGTGCAGCTACTTGTGAATTTACTGTGATAACCAAAGTTCTTTGCATATTCCAGCTAACCCAGTTTTCAATGAAATAACTAAGCATCTTGAGATTGATTGTCACTTGGTTAGAGACAAGTTACAAGCAGGCATTATGAAGCTTCTTCTTGTATCTTCATCTGACCAGCTTGCAGACTTCTTCACTAAACCTCTCCTTCCTCAACCCTTCAACACTCTCTTATTCAAGATGAGAATGTTAAATATATACCTTTCTCCAGCTTGTGGGGGGCTATTAGAGAAAGAAGAGCATAATAAAGTGATGTCGCCTAGTTTACTTGAGATGCAAGTTAACTAGTTTAGTTTTCTTAATCATGTTCAGTTAGCTTATAATTAGTCTAATTGTAATATTCCATTTGCCTATAAATACTGCTCTTACATACATTCACATCTATGAGAAATGAGATCTTTTTCTTTCTTTGCTTTCCATAACATTAATTATCCCTTGTGGGTTGGAGTGAGAATAGATCGAGTAATGATCATTTAGCTCAAAATCCTCCTTATTAATTTTTTTTCTTCTTATTATAACTCTAATTAAAACTACTTTTGTCACTCCTAATTCAGTATATTATACTATATATGCATTTATGATAGTGGAGGATACATCAATACTTAACAAAACACTCAAAGCCATTTTTCTATCTCTTTCACTTATACACTTTTTCTTAATATGTGTTAAATAAACAATTATTATGGAACATAAGGAGTACGTGTTTTATTAGCTACGCGTGTTTGTAATGTGTTTTAAAGTCTGTTCGTAATGTATATGTTGAAAATAGCCAGAGTGTTGGTAATATGTGTTGTAATTGTGTTGATACATTTTGATTTTTTTTATTATTATATAAAATACTCAACATATATTTTATCTATTTTATTTAAAAAATCTGAAATATATCAATATAAAAAAATTCCTAGTGTGGTTAAGGACCGATTTCATAGGAGTTTGACATATTTTGGATTTTAAAAACTGAAATATTATGTTTGTATTCGTATTCTATTTGCCGAACTATTGTGACACATGATTATAGACTGACTTAATGGTAAAATATTTGGTCTTTCATGGGTTTTAAGAGTTTATGAATTATATAATACAAATTTCATAAAAACATTTATGACTATATAATATGAACATGGGTAAAATAGGAAAAACGAAGGGGGCGCGAGAAACAGTTTATAATTTTTTTTTTTGGAAAAAACAAAATGACATGCATTAATTTAAATTGATAAATTATATAACACTCTATGACCCCCAACTTGAATATAAATAAAGGAAAACACATGCTCACTTTTCGTCATTTCATAAAACAATGGTGTTAATAATACTAGTGTTAATATTATATAAGTAGTAGTTAATAGTGTTAATAAGTAGTAATTAAATGCGTCCAATTTAGAAATCTCTCTACTTCTTCCCTTAGAATTCCTCTTGGCTCCAAAAAAACCAAACATGACAAGACCAACCATCCTCAAAATCTTCACAATAGTTGCTCTTATAGCTTATTCATTTCAAGAAAACATAATCAAGACTCTTCATAAACTCTACAAGAATTATTTCTATGTTGGTGGCTCAGTGAAGGAAATAGATCAAAGTGAAAGTGATGGTTGTTCAGTTTGTTTAAGCCAAATATGTAAAGGGGAAAAGGTTAGGATATTACCTTTATGTAACCATAGATATCATGCTGATT
>Ga0315915_1004657_pt1 | contig 17229 bp, 7 predicted proteins | sample MpolbnodulesMG_FD_207738 | JGI IMG/M metagenome (GOLD analysis project Ga0315915, IMG submission 207738) | Medicago polymorpha root nodule microbial communities from Los Angeles, California, United States - branched nodules | ecosystem: Host-associated > Plants > Roots > Nodule | place: USA...
TCGGGTTATAATAGAAGTTGGAGTCTCGCTCTCCCAACAATGTATGTATCAGTCATTCGTTGAATTAAGTTAGAAGAAAATGAAATCATTTACTGATCTTGGCTTATCTTCTGAATTGGCAAAAACTTGTGAAACAAAACGGCCTTTGTATTTTGCCTTGAAGTTTCAGAGAGAAGTGATTCCCCATGCACTACAAGGTATTGATTCTGATTTATTGAATGAATGAATTATTATTATTATTATTATTATTATTATTATTATTAATTCAATTTCATCTCATTCTGCAGGAAAAGATGATGTGTTTGGAATTTCCCCACCACGTTCCGGTAAGACTCTGGCTTTTGTTCTTCCTATATTGCAGACCCTCCTCGAAACCGGACCCAACCTAACCCCTTTCTTTGCTTGTGTGCTCTATTCCACAAGGTATCATAATCATTTATCTCATCATTCATCATATTTTAGCATAACTAACCTTTTTTTTTTCTTCCTTAAACTAGGAGACTTGCCTTTCAGACCGCTGACCACTTTCGGGCTCTAGGTTCTCAATTTGGTGTCAAGTGTGCTATTGTAAGTTATAATACTTTTTTTCCAATGAAATTGTATAATTCAATGTAATCACAAGTGTGTATGTGCGCAAGAGACCATATATGTGCTGGTTGGTTACTAACACAATCTATTTTGATTGCTTTTTCTATAGATTGCTGAAGAGAACCGCAAGGAACATGAATTCATCCTGAACTCAGAGCAACCTCATATTATTGTAAGTGTTGTTACAATCTTGAAATTTTATTATTTCAATTTACTACTGCTTCTAATTTTTTATTTCTTACTCTTCAAGGTTGGGATGCCTGACCTAATCTTATATCACCTAAAACACACCCAAGGATTTTCTCTTGCTCTTGCTAGTTTAAAGTACTTGGTATGTGATTTGATTGATACCATCATATATCTTGTCGACTGCTCTGCATTTTGAGCAGGTCATAGATGATGCGCACCTGCTATCTTATGAGAACATTCTATATCAGATTTTAGAGATTTTAAGAATGATTCCTAGTCAGCGGAGAACATTTCTTTTTTCATCTACATTCACAGACGAGGTAAATACTTTGATCAAATAAACTTCTTGGGAGATGAAATTTCTTTTTCAAATTCCTATACATGAAAAGGGACTCGGAATCCCTGCAGTAAAATCTGAGATCAGACGGTTCTACATAATCAGAACTGCTTGACTGTGTAATTTATTTATCTTCAAATCTACACTTGTATTAATATAGGGATATTCCACTCTTGTGATTTCAGACCCATACAATGCTAAGCATGTGTTTAAGGAATCCCGTGAAGGTACAACCTTAATGTTTACAAATATTATCTTCAAATCTATTGCTAAACTCATGTTATTCACAATTTTTTTTATTTTTATTCTGTATAGATTGACCTATCTTCCAAATATTCTATTGCGGACACATTGCAACAGAGTTGCTTTATGCAAGAAAATCACAAGGTTTCTCTTCTCCCTTGTCCAGAAAATGTTGAATTTCTTCATATTAGAAGAGAAAAAATTAGAAGTTTTGTTTGATGTTTGGTGTGTATTACTATATTATTCATGCTTGCACTGACTGTGTTCATCAATTCCATGCTTCTTGCATAGGATTGCTACCTTGTATACACTCTCGCTGAAATGAGAAGAAAATATATGGTATACACTCAGCAATGTGGTACAACGCTTCTTCTGGCTTTGATTCTTAAGAATCTTGGTTTCAGGGCCATCCCTATTATTAGTTATATGAGTCAGGTAACTGTACTACAGGTCCTGTATTATAATTGTAATTTCTTCTAAACTGCCAACAAGAAATATGCCTAATTCTTAACATAATAACTTTTTATAGGCAAAGAAACTTGGATCCTTGAATGCGTTCAAGTCTGGGGAGTGCAATATTCTCATTTGTAGTGACTTTGTTAGTAAGGGACTAGATATTCCAGCGGTAGATATGGTGATTAACTACAACATTCCTTGGTATCCAAACGTAAGATGTGCTATATAATGCTTTTATACTTTTGTCGATGCATTTTAGTATACTCATGACCGTGTGATCAACAAGATTATATCTACCGCGTGGGATGGACTGTTGCTCATGTTAATGTTGCCATTTCCTTTGTGAGCCCAGATGAAAGGAGACATTTCAATATGATAGAGAAACATATAGGTTAGGAGTGTATGCTCTCTGCCTTTACTTTGCCATTTTAAAGAACAAAAGCGTCATAGTAAATAATTGGTACAAGTATTTTTTTTTCAGGCAAGAAGCTACCGTTGTATCCTGCACCATTTGAGGAAGGTTTGCTTTTGGAAGGGCGTGTTAGTGAGGTTGAAAGATTAGCACAAGAGGTAAATTTATGTATTGAAAATAGTTAAGTTTTAGGCTACTTTTAATCTTCTAGTCTATATAGAAAATTTAAGTTTTTGGATTTTGTGGCAAGTTGAAATTGTGGTCCCAATTTGTCTTCATTGATAGCAAAGGAGGGAAAAGTTTGGGGTGAATGGCGATTAGGGTTAAGCAATTGCTAAGCCTAGCAAGCTTTTATAATAAGAAGATAAGATAAGATGCATGAATTGTGATTATATTACTATTCGATATATTAAATTATGATGAGTGATTTGAAATTGGTCTATTCTCATGTGATTTAACTTAATTATTACTTTTCTAAATACTTAACTGTTTGTATTTTATTTGTGTAGGAAATGAAAGAATTCGGTTGGAGGAGCGGAGGATACTTAGAAGAGGAGGAGGTACCACGCAGGAGCGAAGTTAGGTTGTCTTGAGAGCTTGCTCGCATGCTTTGGTATTGATTGGCATGTGCAACTAGTACTAGTGTGACATTTTGACTTTTAAAGTGGACTTGTTGTCAATTATTTTATTATTTAGAAGATTTTTATTTTCACTTAAAATCTAAAACACATATTATGGGTATGGACCTCATCCTACAGGGCTGCTACTACAATTAATCATCCAAAACTTTTTATATTTATGATATACGATCGTATGTAACAATTCAATCAAGCTTTTTAAAATTAAAAACTTTTCTGAGTCCTCCTCCATATCGAGTATAAAGAAATGAGCCAAACAGTTTGTTATTTACTCTCACAAGAACATAAAAATTAGGCGCTTGAGTTATGCATAAGGGGACATGTTCAATGGGCTTTTGGGTGTATTGGTTCCCCTTTTGATTATGTTCTTAGCAATCATTTTTTTCAATTAAATTACGATATTCATGTAATTGGAAATGATTATAAATTTGATTCTATATTCATTGTGAAGTCTTTGCCAACCCATCACCGAGTCATTATAATCATCATAAATCACTTTGTGGCTTGATTATTTCGGTTAGCCAATTTTGTTCTTTAAAAAAATAATCTAAATCTCTTACTTGAATCGCTAAGTGATAAATATGGTCGCATAGAGATCATTAAGGGACAAATATGTGACTTTGCTTCTAATCCATTTGGAAAAATTTACCATACTCTTCGACAATAATACCCTTACCCTTTTAACCATAAAAATATCAATTTTACCCATTTTCAAAATCACACCCATGACCAACCCACTCCATCAAGTTTTCCAAAATTTAAGACATTTAACAAATTTTCTGGAATATAGTACACACCGAAAATCTTGATTGAATTTTTTCGGAACGTTATCCATACAAACCAGACATAAGAAATGTCTGCGTCCTATCTCACTATACTCAACTTATTGCTATCTTTCGTTAATGAATCCAAACCCATTTAAAGAAGAAGTCAATCCCTGATTTTTCAATTGATTTTATCCGAATGAATTAAGAATTGTCTCCTTAACCACACGTTATGACCGTGCCAGAATCGTTGTCAACAACTAATATAAGAAAACTTTTTGTAAAAAAAAAAAAAAAAACCTAATTTTTTTTTTTTGACAGAAAGAATAAACTTTATGGAGTTGATTATAACTGTTGTATTTGTGCATGTCGAAAATGACATTAGAAGTTTTGAAAGTAATAATCACTTATCGCAAAGTTAAAATCGTGATATTAAAAAAACTTTTATTTTTTTTTAATTCACTACATCTTAAGACTATGTTTGCATATTATAAAATGAACATAACAACGGAACAGAATGGAACAAAACAAAATAGAATAGAGAGTTCATTTCATTGTTTGAATATTTTATAATGGAATAGAACAAAATTACCACTCCATTCTTTGAAAATTAAACAAGTTATCTAGGCGGGCATTTGCATTATTGCGTGATATGTATAAAAAAAAACAATTATATTATTGCATTAGCTTATATTTTGAGATAACAGTGGTTGGTGGTGATTGTAATTCGTAATCATTACAAAGGAAAATGTAAAGATATACTACTTTGTCATGTTCAATTTATTGCCAGATTAGTGCACATGTGCTTAATTCTTTTGATCACTGAATATGCGTACAAGATCTGTTGCAGGTACTTGGGAAGTCTAAACAAGATAGCTTCGATAGATTTCACCAGTCCATGACATCTGCATACTCCTTCATCAATTCTCAATATCTCCAAGTATGACAATAAAGATATTGAATGTGAAACTGAAAGTCAATAGGTTTTTCTGAAGCTATTTGACTGAAACTTGTTGAATTAGTGGCATGTATAGCTGTTTCACTTGAAGTTTTAGAGATTGTAGCTTTAGTCAAAATCTAGTTTTTTGAAAATCCCACATTTTGTAGAATTTAGTTGTAGTTAATAAAAATAAAAATGAGCAATCCTTTTTTTTTTTTCTTCTTCCAGCAAACTTACATTGAAATATGACAATGAGAATTTACAGGTTGTAATGCATTTAGATTAGGCTTTAGAGCAATAATATTTGTCTGCATCACAATGGGTAATATTTGCTTGCCGATATTTGTCTTGAACATGTTTTAGAGGTTCGACCGAATAAAAATGTCATTTTTGAGAGGCATCAGTTATTTTGACTCTTTGCACACAATTAAATCTTAAGTATTGTTTAAAAGAAAACAAATTTTGAGTTTTTTTTTTTGTTACATAGAAATAAAAAGAAAAAGAAAAAGAAACTAAGTCCTAAAGGACACTTCAACAATAACCTAATTCGATTGGCTTGCGGTAGTATTGGTTTGGGACCTTATAGTGTATCCCTCTCAAGGTCATAGGTTTGATGTTCTTCGTTGTCAAATTCGGTGGTCTAGTTTGACTTTTTAAAACAAAAATATTTTTATAAAATATAATTTTTTTTAAGGAATCTATATCTATACTATATATAAAGAAAACTACCCCTTTCAGCACTTTTGGGTTGGATTTTTCTTTCCAAAAATACCATCAATTTTCAATACATATAACACATGTAACAAATAGATAAGAATAAATTTAAATATTAAAACAAATGTAAAAAACACAATATGAATATATATATTTTTTTGTTTTTTTTCCTTTATCATTTAAAAAGTGTAACAAACTAGATAAGTATATTTATACTTACTTTTTCATCATTCCAATTATACTCTTAAACAATTTTTTCTATCATAAAATTGTTGCTGGTGTCATTAAAAAAAGATTTTTTTTGTTGTTATATTGTATTATTGTCCGTGTCGTTGAAACAGATAATCATGGTTAGTTTGATTTTTTATAACTTGAAAGCAACAAACATTTACATTTTTATTAGTTTTAATCAAAATCGAAATTTCATAAAAAAAACACCGTTCATAATTTTCAAACGTTAACGCAATAAAAACAGTGGAAACACGGGCACGCCCGTCTTTTCGCTAGTTTTTATAAAGTAAATGTCACCTAATTAACTTGTTATTTTTCCTTTAGTAAAAAAAAAGTTGATGATGTTCCTTTTTGTCCAAAAGTATTTATATTTAAATCAATTCCCATTTTCTTTGTTTTTCCCTAAAAAATTTTACTCAAATAAATTTCCTTTTAACTGAGTAATTAGTATCGAACATTTCTTCAAAATTAAAAAAAAATTAAAAAAAACTACTGTATTGAGTATTTGTTAGTTAGCTAGAAAAATAAAGAACAACAACTTCGTTGTTGAATAGATAGGAGACTATCATTAGGGAAATATTAAATGTACTCAACATTTTTCTTTTTGGTGTTTGATGTACTCAACACTTGAAGATGCAAGGATTCAATTGTCACTTTCAACAAGACTTAACAACACTAATATTTATTGTTTTTAAAAAAGCATCTTGCAAGACCGGTGATTTAACATTTAAAAAAGAAAATAGAGAAAGAGAATTTTCTTTATTGATTAAAATGACATTAATTGTCATTTTATAAATGTCTGCGAGTTTGAACTTAATTTCTTGAGTTATAAGACTAAACTCTTGTATTTAGCTAACACATCAAGTGAGAAATAAATGTTTATTAGATGTTAGATTAATGGTAAAAATTTGACCTAACTTTCAGAGATAGAATTTGACCTAACTTTAAGTGATGGAATTCAACCTAACTGTCTTCGTGTATGACACTCCACTAATTAATATATCATGTCCTCTTCACTTAGTTATTCTTGGTGTGAGTGCATGGATTTGAAGGGAACACATATCCCATTATGTTGGCTGAAGGAAATATTTGAGAATCATATATAACACCAAAGCCTTAAAATTGGAAAGTGTAGTTGGAAGGGAGGCTGAGAGAAATGACCACCAAACTTATTGCATATGTGCTTACCTTCTTTATCTGGCAGGATGCAGAATCTTCTTAGACAAAAGCAATAAATGTGTTGATGCGGTGTTTCTAGAGCCCCTATGGAACCTTAGTACACTTAATGGGTGGTCTTGGGTTGCTATGACGCTAGCATTTCTATATCACTATTTGGATAAGACTACTATTCTTCGATAGGGTTGATAGGTGGATGTTGTACCCTTCTGCGGGTAATTATTTGTACTTTAATATGTATTTTGAATTTAATAGGTGTTTGTGTTTGTAATATGTGTTTCTATTTGTGTTTGTTTTTCAGACCTGTACTATGGAGTATTTCATTTGTATATATCCCTATGATATCCAACTCAACTATTTCATCGACATGCCATGTGGTTTGCGGTTCATTCCTGACAAAGATCATAATCTATCAGACAATCACATGACCTATTTTTATCGCCTAGAGGTCGACGACATGATCTTTAACTCCAATAATGAACATCGTCAGACACGTCTATTCGATGAAATTTGTTGGAACTCCAATTGGATAAAGTGCGACCGCAAGATGGTTTATCACCACTTGCTAGAGCGGGTGATGAGGCAATAGACACATCTATTCGATGAAATTTGTTGGAACTCCAGTTGGATAAAGTGCGGCCGCAAGATGGTTTATCAAGAGGGTTAGGACTATTTGCTTGGATGAGATGAAAAATGATACTTCGTATGACGACCTACATGATACTCTGAAGCGGATTGCAGATGACATGGAATCGGCCACTCAATATCTAATCGCACGAAGGAGGGAGCGTTGTTTTTTTTTGTTTTTTTTGTTTCATGTGAATGATGTATGATGGTGTGGCAATAAAAATATGTTTTTGTTCCGGTGTAAATTTTTAATTCAAGCTAACAAGAGTTACAAGACACGTATATTTTTATTAAAACAAAGTGAAGTGATTTTAAGCATAGAAAATGATATTATGTACATCTCCTAGTAGTTTAAAGGAAAGAAAGTACAAGACATCATCATAATGCTTACTAATCAATCATGATTGCCTCAAACCTTTCAGGTCAAATGATATACGATTCTCAGACATAATACTTATCATTCTAGTTCCAATTCATATCTTCACATTTTGCAGCCCCTTAGTAACATCATTAGAGAATAGTTCTAAGAGAGTTTATAGACCGAAAAGATCGGAGGAGTGAAAGTTATTCCCTCCTCCCAAATTACAATTCACTATACTATAGAAGAAAAATAATGTTATCTCTCATTTTGCTATAAAGAAAATAGTTTTAAATATGAAGCACGGATACTCTTTGGATTAGGCGTGTTCTGTCAGATACATGCTGTGTCTGACACCAACACAACACCGACACTTATAATTACACTGAATTATATGATTTTTTTTAAATTATTAGCTGTATCGGTGTCAATATCTGTATCATGTCCGTGCTTCATCCAATTTTTTTTTTTTAGTGCAATTACATTTCAAAAATAAAAATTGGAACACACTGCGTGTCAAAATACAGCTACCAACCAGATTCCACATATGAAATCCATTCTTAACGTTAAACCTTTGCCATAAATTAAAGGGGAGAAATTAATAAAATTGGATCATCATTATAAGCTTGCCTTTTATAATTTCTTCCTATAGTTTTTTTTTGGGTTAATTAAGTTTTTAGTCCCTATAAATATTTACAGTTTTGTTTTTAGTCCCTACAAAATAAAATCACCCTTTTTAGTCCCTGTGACATTTTCCTTAAGCATTTTAGGAACTAAAAATGCTGATGGAAAATTTTTACAGGGACTAAAAACGCTGATGGAAAATTTTATAGGTACTAAAAATGTTGATGAAAAATTTTATAAGGACTAAAAAGTGTGATTTTATTTTGTAGGAACTAAAAACAAAATTATTATGAATATTTATAGGGACTATTTACTCAATTAACCTTTTTTTTTTAAAGGAAAATAAATCATTCTTCCTATAGTTAACAAATAGTCACATATAGGAACCATATTATTACTTTAACACAAATAGGGAACAGAAAATCCCAACAGGATAAGGAAATATTATATAAAATGAAATTTATTGAATGAAGAATCGGAGCAAAATCATTTACTTTAACGTTGGACATGTTATATATGGGTTCCACAAAGGTTACAAATGATTATAGTTGGAGATCCTTCAAGGTTTTATATGTGGAACAAAGTGATTCCATCATATCATTCATTCCCTCTTGGTCTCTTTTAATTAATCTAGTTACTAAACTTGAAATGATTATCAGATTTTAGTCCTAACTATAATCGCTAATCAATAAACGTGATTATAATTGATATTAATTGAACATAATCAAGAAAACTTAAGACACAAATTAAAGGAAACCAGTTGAGAGGAGGACAAGAGAAGGCCATGCCAATAATTTGAGCACATGGAACTTTGCCTTCCATATTAGAATATAATTTTTTAACCTTTGAATGACCACCTTTTTTAAAAGGAAAACATACTTTACACTACAAGAAGTTTTCCAAATTACATTTCTTGTTGAGAAATATGGTAGATCCTATTACTAAAATGTCTCGATTGGTTGGTCCGATCAAATTTTCTAAAACATGTTTTACAAATATATCTAAGCTATAGTAAAAGTACTATGCAATTTTATGTAGCAATCAATCTCGACCATTGATTTTAGACTGGATGAATCACATTACATAATAAAATTGATTTTAAACGAATTCGACTCAATGATATGATCAAGATTTGTAACTTGGGACATAGTTACTAGGGCCAACAACTCAAACTAGAGTTATATGCCTCAAAATTTTAGGGAGAAAAACCTTAAAAGTGTAAGTAATCTATAATTATAAATAGCAATAATAAATTAATTATTGATGTTCACCCAACTTAAATTAGTTAAGATGTGATTTTTGTATCCTATCTGGCATAGGTTCAATTTTTGTACTCCCACGCAAAAAACACATAAGGAAATTATGGATTTGAGTAGATTATTATGGTATTTTTGCTTTTTGAATATTTTAGTTATAAAGAAAATTATTGATTTTAGTAAATTATGGTAGGTATAAATATTTTTTAGATAAAAATGATACGGAATGCACCTAATAAGAAGAAAATGGATATTTTCCTTTTTGTACCAAAAAAAAAAAAAGAAAAAGAAGATAATGGATATACCTAAGTTATTTCCATTTAATCATACCCCCTTATTTTATTCACATCCCTTTTTTAATTTTTGAAACATTTGAAGTTGGTCATCCTTTTTATAAATACCCTTAAGAAACCAAACGACAAACATCATAACATTACACTTCCCGGTGGAGTCAAAGGAAGAAAATGCACAAGACACAAAGAGGTCAAGAACATAGCAGCTTTGTCATACAAATAAAAGCCACAAAAGAACAACAAAAAAACCCTTGTAAATTCAAGTTAAACTTTTCAACAATGAAAATCTTTCACCGTTTACGTAAGGTTCTTATGCGTTTTGTATTCTCTTCTTCTCATCATAGGTCATCAACAGATTCATCAAGGCACAGAAATTCTGAAAGGTTTGAACCACCAAAGACTTCATGCAGTTCATATTATTCATCTTATTCTCATTATAATGAAGCCATTTCTGATTGCATTGAGTTTTTCAACAAAGAGGGTGTTTTGGATGGTCGAAAATCATCAGATGTTAATAATGTGTAACACTCTTTTTCATGTCCTAATTCCAAACCATATGCTTCATTATGCATCTATGGATACCATATACTTCGAATGTAAATGTGAGCTATGATTCATTTTATTAAGCCATTAGCCATGGATTATCATTGTTATTCAATTTTATTTTATTTGTTTTGACTATGCTTCCACCATTGTCATTATTTTCATGTGTTTTGATTATTGAGGAAGAAGAATAATAATCAAAGTTTTTTTCCTTTTCTTCTAGTTCTTTATGACTCACTCGTACGTGTGATTTGTGAATCCTTGGTCATGTGACTATCAGTAATTAGTATTCATGAAGAAGCGAATATGCTTTTTGCGCCTCCATAAATCACGAGTTTTTTTTTTTTTTTTTGTGACAAAGAATTCCATTTCAAGTTGAAATCGTAATTAAAGTTATTTATTAATTAGTATCTATATTTCCTAATTAAATTTGATTGTATATTAAAATTTATTAAAAAAAATTATTATTTTTCTAAATTTAGCATTAGAAAATAATGCTATCTTCACATCATGTTATTTATTGATAGTTATAACAATAAATGTACAATAATCAAAGATAATTTGGTGTCTCTATATTTGGGACGGTCTTGCTTACCCCCATTCACTAGGAGGCAGGCAAACCTTATTGCTCGTACTTATAAGGGCATTAAGGTCTTACTATAGTTCCTAAATTTATGAGTTTATAGTATCATCCTTTATTTTGGATATTTTGAAATGAGATAAGTTTATTATTGTCACACAAAATTTAATGCAGTTAAAATTTTGGTATATTAAATACGTTCTCTATTTTAAGATAAATGACGTTGAAGATTTATATACTCACACATATACATAATTACTAAGAAATTGAAAAACATATTTAAAATGTATGTGAATCTAGCCACTAAACTACTCCGAAAAAAGAGAGCAAATAGAAAAAAAAGTTATCTTATCAACTTATCCTTATTATCTATGCAATGTTTGTTGTACCAAACAATAAAAAATTGTACCAAAATATAATTATTGCTAAGTTTGTTCCTGATATAGATGAAAAGTAGAAGAAAATAGTGTTTTGAGAGTGATGCACATAGTAATTAAACTATTAGACTTAAGTGGTTAAAAGGTTTCAGACAAATTGTCCGGAAGAACCCGAGTTATACATAGTAATAGTTATATGATACAATTGAAAAAAAAACTACAATGTAATTAAAAAAATGCATTAATTTTAAAATAAATGTGACCAAGAGATTGAAAGTGGTTAATGAGTTTCACCAAAAGATACATAGTTCAGAAGAACAAGTTTAATTTTTGGTAGAATAATTATTGGTCAAGTTTACTTGTCTCGCGACCGAATTTCATAATACTAGAGTCCCGTTCCCTAAAAACCGGAGGGTTAACACCACTGGCGGAACTGGGGTGGCAAGGGGGAGCCACCGCCACCCATCTTAATTTTTTTATATTTTTTTTATATACTGGAAAGTGGACGTTGAATGCTATTTGCTATGAAACCAAAATATATGCTTCGCTGAAACCAAAATATATGCTTCCCTATGACTATGTTTAGATTACTAGCCTTAATTCTTTGTATTTCCTCCCTAAAACCAAAATATAGAAGGCTCTTCAATATTACTAGCCTTAATTCTTTTTATCTCCTTGTTTAGTACAATGATGAAGTTGTGTTGAAAAATGCTCCAAAAAATTGCAAACTTCACATCAAATTCAAAAAGAGCTCTTGCAAATTCTTTCTAGTAGGGTTAGAAAATATATTCGTGATGATTCAAATTTTGCATCGTTGTTGATGAAGTTTATGATGAGTCAAAAAAGGAACAAATGACTCTTGTGTTAAAATTTGTTGATAAAGCTGGTTTTATATATTATGTAGTTTAAATTTTAAATGATCGATTTTTGGTTTATTTTGACTTAAATGTGTTGTATGCAATATGATTTATATATTTTAGTTTATTTTGATAGAGGTTACCCCAAACTTTTGTCTGGCTTCGTCACTGGTTAACACAAAACACAAATGACATTATTTTAAAATAAATATTTTTTTATTAAAATGATGCTCAGTGTGAAATGGATGAAGTGTGAGAGTGAGAGCGTGTCAAGTCAAGCATGAGAAATCATTTGCTTATAAAATGATATATAAGATCTCAATATTTTTCTTCAAGCTTGAGTTGATTGATTTAATATTCCCACAACCGATTCTTCTGAGCTTGGAGTGTTATCCAAGAATACCAAGATTGCTTGGCACTTGATGTTGTTTATTGTCCTAACTCAGTTGGTAGAGTTGTGTGATATAAGTGAATGTAGTAACTCATAAGTTGGCTCGAGGTGGCTACATAATGCAACTAACCACGTTGTATCCATGACCATAAAATAAATGAAATAATATGAGAAAATTATGAGTTTGCTTGCCAAAAAAACGTTATGAATATTCTGCTCCATTCCAATGATTAAATACTAGTTGAACAAAATGCTCAATCTTGTTAATATATGGAATTTGAAGCTGCCAATAGAGCACCTCCAATACCAGAACCATCTTTTGAATGTTCTATCACAATATTGTTTGACTTTTCTGTTCCTAATAGCTCCTTTACTGAATCTTGCAAGTAAGTCCTGTATTGAGGATAATTTTCATACAAACCCCCATCAATGGCAACAACACTTCTCTTTCCAAAGATAACACCTTTTGAGTCTTCTTCCATTTTTTGCAAAATCCCTACAATTCCTGCACCAGCTAAGCTACCACCTCGCTTTACAATTGTGTCACAAACCTCTAGAACTGTTTTTCTTTCACTTAGATTGGATTCAACCTAAAGGGAACAAGTGTGGGTCAAGGAAACAGAAAATTTAAACTAAGTGATTCAGATTAATATGTACTTTCTTGGGCAGATAATGTAAAATACTAAGGTTCTTCTTTCACATTTTAATATCATGAAAGAATGAGTTTTCAAGAGTTTACCCCTGCTTTATCATAGAGGAGCGACCCAGCTGCTTGTAAATCGCCAGAATTATCTTGCTGCATGGTGCTTAGATCCGGGGTCCTGTTAAATTTATTTGTAAATTGTAAGCATATTTTGGTACTACTAATAAATCTCAAAAGAATTAAACTGAAGATACCTTACAAACACAAAGTGTATCTCAGAAATAAAATACGAAAAGAATTTTTTTTCTTACGTCGAAAAGAAGTAAAAAAAAATAATTCGGGAGCAAAGCATATCTGTTAATGATATAGAATGTCCCTAATTTTATTTTCACCAAATTATTTTAGCAATCAGAATTCGTAACATATCTAGTGTCTTGCTAGCAATTTTCCTACTTTTATATATGATTTGAGCGGAAGAGTTAGAGTGAAAATTTACCCGAGTATGAAAGGCATGGACAATTTTTGAGGGACAGATATCCCAAATAAACCTTCCTCTTCAGCCATATTGACTAGCACTCGTCTCACAATTTCACCTAGATACATTCCTGAGATTGTCTTCTCAAAAATCTGTTTGATGATATTAGAGATATAATTAGTTACTCACTTGTTTTCTATATAAGGGATGTAACTTTTTGATGAACAACAAAATTACGATATAGATGGTGCGAAAACTTACATGGTGACCAGGATTGATACTAGCAGCATCCATTTCTCTATCAAATACAGTTAAAGGGAGACCATTTGAGAAAGCACCCCATTCAGTACTAATGATCTGAATCAAGCAATGTTTTTTTTTCTCACATTAATAAAGATGAGCTAATTCATCTATATTATTTGAACAAAGAAATAAAGGAAAGTGTGCCACTTTTACTAACCATTTTATCAGAAGAAGAAACATGGCCTTGTAATTTTGGAATGGCACTTAACTTTTCGATATAACAAGCATTCGTTCCAGTTCCTAAAATAACAGCAACTTTAGCATCATTGTCGTAGTATTCTGCTCCGGCTAGTGTTCCAACAGTATCATTAACCTATTAGGTAGGAAATTATTAGAACCATATATATCAATACTGCATTTGTATATTTAAACTTGAATGAAAGTATTATGACAATATTAGTAACATTGCAACAACATACCAGAGCAGAAACTCGCATATCTAGTCCTTGTCTTTCCAAAGCCTCGTTCAAACAGGCAACTACATCTCTTCCTACCTATGTAAAGAGTTTGAATTTTGTCACTATCTAACTATACCAAATATAGAACTCTAATTAATGGCAGTGATTAAAGAACTTAATAAACAAACAAACACATACAGTTCCAGAAACAGCAAAACCCTTGGTCCACTTGATTAGTATGCCAGAGTCAATAGAAGTTTGTTTGACAGGAAATGAAAATGTGAAACCAATCTCTCTCTTTCTTCCTGGAGGAAAATGAAATCTACTATCTTCTTTGTCCACAAAATTGGCTAGGCCCAAAGCAATGAAATCAAACAGCTCCTGTGTATATTATATCATCATAATTAGTATTAAGAAAACATCGAAGCTTTAACATGCAAAGTAAGCTTTGGCATTTTTGGATTAACAATTTAATTGGCAGCTTTCTATAACAAAAAATAAAATGGAGTTTCTGTAATCTATCTTTGAGAGCTTAGGAAAATAAGCTGAAAACATGTCATAAGTTCTCCCGGCCAGTCTCATAAATATTTAAGACAATAGATAAGCTCAAATAAGTCAATCAAAAGAGACTAACCTCAGATGTAGCAAACATGAGATCATGAGGTATAGCAACTTGATCAAACTCAACATCAATGACACGATCATCTTTGCCACCTAATTGTACCCTTAACACACGAAAGTTTGTTCCTCCAAGATCCAATGCATAAAACAACCCTTTCTCATTCCTATATCATCATATTAGTCATAAAAATCACAAACAAGGAAGCATAGAACAATATAAAAATAAATATTATATTGTGGATCATCAGAGATAACATATTTAGTGTCTGACAATATAGAAAACATAGACATACCCGGAGGGAAGAGTGTGGACAAAAGTTGGTATCATGGGAAGCCCGGGCCCATCATCAGAGGAAAGCCCAGCCCGCATTTGAGAAGACATTGCATCAGCCACATGGTGAAGAAGAGGTAGAGGAGTGGCACAGTCTTGTTTGAGTTTCGTTAATAATTTCGTTGGTCCAACTGAAACCTTGTTGGATCGGACGGCTGTTGTTGATCGCCGATGGGATCGTGGAAGAAAGGGTCCCACGGTTGAGGTAACAGTAACAGAAGAAACAGACATGTTTCTTTGTTTGATTTTCTTCTTCTGTGTTTATTTCGAGAAGTATGTTCTTATTTGTATTTTTATTTACGTCTTTGACTTTATGCTGGACCGTTCTTGTGTTGCAATTTTTTTTTTATTAACATATGATAAAAGTTTAGTTAGATAAATAAGAAAACAAATAAATAATACTATTTATTTTTCTTTTTTGAATGAAAATAATACTATTTTTATTATTCCTTAAAAAAGAAACTCTTTCTATGATCCTAATTTCCTAAATAATACGTTTTTTTTTTATACAAAATACATATACTTTATCGTATATCTAGCTAGCGACATATATTTTATCTAGCTAGATCTTTATAGAGAAATATTTATTTATATGTTCATGATCTTAAATCAATACTACTACCTTGTTAAATTCCTTTCTTTTTTTTTACCTTTTTCAACTTGTGTGATTGTGTCGAAATGTTTTACATTTGTGGGTAAATTCTTCAGTGGATTAACTTCATAAGTGATCCATTGTGTATAAGTGCTTAAAATTATCAGGAATTTTAATGACGGTTGATGATATTATTCAGAAATATAAAAACTCGTTACATTTTTTATATTTACGCGGTGACTTAATTGATGTAAATGCAATAGGAGATACATATTAGCTACGGTTGACTACTTATAATGGTGGTCGTATATTAGAATTTCTCTTGGCTTTAATTGTAATTGGAATTGGGTTGAACAATACAATGTATATGTGTTATGTTGTGTTTTGTAATCTAATTGAAATGAACAATAATAAGGATACTAATAAAGAGAATAATGCTAGTCGGCATAACATCACTAGTTATAAACATGTGCTTCGTACGGATTGAATAACGTATCTTTTAAAAATTTGTTCCAAAGAAAAAATGAACAAATAACTGAATATTTCACAAACATTATAAATATTTACCAACATTTGTTTATTGCTAAAAAGTTGTTAGTATTTGAACATGAGTCTCTACTAAAACGATAAACTGATAAATTTTTAGATTTTAGGATAAAGAAATAAAACCATTCTTCACATTTGAGCAAATTAGGAGAAATAACGGAACAAAAATATTGCCCACAAATGAGCAAGTTTAGGGAATAGACAAATAGAAAATATTGTTCATAGATGTGAAAAGTAAGCAACCATACTTTTATAACAAAACATAAACATTGGGTAAATAGACAATTATCCCCCTGAAATTGTAAGTTTTGTCAATTATCCTCTTGAAATTAACAAAACTTCAATTACCCCCTTGAAATTGCACAACGTTAATCAATTTGCCCCCTCCGTCAAATTCTTCTGTTAGCCAACATGACGTTTTGCAAATACTCCCCTGAAGTTTTACAATTATGTGCAAAATGCCCCCCGAAATTGAAAATTTATATATCTTTTTTTCTTATCCTTGATTAAAAAACACTTTCACAAAGCAATAAACCTATAGGACCATGACAGACCAAGTCATGCTAAGAGTATCAACACTTACAACAACATTATTTAAATTCTTGAAAACACAACAACATAAGATAGTGAACATGGCTTCTCCCTTCTAAGATAGTGAACATGGCTTCTCCTTTCTTGACAATATTCTTAAAACGAAAAACTCCATAATGAAAGAATACAATATAC
>Ga0315915_1004658_pt1 | contig 17227 bp, 7 predicted proteins | sample MpolbnodulesMG_FD_207738 | JGI IMG/M metagenome (GOLD analysis project Ga0315915, IMG submission 207738) | Medicago polymorpha root nodule microbial communities from Los Angeles, California, United States - branched nodules | ecosystem: Host-associated > Plants > Roots > Nodule | place: USA...
ATTGAGTCTAACTTGAGTTGAAAATTAAGCTCGTTATATATATATATATATATATATATATATATATATATATATTGCATTTTTTATATAATAAAATAAACTTGGAAGTTATCCTTCCATATATCACGTTTGCATTAGTGAGGCTTGCAAAGAAAAAAAGCAACTTGAAAACTACATTTAGTCCCACATCGGATGCGTTAGGCATATTATGTAGCAAAAGTGTACTACCTCCGTCTCTAAATATAGGAGCCTTTTGCAAAAATCACGGAGATTAAGAAAGTTGGTTGTAGTATTTAATTTGTATATAATTACTATTGTTTTTACAATTTGATCCTTAAGAGAGAGTTAATTTATGTTTTCAACATAAAATTTATTGTTGATTGAAGAAAAAGATGCAAAATAAATAAAGGTATGTTGGTAAATAAATAATTAATGTACTTGGAAATACCAAATGAGTATTATAAAAGGGACAAACAAATTTCTCAGAAAGGTCTTATAATTAGAGACGGAGGTAGTATATAAAATAGCATCGTGTTACATACTTAAGTGTACAGTGGTATTGGGAAGTATCAGAAACGAGTGTGTTAGCTATTATTATTCTAATTAAAATTAAGGTTGACTTTTTCTTTGAATTTCTCTTTCTTATAACCCTTGATGCCTAGTAGTTTTTTTTTTGTTTCATTTGATTCGAGCTATCGAGTCGAACCGAGTTGTTCGCGAGCTTGAATCGAATCGAATTCGAGCAAAAAAAAGTCTGTGACGAACTTGAGCCGAGTTTCGAGCCGATTCAATCCTTAACGAGTCGAACCCAAGTTCGACTCGGTTCGACTCATTTCCAGCCCTACTTACTTCGATATCTAGTGAGAATCTATTACTTTGCCAAATCACATCGTTTATGTATGATTATTTAAAATAGATAAAATGATATGGATAAATGGTAGTCTTCCATTAAATGTCGACGTAAAATTGTATAAAATTATTTTACACCCATAAAGCATGAACAATAAACTCTTTTAATATATATTATTTGAAAGGACAATTAATACGATAAGGTTTGTTAGCAAAATAATAATACTATAAGGAACGAGTATTTTATGTAATTTAGTAGGTTCAAATATAAATCTTCATATATATACAGGTTTTTAATTCAGTACCAACTTTCCAAAAAGAAAAAGGTTTTTATTAAAGAAAAAGGCTAATATTTCAAGGCTTGCAATGCAATGCAAGCTGACATTCTTTGGGTCACTGTCGGATTTCTCGTGATTTTCATTTACTCCTTATAATTGATATTAATAGCCACCACCTAACGTACAAAAGTGACTTCGAATTTAAAAAAATTTAAATAAACAAACCCTCTCATTATCTTGGTGGGGAAATATGATTCCTCGTTGGCTACAATACACAAGACAGAATATAAATACAATTACACTTCTACGTGAAGTCAATATTATGTTTTCCTCTCACCCAAGCAACAAACAATTGAATGACCATAATACCCCGGCCAAGCACATCACATCACCATCTATATGATGCATCCAACAAAATTACAAGGGCAATGAGGTCAGGATAATAAGAATTTTCACTCCAACCCATAGGCGCATCTGAGAGCAATTCTTGTCTGAACCTAAAGATTTAGACGCATGATTTGATCACACACTCGTAAAAATGAATATCACATAATTATTTAAAAAAACATTCATCATTTAATTATTAAATCTTTTTTTTTTTGTGAGTGTGACCAAAGCTTTGTTTGTGTCCATATAAGAATTATTCCACACCTCAGCTGAACCAAGTTTCATGTCAACTTGCCGCATTCAAACATTCAAAACATCTATGATCATTGGATCAAAATCAAATTCAAACTCAATAATTTTGTATTAAAAATAAAACAAAATCTACATTAAAATTTAAACCTATCCAACTAGTAAAGATGTTTGTGAATGCAGTAAATTGCCAAGAATAATTTCTAAATTAAGATGATGTTTGAGGCAAAGAAAATGTCGTCGTTACGGCGACACTGTTATGATCCTTGCAACTCAGTGCTTTAAGTATTTTCCACGACACCTTACCGGAGCTCCGATTCAAGTCCAAATTTCCACTTGTTTCCGAGGCCGGAAACATACTTTTCGATGGATTCCGGCGAACCTGCCGGTTTTTAATATCATTGAGTTCCATTTCCGGCGGATTCTTCATTTTCCCAAACATAAGAGAATACCAGCGCGGCTTCATTGCCTTCTTGGCCACACCTTCCAACGACGCAGCGCTCCTTACAGAAGAATTCCGATCAACTTCGGGCACCTTCGAGATAGGAAAACTTGAAGAATACTCTCTCAATTTACAATAATTAAGTGACCTGCTATTCCTCATCATGAGATGATTAGAACCACTGACACTGTTTGATCGAATCATCATCGACGAAACAGACTCTGATCGCCGTCGATTTGTACGTGATTTGTTCGATTCCACTTTGAGATTTTCGTTGCGTTGATCGTTAAATATCTCTTTAAACGGCATAAGTTTGCCGCAGAAAATGATGTCGTCCGCGGGACACATATCGGAGCTGCTGCTACTGCTGAAACCGTTGAAGAACTCGTTGGATTCTGGTAATGACGTTGGTCGTTGAATATTGTTTATGTTAAACAACTTGTCTTCTAAGCTTTCTGATGAATTTTCGTTAAGTGGAAGATCACAAAGTGAAAGTGCTTCTTCTTCTTCTTCTCCAACGGATTCTACTTCATCGTAGTTTGAGTCTTTCATTATATGAACATGTTCATCTTCCATAATGAGCAAAAGAAAAGCAAAGTAATGAAGAATAAGAAAGGAGACAGTTAAAATGGAGAAATTAATTTAATTGTTTTGAAGAGGGTGAAGAGACAATTGTTTTGTTGCGTTTATATATGTGTGTGATTTTTTCACTATATATGATGTGATGTATATGAAATTGAGTGGAAGAAAAACAAAGAAGAGTGTAGGGGAATTATTAGTTTCTATGATACTATCATAGTTCTATTTTTGTTTGGAGTGTATATAAAGAAAATATTTTGATTTAGACATAATTTATTTTTTCATCTATAGGGACTTAATTTAGGATTATTTGTCGATAGTTTCTAGAAATAAAATGGAAAGAAATTAAGAAAGGAAGGGTGATTGAGAAAGGTATCTAGAAAGCACAAAACAGGGAAGGGTAAAGAGAGGGATAAGATTTTCTAATTCAATGTAAGAACAGTCCATGTTATATTTTGTTTACGTAATAATTCCAATGGGGCAGTTATACCCGTGGCTATGTTGTTTTGTTGTTTTAAGCATTGCTACGTAAGAAAAGTGGCCCACGTATACGTACTAGAAACCTTTTGTAATTACAAATACAACACTTGAGACAAAAAAATTATCCAGACTCTAATAATATGGCAGATTTGTTTTTGTTGTTATTCATTATGCTAACGAACAATTTGTAATCTTATATTGAAACCAAACCAAACCTAACACTTGCAACACACTAGTGGTGTAAATAAATTAAACGAACTTTCATCAACCATCTAAGAATTTGCGTCATAAACAAAATCAACCATCTAAGAATGTAAAGTTTGCCGACTTATTTAAGTTTCCAATTTTACCATTTTTAGTTTATTGTATTGATTAGGATTGCGGTTTCGATTTGGTTATCAAATTTTATTGAGGCAGCTTGTTATTTATTTTTATTTTTTTTAAGTACATGTCTCTTTTCATAAACTCTCATAGCAAAAATTAGAATGGAGAGATATGTAATCAAGGGAGTCACTCAATTAGCAATAAAGCACCCGTATTTAAATTTATAGCTTATTAGCTGCTGCCTGCTGGTATGATCAATTTGATTCTCTTGCTCACATATATTGAGGAAGAGCGCCGTTTTTTTTAATATATATAAATATTGAGAACCCTTTCTCCTCTCCAAAAAACAAGATTTTTCTTATTCAATTAACCTTTCTATTTTAAAGAAAAATGGGCATGGAAATTGGGTCAGGTGATAAGGAGATCTAACAAACGATTGTTTCAATCTGGATTTTAACTTGAATTATATTGAATGGTTTGTCGATAATCACATCTCATTAACTCAGTCATTGTGAACTTAGATCATTTGGTATGGATAATACATAATATATACAAGATCTGGGGTCAAACCCCGACCACCCCAACTCAAAATCGGGTTATATATTGTTAGATAAATTAGCTTATAATTTATAATTAATAATGGATAGATCATAACCAAGTAGAAATCAAAAAATTGAAGTGATTGATAAATTTAATTGTTGAACCCAAGATAAATATAAAATAATACAAAAGACACGTAAATTTCAGAAATTGGTAAATCATTGAATGGCAAAAAAATAAAAATACAAAAAATACTCTCGTTTCTAAATATAAGGCTTCTTTGAGTAATTAATCATGAAAATTGAAAAAATAATGATGATATTATTGTATTTGCTATATTACCTCCGTCTCTTTAAAAATATGGGAAAATGAGTTTTTTTTATTAGTTACAGTAATACAAAAACACGTGTGAATTTCTCAAATTGGTAAATCAATTAATGACGAAAAAAAATACAAAAAAGACTCTTCCTCTCAAACTTTAAGAATCTCTGTTACCAAATAAAAAAACAAACTTTAAGAATCTCTCGTGAATTTTTTCCATCCTTTTTTATTTAATTACATTAATTATTTTTCATCAACATACCCCATAATTTTGTGCAATCTATGACAAATATAATCATAAGACCATAAACTATTTTTCTCTCCTAAAGGATAAACTATTATTCCTTTTTTGTTGAATATTCATGTTGAATTTGTTGACAATTAGCATATTGATGATGTAATTAAATGGATGTTACTAAAACTTCATAAATGATAATTTAGAGACTTTGTTAATGTTACAAAAGATCTTGTATTTAGAGACAAAAAATGATACAAAGTATCTTATAATTATAAACGAAGGGAGTGCCATTCGATATTGTACTAAGTTTATAAAAAAATATATAGACAAAAATTAGAATTATTTTGGTAAAGAAATAATCAACATTTAAAAATTTGATAGATGTCTTATAATAGTGAGATAAGAAAAATTCTCAAGATTTTTTTTTTTAGGAAAATTCTCAAGAATTTATATTGTACTAATAATTAAAACTCAAGGTATATATATTTTTTAAAGATAAAACTCAATGTATATAAACCAACATTATAGGACTGTCCACAACAAGGTACTGAGTATGATAAGTGCTCTATAAACCAAGCATCTCTTCTATAACATATACAATACTAACGTTAAGGAAGGCCATAGCCATCATGAAAATGATGTGCCATTGTTTAGTAGCGTTAAAGATAAGTCGTCAAGAGCAACTATCTCCAATTTTCGGTTTTTCCTTTTGGTCCAGAATATTTACAACATCCTAAATTTTGCTTGTACTTCACTAAAAGCATACGCCGCCTTAGGGAAACCTCCATGAACTCAAAAACATTTCTTACAACAAATTCCAATGCAATCAAATGATTGAGCTCAAGTGGTTAATAAGTTCTCCCAAATGAAGAATAGTTTGGACGAATCCAGTTTAATTCGTGGATAAAGCAATTCTTAACCGGATTATACTTATTTCGCGGCCCAACTCTAACAACAAAAAAAACATATGTTAATATGTAGCACAAGTGTGATGAAGATATGCGGATACACAAGTTTTTATAAATGCATGAAAGAAACGTTAACAAATTTTTTTAATATAAGAATATACTTGTAAACAAAAATGATTTGAACATTCTTCTTTAATATATGACTATAATTGATGAGTGCCTTCAAGAAGATCGAGGACAGCAAAAGGGTTGAGCTAAGAAAATTCAAAAGGAGATGGAACGAAAGATTCTCACTTTGTCAAAAAATTTATTAAAAAAAGACCAAAGAAAAAAATATGTTATAATATTCTAATCACAAGATGCGTCCATAAGAGAAAACAATGGTTATATTACGAGGGCATAAAGTCAAAACCACCCAAAACAAAATAACGTCAAGAACTAAAGCTTGCACAGCAACTCAATGGATTAAGGCACTAGTGGTTCAAATCATAAGAAGAGTTAGAAATACCAGTTTTTAGCCACTTTGTTGGATTTAAAAGTTGTTGCTAAATGCTAAGTGGAATGAAGAAAAATTATTCCAAATGTTTGCTTGTTTCTAATTAGAAGTCTTAATGAAAGTGTGATAAAATTATTGAAACTTAATTTTATATCTTTTAGAGTTTAGTTGCCTCTATTTGTAATTGTTAAAATCAGGGCCGGCCCCAGGCATAGGCCGGGGGTGCGACGTCCTAGGGCCCTTGCCGGTAGGGGGCCCTCAATAAAAATTACGATAGGGGGTGTATGTAGAAATATTTTGTTTTTGGGGGGTGTGTAAAGGTTTACTGAAAGGCCCAAACATATTGAAAGGCTGTGCAGAAGCCTGTTAAAGTTTATAGCCCTTTTGTCTCAATTTACTGTATATACCCCCTTATATACATAGATTTCTATATACACCCTCCTAATAAATTTTTTAGTTTTTCTTAATAATATGCCCAAAAAATTATTAACAAATAAATTTTTGATGTTTTTTTGGCCCTTTGTTTCTAATAATGTGTCTCACTAATATTAATATATTGGTCATATTTATTATCCAAGAAATTGGAATTTTAACAAACCAAATTATATTTTACCTAAAAAAATAAGTCTGCTAGAGAAATTAATCTTAATGTTGTCTTTCAAAGGTTCCAAAATCTTAAATTATATCATTGTGCTAAATCATGTGAGACGAATTTAGGATCATGTGGGCCACTCATCTTTTTTTGTTTTTTGATTTCTTTTTTGGTAGTAAAAAGTGGGGAAAAAACGAAAAGAATGCCTGATAAAATCACAACAATGAGTTAAAAAAAGTTATGATTTATTGTGTAAGGAGCATTTTTCTCATATTATGCCTAAGGCTCGTAAAACTCTAGGAACGGCCCTGGTTAAAATTTAGTTATCTTTAAGGGCATATATGTTAATTTTAGTAATCCATATGGAGGGTACAGCCTCCCGATAGTGTGAAGAGTACTTTCACTGGAGATTGACTAGGAACATCCTTCCAACTAGAAGCATATTGGAGAGGAGAGGAATGGTATTTGACACATCTGCCCTATCTTTTTTGAGGATAGAGTGTCAAAACCACTATTCATGAAATTTAAAATGGCCAACCAAGAATAATTCACTTCCCCCTTGGCCCTCCATGTGCCTCAACATCTGAGTTTGAAGAGTTGAGTGTGAGAAAGGCTTAATAAAATGGATCATTTTGCCTCCCAATTTTTTAAATCACATTATGGTAAACTGGTAATAAACCAGTGCAACAAGGAGACATTTGAAGGTTTACTCCCCCCTTGGCCCTCCACGTGCTTCAACATCTTACCTCCCAACTTTTCAGCATTACATTGTGGAAAATATGGGAGGGGAGGAAGGAACCAATTGATCTTCCAAAATACTCAATTCAATCCCATCATTATCTCAGCTGCAGTTGCGGATTTCACAATAAAATTGAACTCTACACATTGTAACACCTTAGTTGGTGCTTAATGTTGGATTGGATCTTAACTACGAATCAAGATGGTCACTTCCTAGTGGAAACTGATCTGAATTGTGTTAAATGTATCCAAGGCCAAATTCACATAGCTACTATTGGTAATGTTATGCTAGGCCTAGATTGTTGTGAAAAAGTATTGTCTGAGCTGAGTAATTGTAACTCTGTAAGGCCATTAAAAGATGTAAAAATGTTGCTGCAAACCAACAGCTTCTGCTATATGTAAGGATATGTTTGGTGTTACTTGAATGAAGTATATTTGAAGTCTATCAAAGAGTAAATAATAAGAACATTAGTAACACCATCCGCACATACTTGATACAATAATGATTAATATTCCATGTCCAAGCATCCAAGATTATCCTCCAATTCAATGTCACAATAGCATTCAAATTAGGAACCACAGTGTTAGGTTCAATTAGTTATGGGTTAGACTAGTAAATCAAGATTCAATTAACAATTAGCTGTAACAGGTAATGGATTAGACCAAATCAACATTTGAAAGGTTCAATTAATCATGCGATAACACAGTGTTAGTTCCATGAAATTAATTACTGGATTGAAAATTCAAATCAACATCTAACAACTCTTAGCAAAGCAATTAACCATCGTTAATTGTAGAGCTCAAGTGCGGTTACAAAATATATATATATATATATATATATATATATATATATCAACTTTGAAATTTTCAATACAAGAAACCCTAACCCCCGAATCCGTAAAGAGTCCTTCCCTGCCTCTTGAGAGCGTAAACAACATCCATCGCAGTAACAGTTTTACGGCGAGCATGTTCAGTGTAGGTGACAGCATCACGAATCACATTCTCAAGAAAGATCTTGAGAACACCACGAGTTTCTTCATAGATTAAACCACTGATGCGCTTCACACCACCACGTCTTGCAAGGCGACGAATTGCAGGCTTTGTAATTCCCTGAATGTTGTCGCGAAGAACCTTACGGTGTCGTTTTGCTCCTCCCTTTCCAAGACCCTTTCCTCCTTTTCCTCTTCCTGACATGGCTGTTAATTCTTGAGTTTCTCTCTGCGTTTTGAATTTGAACGAAAATGATTGTGTTTCAGCCTCTTATAAAATGGAGGTTATAAAGGATACGGTGACGTTATTCTCACCGTTGGATTGTTAACGATCCGCGTGAGTGGATAACTTCAAATATGGAACGTTGGATTTAAAGTGGTTGATTTTGATTGGTGGAAATATAAGTATTGCGGATCGTGGATTTTAAAATTTGGAGTTTGGGGTAGTCATTCATTTTTGTCTCGAACTGTGTCTGTGAGAAAACACAAAATTTTAAGCACAGGAAAAGGGGGAATTGTGTTTTGTGAAAAAATGTTCCAACCTCACCTTTTGGTGAATTTAATTTAATTACTTTGTGTAATGATATTTAAACAACTATTTTATTATTATTTTTGGGACAATTATGTTTTTTTTTGTTATTGGTCAAAAATAATAGAGAGATAGTAAAAAAAGAAAAGAGAGAATAAGAACATGACATGGGTATAAGAAATAAATTTGTCCGAAAATTTTACAAAAATAATTGTATAAGTATCATTTCTTATTTAATTTTTGGCCATGTTGGTTTTCAATTTCTCATTTATCACTTATTCTATAATTCTATCAAGTACTCCCATATTCGGTATTCCTTCCCTATACCCAAATTAGTGGGTCCTAATTATATAATTATCTAATAAATACTTATGCTAGGTAGTAGGCGCTATTATAAACAAAAATTGATATTTTAACTTCATTTAATAAATGATGTATGTGATCTTTAATATTGATCACATACTTAAATTTTACAAAAATATTAAATTTGACTTATAATAGTGTTCAGATAGTGTATTCTTTGACATTTTTCTCTGTTACCATATTAATAATCGCCTAACATTCCTGTTTTTTATTTTTTTTTAAAAAAATTATGATGCCTTTTTTCGCATATATTATTAATAAAAATTGATAATGTGGTAAATGTGTATAATCTATTTATAGTTTTATTTTGTTCCCGTAAACTTAACTCAGTTGATAGGGATATTGTATTAAATATGCAGGGGTCGGAGTTTGAACTCCAGATTTACCACTTATTTGTCTTACAGGTGAAATTCTAATTAGATTAGTATACTACTCTAAGTTAGCATCAATTAGCTCTGCCATCCTCTCCCCCTCATCAGGTATGGTTAGTGGGATATGGTCTAACAAACAACCTTAGACCAACAAATGCAGCATATATGACATTTCTTCCAGTGTCATTGTCATCTCCCCAACCAAAATATGGAAGTTCGATGTCTCTGAGTTCCACCTCATATAAAATGTCGACAAGAGGCCAAGATTAATTAGGGCATAGTCCGTGGTAGAAAGGTCCGTCGGTCCACTAGATGTGATGACGAAAATGAACCACATTTCACTTGGAGTATTGAGACGAAAGATCTCCTTTGCGTTGATGGCGCATTTTGGCATGCCATGGAAAAAACACAGAAGATTAAATTAGAAGAAATAAAAAAATATGATTTGGAATAAAGTGGATGCATCATACATTTCATTTTTGTATCCATCTAGGCACATATCCCTCGTAAAGTGACAAGACTGACGTATCAAGGCATCGAGATACGACTTTATTGTTTGTTGTGGTGGTGCTTCCTCCTTATGTACCTCGGCTTGCTGCACATTAACTTGTGGTTTTGGTTGTGCCTGATGCTCATGCTCTGGCTGTGCAGTGGTCGAAAACCTTTGATAAGTAATGAATTTGAGTAATTTAGATGACAAATGTCAAAGTTACGTGATTTCAACTTTTAAACATTTTTACTAATATATATTTATAGAAAATTGTAAAATTTAAATACACTTGCTTTCTTAAAAAAATAATTTAAATAAACTCACTAACATTTAAAAGACCCTTGTAAAAAAAATACATAAAGATAAAACATTTAAACAACGAGTAATTCTTGGTTGGTAACATGACTAACAAATAGGAATTGGTCACATCGAACCAAACCATGACACCTCAGAAACAACTAAGAGTCCGTTTGGTTCGAGAGTTTTGGAGGGGAGGGGCAGGGAGCAAATTTTTTTAAAATTTGATTGCATTGTCATAATTATCCTTAAATTAATTTCAAATCTCAATATTAACCTTGTAACAACTTTTATTATTATTTATTATTATTAGGTTATCTTATTCTTATAACAATTATTATTATTATTTTGTTATATTTTTTTTTGTACAACTTTTATTATTATATTATCTATAACTCTTATTTGTTACATCTAAAACCACTTCTACTACTACTTTGTTGATGTCAACGGTCTTATTATTATTATTATCTTATTTTAATTCAACTTATTATTGTTTGTTAAAATAAACAGTTTACATGTGTGTTTGTCATTGGTTGGTCTCTGAAATTGTAAAATCAAATAAATTCTTTTATTTAATTAAGTTTAAGTTTAAGGGTAAAACAGTAAAATAATTTTAAAATCTCTCTCATTCGTTTTTAATTAAAATATCTCCCCTCGCCTTCCCTACCCCTCCTAATTCTCAAGAGAGAAAAAAAAACGAAAAAAAGAAAGAAAGACGTGAAGAAAAGAAGAGCGTGGACGGCGCGGCGGTGGAAGCAGAGAAGTAAGGTGAGAAACTGATTCGCAGTTCGTATAGGTTCTGTCTCTTCGCCGTCGTCACATAGAAGAACACTCTTTTGGAGTAGCCATCTTTGCCGGCGTGGTCGTCATCGTTGCCCTTCCCCCCTCCCCCTCAGTGCATCGCAGCCATTTTGTGGTGGTGGAGGTCACATTTCTCTTGCAACAGTGCGTTTGTTGGAAGTCGGAACTCAGAACGCGACGGAGGATGGTTTTATGCGAAGTTTGTTAGAGGAAAGGGAAAAAGAATAAACTACAGAGGGTGTATGATAGTAGTGTGTGGATAGATGAATCTAACGACGGTGATAAGTTTTGGTCCAACTTTGGCCTGTGGGTTGCAAACTAAACGGACCCCAATTAAAAAGGCAGTTTTCACTTTTCACACTCTCTCATCTCAGATCGGAATCAGAAACTCCGAGCATTCACAATCGCAGGTTCCATTTCCGTTCTCCAGTGTCGGCTCATAACAGCGCAACAATGGCCAATCCCTCCTCCGTCAGTGTCAGAAAACCAATCACACATGTCGTTTTTGACATGGACGGTCTCTTGCTAGGTAATTCATTTTCAAACTACTTTTTTTTTAATTTTTTTTTACGTGGATTATCAGTGAGACCCTTTTGGCTGTTTATTAGGAGTTTCATGTTATTATTATTGCAGACACGGAGAAGTTCTATACTCAAGTTCAGGAAATTATACTTGCTAGGTACAATAAAACTTTTGAATGGTCTCTCAAGGCAAAGATGATGGGAATGAAAGCAATTGAAGCTGCTAAGGTTTTTGTTGAAGAGACTGGAATCAGCGATTCTCTTTCTGCCGACCAATTTCTTGTAGAAAGAGAAGATATGCTGCGGAGTTTGTTTCCAACAAGTGAGCTCATGCCAGGTAAATGGAATTATGAAGCACCGTCATAAACGTCGAAAATTGCTGATATTTTACTTAGTTTTTATTACATGTGTCGGTGTCGGATGACATCTGAATTGATACATTCTTATATACTAGACCATCCACCCGTGCTGCCGCACGGGTCATATCGATTGGAACCAAAACATGCAAATATATTGAAATTAAAAGTGCTTGCGGTACAAAATGAAATGTTTATGATAAAATTACAATAAAAAAGACCTTAGGTCGGTAGATTGCGGAAAATCTCCTTGTAAACTACATTCGAAGTGCTATCCATGCTAGCACCATTCTCATCGGTCATTAAAATCTTCAAACCACTCCTGGAGGTCACTCTGGATATTGGAACATAAAGTTGACCACGAGAGAATACGGGTGGATGAAGGTACACATCTACTTGTTTGAGTGATTGTCCTTGACTCTTGTTGATTGTCATTGCAAAACATACAGATATAGGAAACTGCCTACGTTGGAATTTAAGCAGTATCCTTGTATCCGACGGTGTTAGTGACAACCTAGGTATATATACCTTATCACCAATGTTGCTACCTGTTATCACCTTTCCTTCAAGAATATATCTACCCATTTTTGTAATTATCAATCTTGTACCATTGCATAGGCCTGCTGATTGGTCTAAATTTCTCAATAACATCACAGGGACTCCAACTTTTAACTTGATTTTGTGATTGGGTAGTCCGGATGCAGTAATGGTGTTAAGAAATTCTGGTGTGAACATCATCCGGCATATTCACCATGGTCAATTTATTTATAAAATTAAAATATAAAATAGATAAAACTAAAATATAAAATTCATTTATTCTGATGTAGCTGCATCTTCCATGACAGAAAGATGTTACTGTGCGCTTCGAAACTCAACTGTAGGAAATCACTAAATAGGACTGACATGTGCAAATAGACCTTTGATCGCATATTTGATAGAGTTATAACCATCCAATTTTATAAAAAAATTAAAAAATATTGACCATCGATCCAATCACTTATATATCAGTATCTTTTACAATTGAATTTGATCAAACATATGACAGATTTACTATGTTTGTTTCTTAGCATACATATAGTTTTCTTTTTCTTATAGTGTTAACATGCATATTGGTTGTTCTCAAACAAATTGATACATTATCGAATATATGAATGTTAATATATATTAGAAAACACTTGAGTAATGAATAGAATAAAAAGAAATCAACATTTTTCATTGAGTTCAAACATATTGATCAGTACAAACATTGGGAGAATACTTTAATAAAATAGATGGTCTGATACTCGAAATAGAAACTTCTAAAACGAAATTGACAACATAGTCGACTCAAAACTATACTTTTCCTTAAGTCTAGTAACAAAATAGATAGTCTGGATACTCAAATATAAATAGCTAAACCAAAATTGACAACATTGTCGAATCAAAACTATACTTTTCCTTAAGTCTAGTAACAAAATAGATAGTCCCGATACTGGAAATAGAAATAGCTAAACCAAAATTCACAACACAGTCAACTCAAAAATACATTTCTTTAATTATAGTAACGCCTCACAGTAAAATAAAGTCTCATTTTTCCCAACAACGGGAGCACCGATCTTGATAGGAGAACCATCTATAGAATTTTGGTGCCTCAATCATCTACTTCCACTGGTTATATGGTCTTGATCCATAAATAACTATGCAATCCCAAACCTGTTGCAACAATCATCTACCAAGACTACTGCAGTAGTTCCCTTGTCCAAGATTGATCAACAAAATCCCTCATAAGCCAACATCTTCAAAAATAAATTAGAAAATGAGTATATGCATCTTATGCACTGAAATATTTATATATTTGTTTATAAATTAACTCACCAAAAATCCAAAGATAACAACATATGTGGTTTCTTCTCATTGTAAAATTGGAAATTAGTAAAATCATGGTGAAATGGAGTAGGAATAATAGGATACAAATAGACATGAGTAACAGTTTTTCAATGGAATAAGCCATGGCTGAGATGTGTCATTGAGGTTCCTGGAATAAAAATTCACACTTCAGAAAGACATATCAAGTTTTATCTTTGAACATATACTTGGTCGAAAACAACAGCTTGAGTCTTGAATGTATCAAAAGAAAACTAAGATTTTTCTGATGTCTATATGCAATAAATTCCGTGTTCACCGCATAAGAAAATCTCATTGTTAAAAAACAAATTCAGTTTAAGCTGCTATACTATAGTCAATAAAAAGTTATCAGAAAATTTGAAGTTCTACTTAAATATGATGGTGATGCACAAATTGATGATAAAACCAATAAGAAAGTAGAGGATCATCTTCAGAAGATACACTTTATACTCACCAATTGTCTTTGAGCATGCATTTCAATCATTAGCCAACAGGCCTTCGATCAAATATCAGTTTGACCTTTGAATCCAATGTCAAAGTATAAAATACTTCACGCCTAAGCTAATGAAACTACAAAAATGATATCAACCACTTTAACTCATACCAGGAAATGTTATCAAATTTCCATACCAGTAATTCTTCTTTCAAGGTTCTACCATAATCACTTTTTATTGCTTCCAGTTTTGAAACCTGTAGAAGATCACAAACACACAAAATTATACTTATGCAACTTATCACAACATGTATAGGTAGTTTAATACAAAAAATCAATGAGAGAGTAGAAGAGCAGCGAATGAGAGAGAAGATCGTTGATGAAGAGAAAAACCTTCCACGACGGTGCCGATTCACTGAGAACTCTAGCTTCTTCAAGCTCCTTTCCTATCAAATCGGTAAAATCAATCAAAACAACACCGGTGATACCAAAACCCTAATCGCGAAATCAAAATCAATCAAAACGTAACGAAACTGAAAACGCGTGCCGAGGGATCGAAGGTCTTGAAAATTTTGTTGCATAGAAGCATTCTCTTTCAATGAAGATAACACCCAAACCTAAGACACAGAGAGCTACGCGAGAAACAATGAGAGAGCGAGAGAGAGGGAGGGAGAATTTGAAGAAGAATGTCGGAAAATGAAGAAAAAAATAACGTGGGAGAAGAGAAGAGGCTTTTGGTTTTTTAGAGAAGAAACTGGAGTGAGAGAGAAGAGAAGAGGGACTGAAAATTGATGACTTTCTCTGATTAGAGAAAAATCGGCGTGAGAGGGGAGAGAGAGGAAAAGGCAAGGAAATAGCTTTGTTTGGTTCAGATGCCTTTGCATTGATAAGTGGGTAATGCATGCCTTGGAAAGAAGCGAGCACAATTCCAATAGGTGGATTATTTAAATTTCAAAATCTGCATTTAATTAGGCACATAAGCACACATTTCAAAATGGTACTTGATTTGAAATTCAAAAATCTCATTAAGTGATGTTAAGGCATTAGTTTCCCGCTCAAAACATAGGATTAGGGTTTTAGAAGTTTTGTTTACATTGTACTCTAGGATTAGATAATAAGGATGTTTTATTGACTATCAAGCATTGCTGATATTTTACTTAGTTTTTATTTTATTGATTTGTATAAATTGGCATAGATTGATAGATGATTGTTTGAAAGTACAGAAAAACATCATGCTATCTTCTATGCGCTCCGTGTCCGTGCTTAATTAAATGTGAATATGTGATTTCAATGTCTTTGAGACCCTGCAGAAGGCATACTGAAAAGCATGCCATGTGTGTTTTGTTATATGTAGAATACTTCATCTTACTTCCTGATTGATAATAATGATTTGTTCAAATTTGCATTTTTTGCCAATAGTTGTTCATTCTCATCTTTGCCTCCACATCTGATTTGTTAAAATTTACATATTCATGTCTCCAAGTCCTGGAAACCTCTTGTGTAAAAAATAGGGTAAGGTTCCGGATTCTGCGTATGTGGAAGCTTTAGTGCACCGGGATGCCCTTTTTATATTATTTTCACAACTCTGAAAGAATGAAACTTTATTCTAGCACCCTTTTTATTGTTTTTTTTTGGGGAGTAATTTTAAAGATTTCATGTTTTCCAAGAAGGGACATGATCAATTGGTTTCATATTTCTATTCATCCATGTTTTACATCAAATGGTTATGTAGCTATCTATTATATTTTCTTAAAAAGAGAGTCTGTATCTAGTCACACATTTTGTGTAGGAAACCTTCACAATAAATAGCAGAAATCTTTTTCGTTAATGACTTCTTTTTGTTCAGCCATTGATCCCCCCCCCCCAGTTAAGCTATTGGATAAAAATCTTTACTGAATCTTCACCTTGTTGAGTTGAACACTTGTTTGTGATGCTATTTCATTTAATTTTTGCAGTCTTCTTAAACACTAATATTTATGGCTAACATTTAAGAAGTCTGATACAATACATTTGGCATCTGTAATTCTTCTTTTGCTCTGATTAAATCTTGGAAAGATTCATCTCAATATGTAATTAATTGGGTCGAGAAAATTTCATGCTGTCACACACTCAGCATCATGATATTTGTGGAACCTCAAATTGAAACCTTAGAGCTTGCTTTGAAGTCATTAAACCTTATTTAGCATGTTTCTACTACGATTTTGTAATTTGTTTTCACCTAGTACTTCTCTGTATATTATTGATATTTACCTGCGTATATGAAGACATATCTTTGACATGAATTTATAGTTTTCTTACTTTTAATGGCTTCAAGTAGACATGTTCTGAAATGTTTATGTTGGTTTGCTTGGTATATATTGGAGCAACTGCTTTTTGAAGATATGGGTGTAGAATTCCTTTCTGTGTGGAATTTTTGAACATCATATCGCCTCATCTCAAAATGTTTTTTATTGAACTAAATTTTCACAGATGATGATCTGCTATCTGTAATAGGGTTTGCACATGTTTGCTCATATAAAAGTCTTCCAAGTACACAAGATTAAATCTTCTTGCTATGTATAGGTTCTCTTTGGTATCTTTTTCCACTATAAGCGTTGCTTATATTTTATAAATATTGAACTTTACTCAGTTATTGTAGACTCAAACTTAGGAACAACATCAATTTCTTTTATCCAAACTAGTTTGTTTATTAGGGCATATAGTTAGCTTGTCAAATTGAAAAGACAGGATTGCTAATTCACCATGCAAGTACTTTAGTATGTGTCATACGCA
>Ga0315915_1004659_pt1 | contig 17226 bp, 9 predicted proteins | sample MpolbnodulesMG_FD_207738 | JGI IMG/M metagenome (GOLD analysis project Ga0315915, IMG submission 207738) | Medicago polymorpha root nodule microbial communities from Los Angeles, California, United States - branched nodules | ecosystem: Host-associated > Plants > Roots > Nodule | place: USA...
TTAGTAATCCGAAAATCTCAAAAAATCGGGGGCGATATTTGATTTTTTCGCATTATAGAATCCGAGCACCCCCTAAACACCATTTTTTCATGGTGCTGATGCAGTTTGGATTACATAATCCGGACAGCACCAACACTAATTCTAAACATGTTTGTAACATGGATAGTCATTTTAAGTACAATATTATTCTTCCTAGCTTTCATCCTTGTGTTTTTATGATCAAGACTCTCTTAGAATGATCTTCTTACGGGACTCCGCCCTCAAAATCCAAAATTTCATCGTTAGACCCTTTTTTTTCATGATGCTAATGCAGTTCGGATTACGTAATCCAAACTGCATCAACACCAATTCTGAACATGTTTGTAACATGGATTGTCATTTTAAGTACAATATTAATCTTCCAAACTCTCATTCTTGTGTTTTTATGATTTTATTTGACATCAATAGACCATTTTTTTGGTTGTTTTTAAAAGCAAAATTCAAAATTGCTGAAATAGGAGAGATTATGATTGCTCATTATACATAAGCATAGTCCAAATTATGAAATTTAAACTGCAAATGAACACTTTTAGAAATTTTACAGGGTGTATGAGACTGTCATAGGATAGAAAAAGTAATAGCCTTGCAGTATTGAGGCTTATTGGCCCCCTAGTAAAGAGGTACATATATATTTCTCTTTTTAAGCCTTAAAGTTCTCTTTTATGTTAGATTTGGGCGCCACTCCACCTTAATTTTTTCCGACCAAAAAAGGTAGTGTATATTTTAATTTTATTTTTTTTGTTAACTTGTTACAAAGGAATAAGTTGTTACCTATTTCAATGGTATAATTAGTTCAAATATGTATTTTTTTTCATTATAATCATGTGGACCAACTTAATTCATAAGAGTGCTAACGACACTCTAACTCCTTAAAAAAAAAAAAAAGAGTGCTAACAACACTCTAACTTTCACTATTTCATTGGATAAACTTAATGTGAATCTCACCCTTTACATTAATTTCAACTCAATAAAAAAAGAAGTGTTAGAGAGTCTTGAAAAGAAAATGTTGATGGCAGAAATGAATTATCTCGGGTGGTATTTTTTCAGTTTTTCTCAATTGTTATATCTACATAGTTAAACATGAGAGGAAAAAAGAGATATAAAATTATAAATAAAATAGAATATTGAATATGTGGTTGAAATATAACAATTTAGAGAATTACACTTGAGAAAATCTATCCAGTTGTTAGCACATTCCACATTTCCAACATCAAGCACTGTTTAACGGGGTGTGTGAGTGGAAGAAGGATCAAATTAATTAAACAAGAATCAGGATATATACTTTTGCTAGTATTGGCCCAACACAAGTGGGAATTGAACAAGCTACTTGTGGTAGATTAGAAGAAGAATATATGATTTGAATATGACTGCAGAAGAGAAAAAAAATCACAATTCCAATACCTTCTTTACATTCCTCGTCCGCAATTCAAGTGTGCAAGCTATTATCTCAGTTTTTGGTCAACTGTGTCCATTCATGCATCATAGGAACACCAATGAACTAAATCAGGATCCATGTCAAATCAATGTGCCATTTGCCAAAGAAATAAGATAGTAAAAAGGAAAGCAAGAAAGTGAGATGTACATGACAAATCTTTCATTTTGTTTTTTTATTTCTATAAAATCTCGCTACCGAAATTAATCATATTTGTGTCGCTATCAAATACTAACACTCTCAAACCGATTTAAAAGTTCATTTGTCACGTTAAAAGAGTTTAGCCACTTTCATTAGACTGCAAATCAGTACTTTATTCTTGATTGTGCCACAATCGCAAATCACATGTCAATGGACCAAACACTATTTCGCTCCTTCAAGCTCTTGCGTATAAAAAACATGGTTGGAAGGGGATAATTTACCTTACGTGCCTCACATATTATCTGACGATTAATCGAACAATGGTAAAAATTTCGTATCAATAACATGATAGCTCAAAAAGTCCCTCCATGTATTAAATTGAAAAAGCAAGTAATTTCCTTTATAAATATTATTTCATTTAAAACATCAGTCCATATATAGAAAGTTCATCCTCCAACGATCCGATTAGAAAATGGTTGATGATGCCACATGAAAATTTTCAACTTTACTATGTAGTGTTGACGCAAAAAGCATGCAACTGAAAATCTGGCATCAGATAATATATACTTCATTTTTTATCTGCTCCAATCAATGTATGAGTTTTATATTTGTTTCGAAAGTTGATGAAATATATGCACATAACGGGACATTGCCATGTTGTCCACTGCAGAGCACTGAAACAATATTAAGAACTGAGGACCAATAATAATAATATTGGGAATTGCTATGATTGAATTAGATTTGTACAATTTTATCTTAACTTATATTTTGGCAACCACTTTGTGTTTTTGATACTTTGATTGGGTTATCATTTCAACAAATGCAAGGTTGCAGCAACAATCCATTCAAAGTTTTCAACTACTTTTCAATTTTTAGAGCTCAATGGAGTTGAAATCCAAGTCACTGCTAAATTGTTTTCTCCATACAAAACAAACGTAGAGTAAATAGGCAATTTGGTGAAAAAAAACTCGTTAAAGATTCAAATAATAACTAGTAAGATACCCGTGCATCTGCACGGGTACCCGTGCATCCGCACGGGTACCCGTGCATCCGCACAGGTACCCGTTAATGTGGATGATTTATTTAATTTTGAGATTTTTAATATGCGAGTTTTAACAATAATGATATAAACATATATAATTTTACTCAAAAAAAACAATATCAACATATATGATTTTGAAATATGTTTGCCAAACTGAAACATCAACTTGGAAAAATACTTCTTTAAGAAAAACTTGAAAAAATACTTTTTAGCAATTAAGACTTGTCTTGTGTATAATAATTATTTTAAAATTTGTATTAGTAATGACTTGTTCCGTGTATAATAATTTCTAAATTTGTATCGGTGACGACTTATCTCATGTATAACAATTATTTCAAATTTTTAGCAATGACAATTTATCCTATGTATAATATTTATTTTAAAATTTGTATCATCGACGACTTGCTCCGTGTATAATAATTATTTTTAGAATTATATAATTTTTTTTGAAGAATTCAAAATTATATAATTGATGACTTGTCACATGGTTAATAATTATTTTAATTTTTTTTATTAATATTTTACAAATTGTGTAGTCAATTCTTCAAGTTTAAGAAGTGTTTTTTCTGAATAAAACTTTTTTTTTATCCTTAAAGAGAACAGTTGTTAGCATGACCCAATTTATAATCATATTTCATTTTAGTTCATAATTTTTTGAAATAGCACAATAGTCCTTGAATTTGTTTTGCATTAGTAAGTTTCATCCCTCCATTAATTTAAGGTGTTACTCATGATAACGTACAATGTTAAATGGTGATTTGAAACACACATAGACAGTTGCGTCATTGTTTAATGTCACACATCATTATCAGTAACAATTGAAGTTAACAAAGTGATGAAACTATTGACGCAGAATAAAATCAGAAATTATTGTGCTTATTTAAAAATAAAAAAAAACTCGAGGTAAATTGAATGCAGTGACGAAGTTACGCATTCCTTTCAATTATGAAGAGGAGGGAAAAGAAGAACAATAAAAATGACATTTGTGTCAAATTTTGAAAAAGCCGTGATACAAACAATCCAACAGTATGCCGTGCCTGAGTTGGGTTGGAAGTGTGAAAGGGATATGTTTCTCGACTAGAGTTCATCATATTCGAGGTTTCTAACTTTTAAGAGTAATCTAAGTGTCACCGGCCGAGTAAAACCACTAATTGGTAGCTTCAATGAATTCACATTGAAAGCAAACTAGCATTTGAGATCGATGAAGACAACACACTTCCAAACACACAAGCCACAACATCTCCAGCCTTTCAAAAAGTGTTGGTTAAGATATACATTTGATTCTTAACAAAAAAACACTTACAGTTTGAATGAAGAAGATGGGAGTTATTCAAACTGTTTTGCATAAACTCATTTAAGTGAAATTCACATTTTCATTTTCCTCCCAATCAAATTAAATTTGACTGGCTACTCTCGCCATTTTACTTCTACTCTACCAAAACATCTAATGAAAAACTATACAGATTTGGGTCTCTCAACCTGTCTCCCTGAAAGAAAAAAAATGTGAAATAAAATCATTTATATTAATCAACCTATGACAGCTGATATTTCATGTCAGGGAGAATCAATTGTTCATTATTGGTAACAATAACAATACTGCAACTTTTATATGAATGCACAACAGACACTCTTTTTCAGTACTAAAGAGTTTTAAATTGATCCAAATTCAAGTCCTTACAATCCACAACTTTATGGAATACGAAAAAATAAGACGGGAAATGTTAATCATCCTATAACAGACTAGGATATGCGCTCGAGAGAAGCATATGATAAGAATTCCTAAATCCAAAACATCATTTGGAACCTAGAGATAGGTCTTGTCTAGGTCATCAAAGTAAGGGTGTTCCATAGCTTTCTTTGCAGATAGCCGCTTGGAAGGTTCATATTGCAGCATTTGCTGAAAACAAAATAGAGAAGAAAAAGAACATTATTAAAATAGAAAAAGGACACCAGTTAATAGAAAATGTTAAGTAATCAAGGGGGCTAACTTACAGAGAGTAAATCCACTCCAGTCTCTTCCAAACCGGGAACAGCCTTTGAAAGACTTTGAGGACCCCACTGAGGGTACTCATGCCAGTTCATTAGTTTACTAACACCTGGCCACACATCTTCATTAGGAGTCCCCAACAGCCTGAATATATGGAGGAGTTGTTGCAGCTCAGAATCACCAGGAAATAGTGCTGTCTTGGTAACAAGTTCAGCTATAATAACCAGATGAAAATCAGATTAAAAAAAACCCTTCTGCAAGATAAACAAATACTAAGAAATAGCCCTTTACTTGGTTGAACAAAATATATCCTCACCGAAAATGCAGGCAACAGACCACATATCCACAGCCATTGAGTAATGGGTAGCCCCCAAAAGGACTTCAGGTGCTCTATACCACAGGGTTAGTATCTGAAAACAACACAAAAGTAATGCAATCAGCCACAATTGAGGATCACAACACCCCTGAATACAAAACCAACAAGGGGGCAAAATTGAAAAATCTACCTCTCTTTCACATTAACATTGTCACAACCCAATCTTAGACCATAACCTAGGCATAGGCTAATTTCAACTCATCTTATATGTAGCCTAACACAGTAAAACACACATACGATATACCATCTCATCTTATACAACACAACATACTAACATTGTCACAACCCAATCTCAGATCATAACCTAGGCATAGGCTAATTTCATCTCATCTTATATGTAGCCTAACAAGCCTAACACAGTAAAACACAACACATACAATACACCATCCTATAACACATTGAAAGCAATCTCATCAAAGCTCTGGAATCAAATCCAATAATGTATGACTCTGTTACCTCATGAGTGTACTTCTTAAGTGGCACAGTAAAAGCTCTAGCAAGTCCAAGATCAGCAATTTTGAGCATCATTGTTTTCCGGTCCATCAAGAGATTGTGAGGCTTCAAATCCCTTCAGTAATAAAGATCCAATCTTAAATCTTAATTCTTAAGCAAGTACATGTACTACTAACTAATCTATGAATCAATCTATCCATTTACAAAAGAAATGAAATATACCTGTGCAAAATTCCATGACCATGGCAGAAAGCAACACCCTTGCAAAGTTGATACATCAAACCCTAAAATCAAATCCACAAAATTATCAACTATCAATTAATTGCATAAAAAACTAACAACAATAATCAATCAATTTGTAGATCTGAAAAGAAATTAACATACTTTAATGGTTGGGGGTGGAATATTTTGCCCAGTTTGACGAAAACTCCGAATGAATTTCTTAAGATCAGTATCCATATACTCAAAAACCAAATACAACACAGTTTTCCCTTCCTTGTTCTGCCCTTGTTTCACATCCAACAACCTAACACCAAGAAAATTCACAAAATCAACCTAATTTCAAATCCAATTGAAATTGAAATTAATACCAATTTAAAGTTAACTTACCTAACAACATGTGGATCACGAGAGAGCATACGCAAAATCGAAACCTCGCGAAGCGTAGTAGGAGGAACACCTTCATCATCTTCATGAAGACGAGTCTTCTTTAACGCAACAATTTTCCCAGTAGCTTTCTCTCTTGCTCTGTAAACCTTCCCGTACGTTCCTTCTCCAACTTTCTCGAGCTTCTCGAATGCTTCCTTTGCCGATAACACTACTGCGATTGTTTCACCGGGTTTCTCCATGATTGAATCGATCGAGAAAATTAGGGTTAGGGTTTGGTCTGAAAAGGGGGTTTTTGTTGAAGAAATGAAGATGAACTGAAATTCTTACAAAGAGATTTGAATATTTATATGAAGAAAATTTTATTATCGTTGTGCAACGGATACTTACCTTTTGAATTTCAAATTCCGCTCTCTTAAGATATTAGATGCTTCTTTCATACTATTGGGCTAATGTTGTTAATATAAAGTCTCAATTTGATTTTAGATTTTTGCTACTTACACCATCTATTATCTATTATTATAGTTAGATTAGACATGGACACAATTTAATTACCATTATAAAAGCAAGTTAAGTATGTTTTTAAACTCTGTAAATATGTTAAATTTTGTTTTTAGTCCTTCTAAACAAAATCAAACTTTGGTTTCTCGAAATTTTATGTTATCAATTTTAGTCTCTACGTTTTTACTGATGTTCATGTTACATGTTTAAAGTGACTTTTTTTTATAACATATCATTGTTAAGACGTTAAAATATTATCAATTTGATAAATTAAGTATTAAATATTCAAACTTAATCTTTAATTTGATATTATAGATAAATTATTAATAAAGATTAAAAAATAAATTATTTTATTGAAGGGATTAAAAAATAAATTATTAAGCTAGAGATATTTTAATATTTTACAATGACATTTCATAAAAAAGAAAGCTGCTTGGAATATGTGATATGGACTTTCATAAAAAAGTAGAGACTATAATTGATAACAGAAATTTATAGGGGTCAAAGTTCGAAGAAAATTGCTAGAAAGACTAAAAATAAAAGTTGATGTATTTAATGTGACAATATGTTCATCCTTAGTCCTCCCAATATGTTCTCAAATTATCCTCTTTAATTATCAATAATCATGAACGAAATTGCACAATCCCTCAATTCTATGTCTTACTAGTCTTTAGTTTATGTGATTGTATTCCCATAGAGATCAATTTTAATTCCATATAAATCCAATGACTTTTTCCAATTTCATTTTGATTCCAATAATTTCATTCTCTTTTTCCTTGAATGACATAGAATTCTCAGATTTGATTGCATGTACAAAATTTTGGTTTAATAGGTGGGATGAGGTGGATGGGAATACTGTAAATCAAAATTTGAAGCGAGTCTAGAGGTAACATTCAAAAACAAAGATCTGAAAAAATTAACGATAAAGAAAAAACCGAAATTAGTACCAATGAGTTGAACTAATCCATCAATCTATTGTTAGAGGCAAATCTATGTTTCTTAATAACGTGGTATGGGGAGGAAGAAGACCCAAACTGTTTTCATCAGGGGGGTTGTTTGAATAGTGCTTGACCATGTGAAATGTTTTAATAGTTAACTAGCATAGTTGGATTAAAATAAAATGGAGGGATGCGATTTGGAGTAACTCAAAAGAGTTACACTTGGAGTCAAAATATTCTTTTTCAAGTTTAACATTGGGCATTTAAATATTTCTCATATTATGTAGGAGGGGCAAATTCCAGTTAGGTCACCTGTGTCCCTCGACATTATTCGATATGTTCCCATCAACCGACTTTATAGTCATCCTCTTACGGACGATGTTTGTACGACAACAAAATATTTGACTCCAACATCTAGGGTACATAGTAGTTGAAGGACATTTTAGTAATTTAGAGGTGGAGGATTATTTAATGAGGTTGTAGTAACTTTGTGGAATTAATAGAATAGAAGTAAATAGTAAAGGGGGTTAGGTGAATTAAATATGTAGTGACTTATTTTTATGAGTAAGAATAATGTCTAAGCCCAGTAATAGTTAAGTGAACCAAACTCAATTGATGTGGATATATAAGAGTGATAGTCTTTACAATTTAGGGTTAAGAAATCATTTGGTAAGTTTAGAAATAGATCCAATAGAGCGAATATAGCAAGTGAGAAGAGAAAGGAGATCTAAAGGGAGAAAGAGGAGAAAGCTTGAAGGACTAAAGTGAAGAGGTGGATTAAAGCTTGGGATGCTAGCTTATTGGATTAAGAGGCAAGAGATAAAGTTATTTTCACCATCTAGAACTTATGAGCAATTGTGTGGTTGTGGATTATGTGTGATTTTACACTTTCATTGATGTGCTGTTGAATTAAGTTTAATTTCGTGCTCCAATTATTGTTATTATTTCGAGTATGTGAAAAGTTGTAAAATCATGTTGCTGTTGCATGAGAATCCATGTTTATTTATGAGAAGTTGGTGTTTAAGAGTTTTTAACTTAATGGAATGAAATTCATGAAGTCTTTGATGAATGATGTTAAATTTATGTTTTATATTCTTATTATGACATTGGGTGTGTGTAAGTGGTGAAATTATGTTGCTGTTATTGTGTTGTTACTATGTTTGGGTGTGAGTTATCATGTGAAAAATGAGTTTTTGGAGTGATAAGTTAGAACAAATGATAATTATGTTAATTGATGACAAAAGTAAGTGGAGATAAGTTGGTTAAGGTGAAATTAATGTGTATGTGTTTAGATAACATTGGATTGATGATTTGAGATGAATTTGATGTGAATTGGATCGAAAAATGGTGTTGAAAACGATATTTTCCGCGAAAAAAAAGAAAAATCCAGTTTTGATGTCCTGCAGAACACGCACGAGTGCGCCCATATGGCTAGCACCTAGGGAGCACGACCGTGCGCCCATCTTGTGCAGGGGAAACTCATTTTTTTTTTTTACTTTTTGAGGTATCCAATGCATGTGAGTAAGTCCCAAATTCCTAAACTTGATTAATAGGAGTATAAATTGGATGTGTAGGAATAATTAACCTAGCTTATGATGGAGGTAGACTTAGCCTATGTGAAATATGTGAAATAGACGGACTTTGTGAAATGATGAATTATAACATATTAGCTTGTAATTGGTTATACGATATTGATAAAGTGATGAATAATCGTCGAATTGGTTAATGATAGGTGAATAAAATATTGATTAACTAAGTGTAAGTGGCGAGTTGTCTAAGATGCAAATTGGCTAAATGAAGTGATGTTGTTTTATTGATGATAAAAACGATGTTGGTGTGATAAACATAATGATGTGAATATTAAGATGATGTTGAATTATTGACGAGAATAAATGTTGATGATGAAATAATTTGTTTGTGTATGAATGTATTTATTTGACAAATGCTTGGTGTGTTGTTATGCTATATGATGATGTGATAATGTAACATGAACTATACGGGGTCGTGCATTGTCGAGTCTATACTTGTATCTATGCATCATGGTCAGTCCTATTTAATGACAGATATTTGATGACGGGTGGATTAATCGATAAAATACCTCCGATTATCCAATTTTTTAAAACAGAGAATCACTCAGTAACATAACTCCGACATCTTAAACTTGGTACCACATGCATATAGAGTCAAACTAGAACATCACATACATGTGCGTCTATGTGAGAGTTGTGATTTGATTATGTGAATCTATTTGAAGATGTGTTCATAACTATGACTGTTCATGTGATAATTAGTGATGGTAATGAAGTGTGAATGATATATAATCAATTTTGTGATGAAGTGGCAATGTGAAGACTCGTTATATCTTATGTTGATGATTTGAGAATTTTTATATATATTTAATTTATTGAATGAGAATGCATGTAATTATAGTATTGCGAGGAAATGAATATGTGTATTTGTGAATCCTTATATTATGCATGAGTTCGTATCTTCTTTATGTTGAACGTATATCTTACCCTTCAGTGACTTTTTGGTCGCCTGCATCCTCATGATGTAGATGTAAGATCTTAGAATTTTCTTTAAATGTATACATACATATTTTATCCTATCTATGTTTAAGTCTACTTTATCTTCATTCTTATTTAAATAGTGAACTTTACCCTTATTTTTGAGATCTTCCAGTTTCGAGGTCGAAACTATTTTAAGGCGGTAATAATGTAACATCCTAAAATTTTATATATATAATTATATATGTCATTTTTTGTGTTTTAACTTATTTCAAAATTAATTAATTAATACATTCCATTAATTACTATTGGTTTTAGCACATGTAGATTTATTTGCACTACAGTACTTACTTTTCTTCACCACGAGTTCATCGTAATTTGCTGAGTCAAAAATGTTATACCTATTATCATGGGTTACTTGCTAAATATAAGGAGTAGTTTTCCACTCACTTATGGGGGACGTGGTTGTGAGGTGTGTAGCTATAGAAATTCATACCAATGCCTCTTATTCTAAATTATGCTAGTACTTAGCCTACTTCACGTCTTCTCTAATCCTCATGGAGTGTTATGAAGACTAATTTCCCTAGAAAACTCAGAGAATGAATATTCTTTGAATCTTCCCCTCTTAGTTGAAATTGTGTATCATATATCATCCCTCCTCCTTTGCCGCAAGAAATTCATTCAATCTCATTCAATAACTAGAATTGGTTCTTAATTAATTAGGAGCAATATTTTGACTCCTATTTATCTTGCCGCCCTTAATTAAGAAGTATGCAGTCTCTCTCCCTCTATGAGAAAACTCACGCCTCTATCATTAAGTTTGCATATTCTTCATGCCATTAGATTCACACGCCTCCACCAATTGGTACCATCCAAAAGATATTATTCCTAAGGCCATAAGAATAATCTTTATCATCTCTGGTTCTCATATTCGTGTGACTCTTAAGGTAATAATAGTATCTCATTCTTTTCTTTTCTGTTATTTTTAAGCCCGTCTCTAATTTTAGAAATATTGTTTCATTAAGCTTATTTTCGTTTTCCCTACATATGTCGCCGTATAATTGTGAGTGCTTCTTCCTTCACCGTTCGATTGAACTACTTTTTGGATAGCATGTTCCCATCACGTAGTTCTTCGTTTTCAACGGTCCGATCGTCAAAATTATACGTAGAATGAGATAAATACTGGCTGCAATACAGACACAAATTTGAGACTTAAAGTAGAAGTAAAGCTCATAAGGTAAGGGCTCTAGTTTTGACCATGATTTAAATGAAAATGATAGGTTATGATGTTGAATTTGATATGCTTCTTGATTGATGGATGAGTGAAAAGATTTATGACTATTATTATTTTAATTATTATGATTAATAAATATAAGAATTTGTGAATTGCAATTTAGTTAAAATATGTGATTTGATCGATATGTGAATCTTGGTGATTGCTGATTTGATTTGATCTATGAAATGAGAAATGTGGCTAACTTAAAATGGATTTTCCTTGCGTATGTGATTTAGAGGTTGTGTGCAAGTTTACTAATTTTATGTGGTTTAAGTGTAAAAAAAATAAAAAAATAAAGAAATAAAGAAAGATTGCATAGCATGCATATCATTGCATTTGATGGATTATTAAGTGTCAAATGAGGCGATTCAATGGATTTATAAGTGTCAAATGTGGCGATTATTATTATATGCCAAATGGGATGATTCAATGGATTTTTAAGTGCCAAATGAGGCGATTATTATTATATGTCAAATGGGACGATTCAATGGATTTTTAAGTGTCAAATGGGGCGATTCAATGGATTTTTAAGTGTCAAATGGGGTGTTTATTACTATATGCCAAATGGAGCTATTCAATGGATTTTAAGTGCCAAATGAGACTATTCAATGGATTTTTAAATGTCAAATGGGATCATTATTATTATACGCCAAATGGGGGCAATTAAAACTATTGTGCTATCTGTGGCGATATCCGGATCATGGTCTATTTGCATCTCATGCATCTGCATCAACATTGAGTCTTGAGTCTTGTTTTTGTTCTTATAAGTATATTTTAAAGTGATGAATATTTTAAACTAAAGAAATGTTTTAGCACAATTCCTTGATGGTTGTATATTCTTATTTGATGTTGTAATTTATTATTGATTTTATTTAATGGGTGTTGAAGACTAACTCTTACAACTGATATTTTAGGTACCAAAGGAGATATGATGTGTGCTTGATGTGTTGCTTGAAACGTGTACGCGGAGAAACAAATTTGAATTTTCTAAATTGTAATTAAATTAATTTAACTATTTTTGTTAAGTTCTAGTTAGGAATTTACTATGTTTGACTATTGTTTGTTAAATAAAATAGTCCTATTTTTAAAAAAAGAAAGAATTAGACGTAATGTCTTGGATAAAAAATCCAGGGCGTTACAGTAGACGTGCTGGTTGAGGACTCTTAGTCGACGTGAGTATCTGAGAATGGCTAGCGCCTACTCACCTTTATGCTTTTGGAGTCTTAGCTAGTAGGCTCTGATTTAGGTGTCGGAGATTTTATCTTTATATGTTGTTTTATGTTTGATGAACGATTGAGTTTACTATGTTGATGTATCTGAAAATTTGAGGTTATGACTTTTTGGAGTTTACGATGTTATTTTCGTTGCGACTATTTATGTATATGAGGATCTATACATGTTTTGGATTAAAGATGAAGTAACACCTTGAAGTTTACATGATTAATAATGCATTTTATGATTAAATATTATATGTGAGGTTCAAGGGAGTTACACAACACAGTTGGCTGAAGCGTTGGTTAGAAGCAGATTCTTCGAGTGTTATCATGGCCTTCAAGTATCTTTCCCTTATTCCTTATCGTATGAGAAACCGGTGACTTAATTGCTTTCATTTAGGTCTTCATGTTTTTTCTTTTCATATCTTTCACGAAGAAAATGATTGTGCAGATAAGTATGCCAACCATGGTTATGCTATCCAGGGGATAGTTTGGTGGGAGTTTTTGCCTTAGTTTATCACGGAAGATCTTTTAGGTACTATTTTGAATTTCTGAACTTTTGCTTTTCACAGTTCTCTTGTTTGTTTATATTAATTGACAGAAGATAAGAGTTTTTTTAAGGTGTCAATATAGTTGGGGTGTCTAGTTCTCTTCAGATGTTTTTTCTTACCCTTTGTTCATAAAAAAGTGCATATAAATTAAAATAATTATTAAATTTATTTATTTATAAAACCAATAATAAAAATAACATAACTTAATGTAGGAATTAATTATTGGATGCTTGTTTATTTATATATTTTATCATATTTATAAAATAAAAATTAAGTTTCCTTTACCTAAAAGTCAACGCGTAGAAAATAATTTACAATATATCTACCTAAGCCAATAGATCTTAAAATATGTTGCAAATGTCTTTTTTTTTTTGTTGGTTCGGATTTGAACTCCAGACCTTACATATATTATGTTTTGTCCATACCAACTGAGCTAAGCTCACGAGAACTCGCATATCATAGCCAACATTTTTCTATTAGTTTATGTTGTTATTTTTCCCATTTAATTTAACATGATTAATGGCGTAATATAAATTATCTAATAGTATCCCTAAAAAAAATATAATAGTAATTTGTTTATTTAATAGTATCCCATTTAATTTGTTTATTTATAAATGTTTTTGCTCCTAGTGGTGTTTCTGTGCTGCCGCTTGGTGGTTTGTGTTTGTTTGGGTAGTTGGACGTGGCATACTGGTGTTTGTGTGTAACTGGAAGTTCGTCAGCAACTTCTGGTACGTTTTTTCTCGTTTATGTTCGCAATCAAAGATTGGGTGACTGAATACTTCTGACCTTTTTGACGTGGGTTGGTTTCAAAACCCGAAAGGGTATGGTTCTGACCCGAAAGGCTCTAGTTACTAACGTATTGGACTCATCCTTCGATCTGAATTCTTACGCGAATGTATGAAACTTGTGTTTGGTGGCTTGACTTATTTGACTCTCTGATTTTTCTAGATTTGTTGAGATCTGCAGATTTCAAGTCGTCTTGTATGCCTACACTCTGGTACTTCGTGCTCGAAAGAGCTTTTATGCTTGCTGTTTGGTTCAGGGAGTTGTTGGCACTTGGATTTGGATACCGTGTTGGCAATCGATCCATTCGCCGAAATTATACCCTAATTGATCTTCGCAAATGTTTACTTTTCGAATTTTTTTTGTAACTTGGTTTCGTTCCCATACGCACGTTCGCTAGGTTGCGCCCGTGACTAGTGAATTTTTGTTAAGATAGATTATGGTTGATCCACTAGATTTTTTTTATATCGCTGTATCACCCGGGCCAGGTCTAATATCCCCCAGTCTTTGTATCTCTTTCTTTTTATTTTATATAATCGTTCATTTGATTAAAAAAATTAAATAATTTAAATAAAAAATATATAGTAAAAAAACATAATTATCTTTTGCTAAAAAAATCATAATTATCTTTATAAAGATGAATTATACAAAGATATAATTAACCGACAAGGCTAGCACACAATTATTTGTATTTGTGTTCAACCTAAATTGTATCGGTGTTGCGTATGTATAGATTGATTGTCTTCTAAACCGGGATAGATTTTTTAACCATAAATCTCTTGCATTGATCTAATTAACAAAATGATCTAGATTGTACATATATGTATATTGAAGTCGTTTTTTTATGAATAAAAATTTAGATTAAGGGACACCACATAAAAATCAGAAAGAAAAAAAAACCCTACAAAAATCTATGAGAATTTACAATAAAATTAGGCTCTTTTAACAATGGTGAAATCACACATCATTTTCATAATGTAAGTTAAATTCCTGATCTATCACACCTCTGCGACAAACCTCAGTCAGAAAAAACAGTGAAGTCTTTAGCAATGAGTTATAATCTTTAATTTCACACATCATTATAATGTGATAATTAAATGTAAAATATCTAACACCAATAATGGAAGTGGTTAAATTCCCATAACACATTGGCATGTAGAGATACACAAATTTAGTGTCTAACACACTTTGAACATGATTATCTATAATGGATAGAATCAATGTAAATACACCAAATTGTAAATTATCCAAAAACTTTAAATTGATTTTATCACAAGTTTTCATCATTCTCCTCTCGCCCACCTTTTTTTACACTTGATCGTAATTTTAAAACTTCCAACTAGATGATTGAAAAACGATGAAGGAATGAAATGAATTCAATGAACTTAAAACGATTAATGAAAATTTAAGAGAGATATGGATATATAAATAAATAAGACGCTCTTTATTCATATAATAGATAATACAACACGGTTATGATTCAGTCCTAACCAAGTTACATACATATGAAACTAGTTAAGACTGTGTGCTTTAATTGAAATTAACATGAAACATAAAAATATAAAATAAACTAATAAGAGCATCTTTAGATGGATCTATGGGCTTGGATCAATAGAATCCGGAGGGACCATGTCCACCATCATCTCCTCCTATATTGTTGAAACCAAACAAATGAGGTTGTAACATAGGGTTCTGACAAAATCCAGGCGGGAAAATTGAAGCTTGTTGATGATTTGGCTGGTGCTCAATAGGCATGTTAGAGGACGAACCATCACCAACAAAAAATGGAAGGGTTTGAGTAGAAGCCCCCTGACTTACAACCATACCAACATGTTCTGCAATTCGTTTCTTAAGATCCAACAAAGCATATTTCAATAATTGAAGTTGGACCTTATCCATCCCTTCAATGGGATAAGCCCACCAAAACTGAGCCTCATTCTTCTTGCATAAATCGCTCAGCTCATTCTCGCGCTTCTTTTCGATGCCTAGTGCATCGTTGATTTGAGTTAACATAACATTAAGCTCGAGCAATTTGGCGCTGCGGTGAACCTCAATGAATTGCAAGATCCCATTGTTTTGGGGTGGGACCTCAGAGAGATAACGGTCTATGACCGTATAAACATCTGGGTGGCCAAATGAAAACACCTTATCACTGGGTGAGAATACAATGAGAGCAATATATGCACCACAAAGGGTGCAAAGCTCACTGGCTTTCTTGAAGAGGCCACTACGCCGCTTCGAGAAAGTCACTTGCAAATTGCTCTCGTTGCTCATTTTTTTCATCTCAATTTTTTTGCGACCTTGACCTTTCTTTCCACTCGACATGATTGAAGCACAAAATGAGAGAAGAAAAAGGTGGGTGTGTGTGTTTGTTCCTAGGACTAAGAAATGGCACATTGAAATTGGGTGTGAAGGGATCGTTTTATAGAAAAAATTCATGACTATATTTTTAACACGTGGTTCTTTTTCAAAATTCTATCTTCTTCTTTTTTTTTTTGTGGTGATTCAAAATTCTACCTTTTGCTTATATGGTAGGTTATTCAATGTTTTGTTTTTTAAAAAAAAAAAAAAGGGTTATTCAAATTTTGTTTTTGAAAGAAATTCAATGTTAAAATGGCGTTCTTTTGCCAATTTGTATATATCTTATCTCATTCAACACTTGTTAGATAAACTGCACTTGGATAATTCTTGGAATTTGTAATAATTGTTTTCATATTAAATTAATTTTAAAAATAACAAGAGTTTGTGGTACAGTATAAATAAAGAATAATGATTGTGTCCTCTAGAAACAGTCTAGCAGTTCCTCATATAATTAAAATGTGCAATGCATCTGGATTTTTTTTAGAACATGGTTGGAGTATTCATCGCACTCTTTGTCCTTTTTTTACTTATAAAAAAAACCAATATGAAATATACAAAGTGATAGAATAAACATTAATTATCAGATATTTTTTTGACAAAATTAATTATCAGACATTTAATATAATTATTTAAGATTATAAAATTAAATTCCTTCAAAAAAAGATTATAAAACTAAAAAGTTTCACTTTGTGGAAAATATTATATAGTTATTATGAATTTTATAAAAAAATAAATGCAAATCATTTATTTTTTAATATCATTTATTATATACATGAGATTTGAAGGACAAAAAGAAAACAACAACCCAAAAAAATGTTGCAATTAGGTTATTGATGATAATGGGTGGTAGAAGAGTAAAAATTTTAAGAGTACACTAGAGTTGTCTTAAAAACAAAGATAAAAATGTTGACAGAAAATATTTGAAGTACCATTGTTTGAAGAAAACTATTAGAGGGACTAAAAACTAAATATAATATGTTTATAGGAAGTACAAATTTATTTAACCTTTATTATTA
>Ga0315915_1004661_pt1 | contig 17225 bp, 17 predicted proteins | sample MpolbnodulesMG_FD_207738 | JGI IMG/M metagenome (GOLD analysis project Ga0315915, IMG submission 207738) | Medicago polymorpha root nodule microbial communities from Los Angeles, California, United States - branched nodules | ecosystem: Host-associated > Plants > Roots > Nodule | place: USA...
ATAGAGAAATCGAACTAACTTTCCATGTGATGTTGATCAAGGGTTGAAATGCGGTCCGTTTGAGCAAGATTTCACCGATTTTGGATAGATTTTTTCGGTTCGGAATTTGGGATTAGAGGGAGAGAGAGAGAGAGTAAGTAAAAAGTGAAACTGTAAAAATGGTTCAAATCAGTCCGGAATATATAATCTGGACATATCTTTCGTTTTCCAGATTTTGTTTTCCGGAAGGCAATTTGGTAATTTTTGCAGGGCGCGTGAGAAGGGCATAGGATGGGAAAAGTAACACTTTTTTTTTTTTGCCAGGAAAGCATTTCTCATTTGTTGGGCTCTTGAAACTTTTGATTAATCGGCACAATATTTTTTCATAAAAATTATTTGGTTATTACTTTTCTCATCCTATAAGTTTCTCTCGCGCGCCTTATTCGGATTCTAAAATTTGAAATATCTTAACGTGTTTTTGGAAGTTTTTATGGGATGTTTATGCCGTTCGGATTCTATAATTTAAACGGCATAGGACGCACAAGATACTCATTGGATGGAAAAAGAAGCAGTCAAAATATTTATATCTCGCATTTGCACACCAAGGATATCGAGTTTACACAAAAAAAACTCTTTTTGTACCAAATATAGAGTCCTACTATAGATAAGAATAGTTATATACCAGTAAATAGGAATTACCCACAACAATATGAACAATATTTTTCTTTTAAAGGAAGGAAGAATATTATACACTTTAACAAGGACTTATAGGCCAAAAGTATTTGACCATGGTATAACTCAAAATTGATATATATCTTTCTACGGTACATAGAAAATAGATAGATATGCACGTTATTGTCCTCTTTCTCCTAGTTAACATAATTATTTTAGATATGTGTTATTTGAACAACCATTTATATGACAATTTTTAGGATAACTATAAATTTACAAAGAACAATAGATATTAACTGAAAACCAAAGCAATAGATGGAAAAAATAAAAACACGATGTTATATGAGAAAGAAAATTGCCACATGTTATCCCAAAATGATGATACAAATATAATTTCTCTTATTCAGTAATACAGTGGTTATGCAAGTCCGCATCTTAGTCGTAGAATCATACAATTGATTTCTCTACAATATCCAATTGATTTTTAAGAAAAAATTGATTCCAAGTAAGACTATCTATAGAATGAAACAAGTACTTGCTTCAGGATAAAAGCACTAGTACTTCGTTAAAAATAATAATAATTAGATTACTTAACTATCTTTGCATCTCAGAAAAATAGTCAAACATTTTTTTAGACAGAGAAAAAAAAATGTATACACAATTAAATATTTTACATGTCAACTCAAAGCCAAGATCCACTCAAAAAAGAAATTCAAAGACAAGATAATTTGCAGACATTATTTAGGCGCCTAGCAATACAACCGTCGAAGTCGAACCTTTCCAACCTTCAAGTCTTCCTAAAGTAAGATAAGATGCTTTTATTTTATGAGTTAGATCTCTCCATTTCTTCTATTTAAAATATATTGACACAAAAAAGTTTGAAAAAATTATAGAGAAATTAATGGTAGTAGGATCTAATTAGTTGTAGGACATAATATCCATTTTTGTGTAAATCTATTTTTAAATGAAATTTTTAATAGCATAAAACGGAAAAATGCATTAACCTACAAATATGACCATTGTTGACTCTCCAGAATAAGCATGTCTTCGGATTTATTAACATCGACAAGTACACTAAAGTCATTAATTAGATTTGCATTATAGATCAAAGTTGGTATGATAATTTAAAGCGAACAAACATTATAACTAGGCGGAAAAACAAAACAATGATACACAAAAACGTCGAACAACACAATATCGCACTAAGACGACGATATCACGAAAGAAAAAACTAACTATATATATGTGAAAATCAAGTTCCCTAGTGCGCAGCTCAAAAAAGAAATTATAATGGTGGACCTCTCAAACGTACCTATAGTAATTTAATATACCTTTTTTCCCTTTTAAAACGATATATTTATATAATAGAATAAAAAAGATTACAACTAAAATAGTATGTTAACATGCTATAACATGTTTTGTCAAAAAAATTGCTATAACATGATATTTATTTAATTCATTATTTGTTTAAAAAAAATTGGGAGACATTTTAATAATATTCTAAATATTCTACTCATTCAAAATTTTGAAAGGACATGTCACTTGACTTCAAAGTAAGGACCACAAAATGTGGATGAAAAACTTTTGAGGAAGTAAAAGTTGAAGAAATTTTTTAGACATATTAAATGAAAAGTTTGAGTACTTTTTTTTTAAAAGAAATTTGAAATTTTTTTTTTGTCTTAGATGAAGTGGTAATCCACTGAAATTAAACTGACACACAACTGTGAGATCTCGGGTTCGAACCCGGGTCACGACATCCGACCTTACAATTTCGACATATGTCAGTTGAGCTAAGACTTTTAGACAAAAATTTGAATATTTATAAAGAAAAAAAAACATTTAACTTTAGATTTAATTCACACACTAACGTAGATATATTTTACATTGTCAATTAATCACAACTTTTTTTTGTATAAAAAAATAAAATAATCAAAACTTGTGTTTGATTTTCACCTTTACCACCTCTAAAGTCTAGATGCAAGATTGATTGTCATAGACTGGCTTGATATTAGAGTGATCCTTAAATCAACTCTGAAACATTCAATTTTTTTTCACACAAAGATATTCTTTCAAATATAAAAGATTTATAAATATTTGAAGGTGAAAGATTTGACTTCAACGGCATATTTAGATGACTTCCAAAGTCAAACTCAATTTCGTTTACTGAGGGATAATTATTTTGTCAACTATTTATGCCATTCAAAAGCAATTCAACTCCCTCTTAAAAAAAAATCAACTTTCTTAACCATTTTAGTCATAGTTGGAGTATATATTATGTATTCCGAATATTATTATTAACATAATTTTTCTGTGTTCTGTCAAAAAAAAACATTATCTTGATTTTCTTTTTCCATATTCCATAGTTTATTCAACCGCTACTTTTATTAAATATTTTAAATTTAGTTTGATTATTTATTCATAAAAACTATTTTCTCGCAGTTGCACATAGAGCATATCAAGTTACACACATAAATAAAATAAAATAACTCTTTGTATCAAAGAGAGACCTACTATAAAATTGGCCACTCCTATCACAAATTATGAGCAGTTAGATCCAGACAAAAGCAAGGTTAAATTATATAGTACCATAGGTCTCTATTTGAATCTCATTCAAATATTGAGAAGTACTTGACAAAGAATGTTGAACCTGCTAGCACTATTAAACCTGGCAGAAAAAGCAAAAGTACCACAAATCTAGAAGGAACCAGTTCGGTTAGAATCACAACAGGATTTGATGCTGATAAGAACAATAAGTCATTTACTCCATATGTTTCAAATAGACAGAAGAAAAAAAAACAAATTGCAGAGTCCTAGAGAATCGGAAAATGAGTGCATTCAAACCCGCGCTAAGAGTGGCATATCTAAAGCTTATAAATCATGATGTGTATACCTTGGTTTAGGCTTTAGATTGGTTCTTTGTTGCTTTGATTCCTTGTGTTTGTGTCTTCTTATTGTCACCTGTTACTATCCTTAGTAGCAGAGTGTGTTTTCCATTTTATCCTTCCTTAGAAGTGGTCTAACGCTACTTAGGAAGTGACTTTGCTTTTCTGTCTTTATTGTCTAATTGGGTATTGGCTTAGTCCCCATAATCTTGTACTTTTCCCTCTATTCTTTTATTGCAATTTTCTAGCTTTATAATAAAAAACAGAGAGACCTACTACACACAAGAATAATATTATTTATTTATGTGGATGGTGAGTCACTTGATATAGATCTAGAAAAATATTTGTTGAGCGATGTCAATCTTTTAAATGAATAAAAGTCTAGTCACTTTGAAGGAATTGATCTTGATGGTTGCGCAAGGAGAATACCTTAAGTTTACAAAAAGAGTCATCGAAAGATTTTATTTTTGATAGAAACACTTGAAAAATGTATTTCTTTCTTTTTTCTACTAAAAATAAATGATATTGATTCATTCAAATTGATAACGTACAACAATACAATACAAATATGTTTATCTTCAAGTGTCTCGAATAAGTATGCATCCGGATCTGTTAACGTTGACGATATTAAAATCATTAATTATATTTGCACCAGATCAAAGTTGGTTTTGATAATTTACATCGAACAATCATTGTAACAAGACAGAAAAAGAAAACAACTTTATACAAAGACGACGAACAACACAATGTCATACTCAGACAACGAAATCAGAAAAGAAAAAACTAAATATATTTATGTGAAAATTCGGTGCCCTTAATATGCATTACAAAAAGTTCTAATGGTTGCTCTCTTGAATACACCTACCATAGCATGCTAACATACTTTTTTTCCTTTTAAAATGGTATATTTATTTATATAAAAGAAGATTACATGTAAAATAAAAATAGTATGTTAATATGCTATAACAGGTAAACTTTAAGAGGTCCACTATTAAATCTTTTCTTTAGGTGCATAAAGAGAAAGAAAATAACCATTTAAACCGCTGATTTTGGACCGAAGTCCAAATCCTTTTCCTTAAGAACCAAAAGTTAAAAAAAAAAAAGAATATTTTTTTTTTTTGAGGAAACACTGTTAAAGCTGCCAGCCTGCCACAGGCAACATCTTTATTTGTTTTTCCCTGTTTCTTTGGGACGAGATTGATTCCCCACAACAGCAAGATATTTTTTGAAAGGAGCAAGATATTGAAATCTCAGTGATTTTTTTGTATGATACGTATTTGAATGAAACCAATGAGTTGGATTGGAGGCAAGCAATTTTTTTATTTTTAATTGTATTACACGTGCATCTATACCGCTTTTAGAATACAAAAACCAATTGGACCAACACAAACAGCTTCTAAGAAAGTCAACTTATAACTGATTACGTATTGTATTTTGTTTAGTGTTTTTACACTTCTTAAGACATAATCAATGATGTCACTTATGCCATTATTTATCAAGAAACAGATAGTATTATATTATTTTAGTATTATGACATTACGATGGTTCATTATTTATTTGAGGCTGCTTTCCCTTAAAGGATGTCAAAAGGAAAATAATAGTAATCTGTGCAATGTGTATCTAGCTGGCATGTTTATAATGGCCACCTTGTCTAAGACTATATGGAATTTGAACATATGAACATTAGTAATGTTCCTCTAACTTTTACGGCATTGAAAATTCAATGCATCCATGTTACTCTCTCAATATATACATACACAAGCACACATAACCATTGTTTATTTTTGTTTCACATTCATTCAAACTCCAAAGAGAAAGGAAAATGGTCCTTTTGACTACACCATAAGGAAATTAAGTTAGCAAGTAGCCAGTGATTTTTAAAATACCTTTTTCTCCAAATTTGTTGTTAGTAACTCGGACTAATTGTATTTGTTGTGGTGGGATGGAGGGTGGAGGTAGTTTTAGGATTGGTAGTTCATCAATATGGAGGAACAGTGATGCTGCTGAGATCTTTTCAAATTCTTTTCACCAAGAAGATGATGAAGAAGCTCTTAAATGGGCTGCAATTCAGAAACTTCCTACTTTTGAACGTTTGAGGAAAGGATTGCTCACTTCACTTCAAGGGGAAGCCACTGAGATCGATGTTGAGAAGCTTGGGTTGCAAGAAAGAAAAGATTTACTTGAAAGACTTGTTAGACTTGCTGAAGAAGACAATGAAAAGTTTTTGCTCAAACTCAAGGATCGAATCGACAGGTTAGAGTTCAATTTTTCTGTCCTTGATTTTAAAAGATGTGCTTTTGAAATGCACTAATTTATTTTCTTATCACTTTTTCTTCTTCCTTGGATGATATCAGAGTAGGAATTGAACTTCCTACAATAGAGGTTCGATTCGAGGGCTTGAATATCGAAGCAGAAGCCCATGTAGGAAATAGATCTTTGCCTACCTTGACTAACTTCATGGTTAATATAGTGGAGGTAAATAATCAACTCTCATAAATAGTACTAACTTTCTATGTGGTATTTTATTGAAGGATATCCTAACTAAACAATATGATTTTTTTTCTTTAACATTTTAATTGTACAGGGCCTATTGAACTCTCTTCATGTACTTCCAAGTAGAAAACAACATCTAAATATTCTCAAGGATGTTAGTGGAATAATAAAGCCTTCAAGGTATCAATACAAATATTATTCTATTCATTGATTGAACTATAGGTCCTCTTGAACCAATATAACATGTTTCAATTTGCTTCTTTGTAGAATGACATTGCTTTTGGGCCCTCCGAGTTCTGGAAAAACCACACTCCTGTTGGCCTTGGCCGGAAAACTTGATCCAAAATTAAAGGTTAGAACATTAAAAGAAGATACACACATTTTAACTATCTATCATCTATGTGCTCATATTTTAGCTCTGGTTTCCAACTTTGGATCTATAGCTAAATTCCTAATATAGTGCGGCTTCATGATTAGTTTTCTGGAAAGGTAACTTATAATGGTCATGAGATGAATGAGTTTGTGCCTCAAAGAACTGCTGCTTATGTGGATCAAAATGATCTTCACATTGGAGAAATGACTGTTAGAGAAACCTTGGCTTTCTCAGCAAGGGTCCAAGGAGTTGGGCCTCGTTATGGTTAGTCCAAAAAATTTCTTTTTTCTTATCATATAAATACTATGTATAAGCTATTTCTATAAAAAAAGATATACTAAAGTAAAACTGTTTTCATATAAGCTATAATCTATTTTCATAACTTCTCTAGGAGAGCTTATGGAAATAAGCTGACAACACCTTATGGACATGTCATAAGTTGTTTCCATAACCTCTTTCAAACAATTTTATAAGTCATTATGTGAGTTGAAAAACTCAAATAAGTCAATCCAAAAAGGCCATAAATTAGAATGTTTTGACCATGTGTAATATTGTTGTCATTCTGCAGACTTGTTAGCAGAGCTGTCCAGAAGAGAAAAACATGCAAATATCATGCCTGATCCAGACATTGATGTGTACATGAAGGTAATATAGAGGTTACTTTATACTTAGTGGATCATCTATTTCTTTTCCATGAAAATAAAAAATGAATGATACTAAAGTGGTTGTCCTTTGGATTCATAATGCTCACAGGCTATAGCAACCGAAGGCCAGAAGGCAAATTTGATAACAGATTACGTCCTAAGGGTAAAATAATTTATACTTTCAAAGCCATGTCTATAATGTCACCATGACTACATTGAAATGTTATGTTTTAAAGTCTCATGTTTCTTTGTTATACATTTGCAGATTTTGGGACTAGAGATATGTGCTGATACTATTGTAGGAAATGCAATGTTACGAGGTATCTCTGGTGGACAAAAGAAACGCGTTACAACTGGTAAAATAAAAATCCAATTTAAGTCTTAACGTGGATCGTTATGAATCATCTCAATGAATTGATTATTATGAATCTATCAATGTAGGGGAGATGTTGGTTGGACCGGCGAAAGCTCTATTCATGGATGAAATATCTACTGGTCTGGATAGCTCAACAACTTTTCAGATTGTGAATTCAATGAAGCAATTTGTCCATATTCTCAAAGGAACTGCAGTCATCTCGCTCCTTCAGCCACCACCAGAGACTTACAATCTTTTTGACGACATTATTCTACTCTCTGATAGTCACATTATATACCAAGGTCCCCGTGAACACGTGCTTGAATTTTTTGAATCAATTGGTTTTAAATGTCCTGATAGGAAAGGAGTGGCAGATTTTTTGCAAGAAGTGAGTGTCATTGTGTCTTTTATCATTTTTGTCAAAAGAAGGTTTATACTTTATTCTATGTAATAACAATTTAATTTTTTATATGAAAATTATTATGTTTTTATAGGTGACATCAAGGAAAGACCAAGAGCAATATTGGGAACACAAAGACCAGCCTTATAGATTTGTCACAGCTGAAGAGTTTTCTGAGGAATTTCAATCATTTCATGTTGGCAGAAGACTTGGTGATGAACTTGGTACTGAATTTGACAAGTCTAAGAGCCACCCAGCTGCCTTGACAACCAAGAAACATGGAGTGGGAAAACGGGAATTGTTTAAAGCTTGTTTATCAAGAGAATATTTACTTATGAAGCGCAATTCATTCGTCTACATCTTCAAAATTTGCCAAGTAGGTTTTCAAAATTTTGACATTTTCATTATAACATTATGTTCCTACCTCAAGTCTGATGTACTTATTTTCTAAGCCCTCACAGTTTTCTGAGGTATTATCTATTTTTGGGCCTTGTGTTAGCGGCCAACACTCGGTGGGATTTAGTCCCACATCGGATAGATAGGATTCTTGAGAAGAGTTTATAAAGAGGAGGCACTCATCGCTGTACAAGCCAGTTTTGTAAGGATGAGTTAGGCCTTGATTTTCGTGTCAGCCAAGACTTTTTTGGTGTACATTATTAAAATCCATTACTGATGACTTCCCTCTCCTTTTAGATATGTATAATGGCAATGATTGCAATGACCATCTTCTTCCGGACTGAGATGCACAGAGATTCGGTGACTCATGGAGGTATATATGTAGGTGCGTTGTTCTATGGCGTTGTTGTGATCATGTTCAATGGAATGGCGGAAATTTCCATGGTAGTTTCAAGACTTCCTGTTTTCTACAAGCAAAGGGGATACCTATTTTTCCCTCCATGGGCATATGCTCTTCCTGCATGGATCCTAAAAATCCCCTTAACTTTTGTGGAAGTGGCTGTTTGGGTATTCCTTACCTACTATGTCATTGGTTTCGATCCATATATTGGAAGGTAAGAGTAAAATGTTTTTACTTTTTGCAAGTCATAAACGTACTTGTGAATTGGGTCTTGTTTGGATAAACAACTTAATTAAGCATTTATCATGTAAACGCTTATATATAAGCTATTTCTATAATTAAAGACAAAATAAAAACAATTTTTTTCATATAAGCTATCGTTCATTGAGTGCTTATCAGTATAAGTTGAAAACAGTTTATGAGCATGCATAAATTGTTTTCATAAGTTCTTCCAAACAGTCTCACATGTGTTTTTCCTAGTACATAAGCTCAAATAAGCAATTCCAAACAAGCCCTCGTCCTTTATGTTTTTTTCCCTCATAATCTTGTATATTCTCATATTCTACTAAACAAATAATGATATGCATTTGTCTATATACTTCCTAATGCAGGTTTTTCAGACAATATCTTATTCTTGTACTAGTAAACCAGATGGCTTCTGCATTATTCAGATTCATTGCAGCAGTTGGGAGGGACATGACAGTGGCTCTAACATTTGGATCATTTGCACTTTCCATCCTTTTTGCTATGAGTGGTTTTGTCCTATCAAAAGGTATCATGAATCTAAAACAAATAAACAATCACATCGTTTGTCTCATTATGTTCTATCCTATAAGATTTCTCTTCTCTTTTCTTTGCTTATGCTCACAGACAGAATAAAAAAATGGTGGATTTGGGGATTTTGGATATCACCCATGATGTATGGACAAAACGCCATGGTAAATAATGAGTTCCTTGGGAATAAATGGAAACATGTGAGTATTTTTACTATTTTTTTTTATTTTCTATGACTCCCTTATCATATAAATAACCTGATAAACCGCCAAAGTCTAGTGCAAGTATTTGAATTCGATTTTTCTTCATCGAGAAATCTAAATAATCTGATGTCTTGATATATATTTTCTTTTGGAAGGTTCTTCCTAACTCAACGGATCCAATAGGAGTTGAAGTTTTGAAATCTCGCGGATACTTCACTGAGTCATACTGGTACTGGATAGGTGTTGGTGCTTTGATTGGATATACATTAATTTTCAACTTTGGCTATATCCTTGCCCTCACTTTCTTGAATCGTGAGTATCTTCACCTTAGATGTGTAATAAAGCAGATGAGCCTACAGTTTAATGTACTGATATAATACAAAATTGATCATGCAGCACTTGGGAAGCATCAAACTGTTATACCAGATGAATCTCAAAGCGATGAGCAAATTAGTGGTGGCAGAAAAAGAACTAATGTATTGAAATTCATAAAGGATAGTTTTTCACAACACTCAAATAAAGGTACTTTCATTCAATAACTCATGATTGAATGTTGTATTTCAATTCACAAAATACATTACGGTCAAGTAACATTGGATCTACTTCACAGTGAGAAATGGAGAAAGTAGAAGCGGAAGCACCTCTCCTAGTACTTTATCCAATAGAGAAGAAAAAGTTGCTGCAGAGACAAATCATAGTAGGAAAAGAGGAATGGTTCTCCCTTTTGAACCACATTCAATCACCTTTGATGAAGTTACATATTCTGTAGACATGCCACAGGTAATGTAGAAACCAAATAAGTAAAGATTTTAACTTTCACACACCGTCAGCAAATCACAGTCAATGATCTGACAGTTATTATCCAAAAATAAAATGGCAAAATATCATATTGAACTTCCAAAGTATTATTTTGAAGAAATGAATATTAAATACTTGAACTGAACTCGCAGGAAATGCGAAACCGAGGTGTTGTTGAGGATAAGTTGGTTCTTTTGAAGGGTGTAAGTGGAGCTTTCAGACCAGGTGTTCTCACTGCTCTGATGGGTGTGACTGGTGCTGGCAAAACAACTCTGATGGATGTACTTTCTGGTAGAAAAACTGGTGGATATATTGGTGGGAACATCACAATATCCGGCTATCCAAAGAAGCAAGATACCTTTGCAAGAATTTCTGGATACTGCGAACAAACTGATATCCATTCTCCTCATGTTACTGTCTATGAATCTTTGCTCTATTCAGCATGGCTCCGATTGTCCCCTGACATCAATGCTGAAACCAGAAAGGTTAGTATTTTAATCACTTGAGATTTTACCATTCATTGGAATTATTATGTTAAAGTTTGAAAATGACTTATGCTTGTAGATGTTCATTGAGGAAGTCATGGAACTTGTGGAACTGAAACCACTGCAAAACGCAATAGTAGGACTACCTGGTGTTAGCGGTCTCTCAACGGAGCAGCGCAAAAGGCTGACTATTGCAGTTGAGTTGGTAGCTAATCCTTCTATAATATTCATGGATGAGCCAACTTCTGGACTTGATGCAAGGGCTGCAGCTATTGTAATGAGAACAGTTAGGAACACAGTAGACACTGGAAGAACAGTTGTTTGTACCATCCACCAGCCTAGCATTGATATATTTGAATCTTTTGATGAGGTGATAAAAAAGAAACAATTCAAGAAAATAATATTTTTTTTGTTTGTTTTCTTCCATTGCAAAGCTTCTAATATTTATGTCACAATGAAATGCAGCTTTTGTTACTAAAGCAAGGAGGGCAAGAGATATATGTGGGGTCACTTGGACATAATTCTTCCAATTTAATCAGCTACTTTGAGGTAGGTAGATATAGATATAGATATCAAATGAAAAGTACGGAATACTGAATTCATTTTTATGGTTCGAATTAGTATCTTCTTGTTAATAGTTCAGTATGTCCATACTTTTATGTTGAAGGGAATCCATGGTGTTAACAAGATCAAAGACGGTTATAATCCAGCAACATGGATGTTGGAAGTCACAGCTTCCTCTAAAGAATTAGAGTTGGGGATTGATTTTGCAGAGGTCTACCAAAATTCAGAGTTATACAGGTATTTTCACTTGTATGCAATCTAATCAAACTATAGATCCAGAAAATAATCAACTAGAAAGCACCAACTAGAAAAAAGTACATGAAGTTTTTGTTGTAAGTTCTTATTCAGAGCATTGGTCTGCTTGGATAATCAGCTTAGTATAAAATAAAGTCAAACCATATTCATATAAACTATATGTTGTTTTCATAAGCCATCCTAGAGAACTTATGGCATGAAGTATATTAGAGTGTATGTTGATATAAAATGTACTTAAAACATTTTGTTTCAGGAGAAACAAAACACTTATCGAAGAATTGAGTAGTCCAGCTTCTGGTTCAAAAGATCTTTATTTTACTTCACAGTACTCGAGATCCTTTTGGACACAATGTATGGCTTGTTTATGGAAACAACATTGGTCTTACTGGCGCAATCCTGTATACACTGCCATAAGATTTCTGTACTCAACTGCGGTAGCTGTTATGCTTGGAACCATGTTTTGGAACCTTGGCTCCAAAATGTAAGATGAATTAAAAAACTAGAAATGTTTACTCTTGTGTTGGTATACTTTTTTTTTATCTAACAATTATATTTCATATCCAAATATTCTAGTGAAAAAGAACAAGATCTATTTAATGCCATGGGGTCCATGTATGCTGCTGTTCTCCTAATTGGCATCAAGAATGGTAATGCAGTGCAACCAGTGGTTTCTGTTGAAAGAACAGTCTTTTATAGAGAAAGAGTGGCCGGAATGTATTCGGCTTTGCCATATGCTTTTGCTCAGGCAAGCATCTCTTATTTTAAAATCTCTTCTTTTGGTTGACTGCTGCAATTTTCTCCTAAATCAATTAATATTCCAAACAAAAGTGAAGATCATCATAGATTTGTGTCTAAATCCGCTCCACGAAACCAACTTATAAAAAATAGGTTCTGATATGTCTTTACTATCTTAAAGAACATAAAAGAAAATTTAATAATTTATTTATTTAGTAATTTGGAAGGTTATTAGGATGTGTTCACTCGTGTTCTTTTTTTCTTATCTAGATCTTCTCTTGCATTGCAGGTTGTAATTGAGCTTCCACATGTTTTTGTACAATCTGTAGTCTATGGATTTATAGTTTATGCTATGATTGGTTTTGAGTGGACTTTGGTTAAATTTTTGTGGTGCCTATTCTTCATGTACTTCACCTTCCTCTACTTCACCTTCTATGGTATGATGTCAGTGGCCTTGACCCCGAACAATCATATATCCATTATAGTTTCCTCTGCATTCTATTCAGTATGGAATCTCTTCTCAGGATTCATAGTCCCAAGACCTGTAAGTTTTGACTTCCTCAAATTCTTGTGCTTTTTTATTTCATGTTTTTTGACCACGAGGTATCAGCTCATTGGTAAAAGTACCTTGTAACTTCAAGAGATCGTCAGAGACGGTTGTAAAATAATCTGTCACTTTATTTCACAATAGTTTCTCAAGCCTTTTTAAGCATAGAAGTATATAGATAATTTAAATATATTGTTAACAGAGAATTCCAGTGTGGTGGAGGTGGTACAGTTGGGCAAATCCAGTAGCTTGGAGTTTATATGGATTGGTGGCTTCACAATATGGAGATGTAAAACAAAACATTGAAACCAGTGATGGAACACAAACAGTGGAAGGTTTTCTGAGAAATTACTTTGGTTTCAAGCATGATTTTCTAGGAGTGGTTGCTCTTGTCAATGTTGCATTTCCAATAGTTTTTGCTTTGGTTTTTGCCATATCAATCAAGATGTTCAATTTCCAAAGGCGATAAGAACATTCAATTTTAACTTTTTTTGTATAGGAATTCCATCTAAAGAAGAAAATGTCCCACACCGATTAAATACCGTTGTATCATAGCTGAATCAATTTACATATTGTATCATAGATAGAGATTAGATGGTCTAAGTGACATTTGATAATATTTTTGGTTTTGATAATATTTTCTTCCCTTCAAAGTCTTAAATTATTGTTTTTAGTCCATGTAAGTGAGTGATCGGAAGATCTCACGTAAATAAAACTCAAATGGTAAAATGTTGGAGAAATATTTTATATGTTAGGATGTGTGTCTGATGTCATGTAAGTACAACTCAAATGGTAAAATGTTGCATTAATATTTGATATGTTAGGATGCGGATTCAGACCCACAATTTTCCACTTCTCAACACAATGGATATGTATGAGTATCAAAGAGCTTAATTAACAGAGAAACTCACAAATTGTAGAGAAGAAATTTATTATTGGTTTGAATTTGTGTCTAAGCATATCAAATGTCTTTTGAACTACACTTATGGAACAAAATCACACTGCTTTTAAAGAAATCACTATTTTTAACATTTGTGTTTATGTTTTTAGAGGCCACGTTAACCTGACACTTCAAAGATTATCGAATACTATTCAAGAAAGCCAAGGAAACAAATTTGTTGTGTTGGTGTGCGTTTGAATTTTCTCCATGTTTGATATGTGTAAGTTTCGTTGTCAACTCTTTAAGAGAAACAAACTACCATTTTGTTTCTTGAAATTGTAAGGGCTCGTTTGGTGGCTAGAAGAGACGGGATATAATAATTGTATCATAATAATTTGTCTCAATTTGGTGTATGGTGTCACATTAGGATATGATAAGTTAATCTTGAAACTTATCATATTCTATCTCACTGGTTATAATTTTTATCCTGTGTATAAGTTGGGTTTAAAACCAACCAGGATAGAATAAGAAAATAATTTACAAATTCACCCATATAAAATAAAATTTAAAATAAAGAAATCATATCATGTCTAAATCTAGTGTTTGATGCAACATCAGGATATGATCGGTTAATCTTGAAACTTAAAATATTCTATCTCATTAGTTATAATTTCTATCTTGAGTATGAGTTGAGTTAGAACCAACCAGGATATAATAAGAAAGTAATTTACAGATTTACCCCTATAAAATAAAATATCAAATAAAGAAATTTAATAAAATTAAATTAAATAGTAATAAAATATGATATTAAATTAAAAATATTAATAATTAATTTTTTAATATATGTATGATTTTTTCACAAGAACAAATATGTAATTTACATAATATAAATATTAATATTAATATAAATTATATAACAAATTAAATATAGTTTTCTTCAAGGGTAGTTTTTTTGGAAGGATTTTCTTCAAGGATATATTAGTAATTTACATATAATATATATCGTGTCTTTTTTAGATTTTTTAACATATATAATAGTTGTTTAAGGTTTGTGCATCACTATTAAAGAAATCATTAATTGTGGAAAAAAAAATAAGAGTATAATAGAGAGGAAAAATTGCATTGATATTCTAAAATGACAATTATTTTAAAAAAAAAATATTAAAGAAACAATTATTTTAAAAGAGATGAAATATATTTCACTTTTATAATTATGACAATAGAAAACACATCAATATTAAAAAAAAAAAAAAAATTAGTATTTGGGTGACATTTGTTGACCACAATGTCACCCAATTGCTACCCGGAAAAATGTCATGTGTTTTTTTGAGACAACTTTATTGCATTAAATAAAACCTAGTGCACTCATTTTGAGATATAAAACAAAGAAACGGCTCAGTTGAATATAAATACTATAATAATTTGTTTTTACTTAGTATTGTAATGATCGCCATTCTGTGAGGAGTCTTTCTCTTACTTTCTCAACTCCAATTTTTCGATGTGAGTCACAACTCTATCAAATTCAATTCAATACTCATAGCGTTACGCAGTAACCATATATGAAGTATATCATAATATATATCACTCATTCATGTTGTGGTTGAGTTGGTTGATGTTTTTTATATGAAAATGTACATGCAGGGAAGAAGGAGGAGGAAGTGAGTTGAAGCCAATGGATGCTGAGCAACTGAGAGAGCAAGGTCATAAGATGGTTGATTTCATTGCTGATTACTACAAAACCATTGAAAATTTTCCAGTTCTTAGCCAAGTTCAGGTTCTCTTTCTATCCATTTTCATCTAATATTTGTCAATACAGTTCTGTTTCATTTTCTTTCTACATTTGCCCTCTTGTTGCAGCCAGGTTATCTTGGAAAGCTTCTACCAGATTCTGCTCCTACTCATCCTGAATCATTGCAACATGTTTTAAACGGTTTAATTCCTTCACTTATTAGTTATTACATTTCTCAAATAATCTTTGCTTTATATTACTAAGAATCATTGTCAAATGGAGTTGATGCAAACTCAATCGTAGTCATACATAAAAAATACTGATATTCGTTTGGATTGTCTTGTGAACATGTGTTTTGAGCGTATCTACGAGGATAAGTACTTGATAGAGTGTTTGAGAGAGCTGATGAAAACAGTTTATCACATGTTGATAAGCTGTTTTAAGCTAATTTTGATTAAATCTCCATAATAGCTTATGAAAACAGCTTATATGATAAATGCTTATTTCATATGGTTTTAATTAAATTGTTCATCCAAATGCACCACGAATCGTGGTTCCACCCTTTTTTTCAAAATGTTGCCTGGCATGAGATCATTAATCCCTCTTTCAAACCAGCGTATGTTTTTATTTTTGGAGATGACAGATTATTGTTTTTCTTTCTGTTTCTTGTTGTAGATGTACAGGAAAAGATACTACCAGGGGTGACACATTGGCAAAGCCCTAATTATTTTGCATATTTTCCATCCAACAGTAGCATTGCTGGTTTTTTAGGAGAGATGCTTAGTGCTGGTCTCAACATTGTGGGATTCAGCTGGATAACTTCTCCCGCTGCAACTGAACTCGAAACGGTTGTCCTCGACTGGCTTGCCAAGGCACTCCTTCTGCCTCATGATTTCTTTTCAACTGGTAAGGTCTTGGATAATAATTTCTATGAGTTCGGATGATGTTGCAATTTGCAAAATCTTGCTTGAGATTTCATTAGAATGCACCTTGAATGAATTTGGATTATGAAACTTTGAATATTGACCAAAAGTCATATGAAATACCTATTAGATAGAAGCTAATATACTATGATATGTAATGTAATCATGGACGTGATTACATTACAGGGCTAGGGGGTGGAGTTATACAGGGAACAGCTAGTGAAGCTGTACTAGTTGTATTGTTGGCTGCCCGTGACAAGATCCTGCGGACGGTTGGAAGGAATGCCCTTCCTAAGCTTGTGACGTATGCATCTGACCAAACACACTCTTCTTTACAAAAAGCCTGCCAGGTATGGTTAGTGGAACTTCAGATTGAAAATGCCTTCTGATCTATTGTTATTTTATATAAAATATTACTATCCATTAAGATGACACGCGTAGTAAACAAGCTCTCTTATATTCATGGAGCGAGTCTTAGATTTGAAAAATAGGTCTTTTCATGGATTTTTATCATGATCTTTCTTTGTGTTGCTTGGTTGCAGTGCATTAATATCAAAGAGATCATTTTCATGATTAATTATAGGCTTAATTACAGTTTTAGCCCCCTAACTTTCCCAAAGTTGCGATTTTGGCCCTCTAAGAAAAAAAACTACAAAATAGCCCCTTAAGTTTTGCAACTGTAGCAGTTTTGGCCCCCAAGATTGATATTGACTCGGTCTACGTTGACGTGGCACCCTA
>Ga0315915_1004663_pt1 | contig 17220 bp, 7 predicted proteins | sample MpolbnodulesMG_FD_207738 | JGI IMG/M metagenome (GOLD analysis project Ga0315915, IMG submission 207738) | Medicago polymorpha root nodule microbial communities from Los Angeles, California, United States - branched nodules | ecosystem: Host-associated > Plants > Roots > Nodule | place: USA...
CTCACAGTAAACCAAGATTCAAATTTGTCTTCCTAAAGCTTTGAGATGTCGACAAACTCCAAAATAAGGTTGCCTTTTTTTCTGCAATATCGAACATTATTCACGAGACTAATCAAATGTTGTCTGGGTTTTAACAAAAAAAAAAACGCAGACCCAACAAACTTACGAAAACGACGATGTTCAATTTCAAGGTGTTCAAGCTTTCATCAATGTCGTGGGAAATGACGAACACATGGCCAAATCCTCTATTTTGGTTTAATGGGTTAGGTAGTTGCTGGTGAGATTAAAAGTGAAGAAATAGATGGACTGAATTGAAAAAGAACATTTTTTGGTAACGCAAAATCTATTGTAACACGTGAAGCAGCAACACATTTTGTCTTGTTCAGATCTGTTACTATGTTTGGAAAAGCCAAAGAACTATTTGTGTAAAAATTAATTCTTACTAGTACTTAGATCTATCATTAACTTTAACACAACAAAGATGAAAAATAAAAGTACTGTGTTTGTTTCTCATGGCAAATCGGTAGACACCATTGGTGTTTTGGAGAAGATGATACAACAATTAAATTCTAATTAAAAATAAAAAAAGCAACGGCGTGTATTTGTCTTTTAAAACTGGCACAACCGGTTACCAGGTTATGGAATAAAAAATTGGGGTGAGGTGGCTTCCTATTATTGGAGTGTGTCAAAAGAGTGTGTTTGAGAGTTTGTCCTTAGCATTTCTCAATGTGATAATGTCTTCATGTTTTGTTTACTATTTTTGGTACAGTATTTCATTTATTTAATAGCTAAACTTTATTTATTTTTTACTTCTTATTTGTTTAAAAATAATAGAAATTTGATCAATGTTCTACTTAGATGGGTACAGAGGAAAAAACTCTCCAAAGCAGATAATGAGATGGAGACCATTTTAGGTAGTGAAAAAGGGGAGTGGCACTCTATGGTCATGATTATAAAAATATAGGTATTTATAGCCACAATGGGTTCTAATAGGAAAGGCAAACTACGAATGCTCTTCTAATCTCTCAAAAACAAAACTAGCTTATTAATAATGTCACTTTTGTTAACATTATATCATCAATTACAGGTAATGTTCTCAAATAGGAAGGAGCGAAGTGAGCTATTAGAGGCCTTAATCATTAGCTACAGAGATATCAATGTCCCAAAATTTTCGCAGGTAATTATCTATATAATTTGGACTCTAATACTCTTTTTTACGGGCGATACTATAAAACTCTTGTTATGTACTATATATTTTCCCATTCTTCCAAAACCTAAGTTTTTATTATAATAACTAAACAACTTCCCTTTGCAGCGAATACATCTTTTATGGGGTGAGAAAGATAAAATTTTCAAACCAGAGCTTGCGCAGAACATGAAAGAGTATGAAATCTTGATCATATAATTATAATAATTTCAAACCATTTTATAGGTTTATCAAGCTGCTTAGGGGTCGTTTGGTGCACATGATAGGATAGACATATGATAGGATAAGAAGATGGATAAGGATATGATAGGATAGTGACATGATAATATTTATCCTATCACATGTTTGGTGCATACATGATAAATAGTAATAGGAAAACATAGTTTTTTTTTTAATGTGTTTTGCTAAGCCAAAAAAGAATTAAATTAAGAAACGTATCAAAATCTCCAATGGCAGCACGTTCGCAAATCCATGCCACAAAGGTACCAAGAAAGTAAACTGATGCCACTAATGATTCCAATAATTGGTGAAAACATCCTTTTATTCATCTAGTCACAAAATAAAGTTAAAAATTTTGTTTTGCAATTGTACCAGAAAAGAGAATAATCCAATAACAACAAATTGGGTTTAGATGAATCAGTATTCAAAGATTCACAAAAAAGGTGAAAATTTTGTTTTGCAATTGTACCATAAAATGGAAAGATCGTCCAAGAATATGAAATTGGATTCAGATAAATCAGAAAAATAAACAGTGATATGTTGGAGTTACAAAGGACATGGTAACGAGATAGAAGAAGAAGAAAAAAAACTAAGAGATAGGGAGGCTGGCGGTGGAGTGGAAAGAGATGAACAGTTGCAGAGAAGAAAAAACAATTGCAATCGATTTTGAAAGAAATAGATTATTGGAGAGGGTGGGAGTCGAAAAGGGTTTTGAAGAATAAAAGATGGGTGTGTGACAATATTATGCTATCACGTTGTTAACCCACCAAACAAAGAGTTGATAGGATAGGATTGGAAATAGGTTTAATTTACCCTTTCCTATTGGTGTACCAAACAACAGATTGAAGCAGGATAGGAAAGTTCTATCATATCCTGTCTCCCTATCATGTGCACCAAACGGGCCCTTAAAGTTTATCTTGATCTCATAATGGTAATTACTTATACATATGACAGGAGGCTAGGAAATAACACGACATTTGAAGTAATAAAGAAGGCTGGTCACTTGGCCCATCTTGAGCGACCATGTATTTACAATAGGTGTTTAAAGAAGTTTCTTTCGTCCGTTATGCTTGATGAAAGAAAATAACCTAATTCACATCTATGAATATGTCAAGGGTGTGTTTGGCAAGTGCATATTTTATTAGTATAAGTTACTATTGTGCAAGGGCACGTGTATCCCAACACTAAAATAAATGGTGTATAACGTTTAAATAAACTCTTCCAAACAATGGTTGTAATGTTAAACAAATCAATTTTAAATATGTTTACTTTTCTTTATAAATAAATTCAAAGTTGTTATTTCATTTAAGAAAATAAAATTTTGTGACTTTAACAACATTTTGATTGAAACCAAAACATACTATCGATGTGTTTTCACATCAATATATATCCAAACGAGAATTAAATTTCTTCACGTGCTCTTCCTTGTTTCGGGACCTAAATTTCCGTAAAAACAATAGCACATCTGCTACTACGTGTCAAAAAATGTAATTAATTTTGTATTATAAATTGTTTTAAAAAATTATCATTAATAAATGGTACGAAAAAGATAAATTAAAGAATTGAAACAAGTGAGAATGATAAATAGTAAATGGTATAATAAAAAAAATTACATTAATATTTTATTAGGATTATAAAGTGACTTTTAATTCGAGAAGGAGTGTGTATATGACATTGATATTGACACCATATATATAAACAAGAGCATGTATGAATATACTTGAAACACGAAAACAAATGTCCACTACTCCAAGTCAAAAGTAAGTTTGAAGTCATTGTGATTATCCATGAAGTTAGCCAATTTGTCAAGAGAATTGCTCTTCTTCCATTTATGATTGTTGGTTTCTTTAAAAAAGCCGAACGTGAATTAACTCATACTGCATTTTTAATGTGAGTTAATTCACGTAGATGCATTTTTCAGCATGAGTTAATTCATGTTGGATGAGAATGAGAAAAAACAAATGGAAGAATAGCCATTCTCATTTGTCAAGGTGGCTATGCAGCCAGCAAGGCCCTTTATACTCACAGGAAGTATCCAACAAACAAGATTAATAAGTGATATATTTTATGTTCAAATTAACGGTGCTCCGTCTGAATGCACAAATATCTTGGTATAGTATAGCACTAAAGCATCAATTACTTGATCTTTTTTTAAATGGGTTGGTCCTTTTTGAATATAAATGAAATTTAGGACTACAACATCACATGAATATAAATTAAAACAACATAAAATATATTATAATTGAAACTTCATTCCAACTTTACATCAGTAATAATAATATTAAATAACAACCATTTTGAAAAACTTTTTTGTAAATTACATTAGATGTAACATTTGGTATCTTCGCCTTCCTCGGCAATTAATAATATCTTTAACTTTTTCTTGAAGTAGCTATGGACTTTTGACCTGTGTATATTAAAAATCACAAAAAGAATTTAATAGATATGTAATATGAGATAAAAATCGTTCAAAATGTCTTTCAAAGGCATTTATCGACAAACCTTTTTTTAAATATTTTTATATGATACAAATTTCTTAAAAAAAAAAAACTTAATAAAAATTAAATACATTTTTATCACAATCTTCACTATCATAATGGAAATTCAATATATTTTTGTAAGTAGCTATTGAACATTATGAAACACATTTATGTAAACTACATTTGACATTACATCTACATCTTTTATTTTTCCGTCAATTACCGATATCTTCAAGCCTTTCCTTGAAGCAACTCTCAAAATTGATTAGTAGATATACTCCAACATGTCTAAGAGACTGCCTTGACTTTTATTATTGTCCTCCACTGATATCTACTATTGGATATGGCCTGAGAGACTACATACAAAATTCGGAAAACATAAACTCCATAAAAGATGGTGATATTGAACATAATATAGAAAAAAATTCATAGAATTATAACAACATGGTTGCTATACATAAACGGTTGAAGCATAATACATTTATATTCATTGTAGCACCTTCAAGTTAATGCCCAATGTTAGTAAAGCATATCAAAGATGAACTCAATTAATCATAGTCATGGCAAGTAGGAGAGAAAAAAAAAAGCTCTGTTGTATTTAAAAAAAAAAACTACAATTGTTTTCAATCAGAAAGAGTAACCAAATGACCATCATTGCTAAGTAACAATCTGTTTCAAGAAAAGGAAGAAAGGGAGTGATGTTTTTAATTACTTTTTGTTCTTTGTTTGCTATAAAACTTAAGAGTAACCAAAGGACATTAGTAGTAGCATTTGTTAGAATGAACAATCACGGCTCAAATATGCATAATGTATCAGCAAAGTATAAATAGCTGTCACTTCTCATATCCTATTTATTAGTGTTGGAACCCAGAAGGGTCTCTTTTGCGGTAGTTTTGGTGTTTTGGCGGCGCAGAGGTTGAGGCTGCGGTATGCTATGCCTGCTGCTACCATTTTTCTAGTTTTTATGGCAGCATCAATGTTTTCTGTTTTTGGTGTTCACAGCATGTTCTGCTACTTTTCTTTTGTACAGTGTTTTTCTATTTGGGATTGGTCTCTAGTGTTTTGGTTTTGGGGCTTCTGGTATATCAGAGCCTTGTATATGTTTCTTTCTTGCCGCGAGTTCTTGGTGGTGCTTCTTGCACACCCTCGACGCGAATAAACTTTTGCCGATTCTAAAAAAAAAAGTATATGCATGAATTAATACAATTTTCAATATCATATCAGCCAATATACGCACTAAATGGACATATTATGCAAAGAAAATTATGCAGAAAATTAATCAACAAATGCCTCAGAAGATAAATAGCATTCCAGATAGAAATAAACATTTAAGTAAATATAGGCCTGACCTTGCACCAACAGTTGTCCAATCCCTATGCCAAAGCCGCTATGCTCCATAAATTATGTAATATGTAGAAAAAATCTGCAATCAAAAGTATTATCGAATTCCTCAATTGCACATCCTGCTACACCAATACCAAAATGCTGCAAGATAACCTATGACACCTCAAACCTTTCACACACACACAAAACTCTGCTGAAACAAAGATTTAAAACTTGCACAAAAAATAACTTTTTAATTAACCCAACATTTTGTAATTCAATCTTACAATGAAGCACACATGGCAAACAGTGTGGTTTACTTCAACCCACATCAAAAAGTTTACTCAGAGGCACAACAAAGTCAAATTATATAGAAAGCACAAAAAACAACTTTTTCTAAAGGTGCTTAGTACAAAAGTCAATAACAAACAAAGAAAATGGACACACAAAGTCATGAGTACAATTCAGAAACATCACGTGAAAATACATTCAAACACATAGAACTAAGATACCATAGGATTAAGCCTATGATTGTGGACACAATCTCACAGCTATTGAGCATGCATCTCACATTTGCATTATTTTTACAAATTACATTACACCACAAACATCAACAGTACGCACGAGAAGAACATAGAAATCCTAAATTCAAACACAAGAACATTTTGATTGTCTGAAAGGGCTGGCAGGGACATCAAAGAAGAACCCGACTAATTCCTCCAGAAATACTCTAGCAGACGGTAGGTTACTCCACCCTCCCTTGCACCTGCAGACGGTGGTAACTTAGTTCTCAGCACAACCATTGGAGGTGGACAGAGATACACAACCCTGTTGTTAGCTGCTGCAGTAACACCTAATTTAATGGGAGTCCGCCTTGTCAATTTTCGCGCATCCACCAAAGCTTGCCACTCTCCAAAAAAAAACACAGGACAGACCTTCATCATGACAGAAATCCATGGTGGCTTTCCAAGTGTAACCAAGGTAATCAACAACAGTCAACTCAGTCCTCTCATGGGGGAATGCAGCTTGGCAGAAACCAGGCCAATTCAATTTCTGTTTAATATGAACAAAACTCAATCAAAACTTTGGTCATAAGTGAGTACAATTAACATGCAAACTAAATTTTTTTAACTCACCAGCATCCCTGATGTAAGATCAGCATCCCTGAGCTCCTTCACCAGTAAATGGCTGAACTTGGTGGGGAGAAAATGAGCATTATAGCCATGCCGAACAAAAGAATTTCTGTAATCAGTAGCTCTCTGATTCTGGAGAAGCAACTTCTGAGGAGGATTGAAATGAGGATACATCAACTCCTCGCCATGCATATTTCTGATCTCCAAAAGGAAGAGATGTCGATTTGCATAGACAATGGTGATCCAGGTACCACCAAATAGCTTGTAAAATCTCTGAAAGATCTCCCACCCATCTGCGAAGTACACCTTTCCATTCTTCTTTTCAACTGCAAGCTCAATCTCATTATGATTTTGGTCACGTACCACAACAAAGGGAGCAACTTCTAAGCCAAAAACACGAGAAAAGCATGCTGGTAGTCTTCCCTTCTTCTACAAAAACATACATTCGTGTTACTATCTAAGATTGTTTATGAATTCGACCTTAAAAAATCAAGCAACACTCATGACAGATGCAACACTTAAAAAATGAAATGACAGAACTTCATGTTGAAAACCAAATGTAAACAAAATCAAGAAAGATTGAGACTATAATGTATGCATTATAGATCACTCACACTGCAACAGTCATATTCCATATGAAAAGATCCAGCATTCCCTTGAACTGCCATCAACAAATCACAATCCACAAACCATGATTGTAGTGACCAAAAACTCTATATAAACAAATAACAGACTGTATTTCATACTAACCCTTAATCATACCTTTCACGGCGACCAATGAACCATCAAATGATCTATCCTTAGCATACATAGTGTAGTTCTCCAGACGAGCCATAGCCAGGACTTGCGAAGATTACCTTTCTTCCACAAAGCTCTTACCATATCGTATGAATGCAAGGTTAGAAAATTTTGAAATGACTTGAGCTACTTGTTCCCATTAGGCACTTATATAGAAGAAGATGATAGAAGAAAAAGGAACCACATGCACCACTCATCATTCAGGGATGTTCTGCTACAAATGTGAAACGATGACTTTTTTGGCAATTCACCAATTTGAAATTTACATCGATACATGCTACAATTAGAAGGGTACGAAAGTAATATCATTTCGAAAATTGAAACCCTAGTAGTTTCCCGCCGGATAAATTGCAGCACAAATTGGTTGAATTTGCAAAGGGGAAAGCTAGGGCTAAAATGCAGTGCTTTGTTTCTTTTATAATATTAAGATGTGTTAGAGTATTAACGCCTCATTTATTTCTGAAAATATTTTCGTTTTCCATTTTTTAAAATGGATTTTTCTATCAGAAGTTCAAAATAGTAAGTCAGTATTGGATTTGGAAGACCAGTTACTAATATTTATGTTCATTTTAAGTTACTAATAATAAGAACAGTGGAGACACATATAGTGACGATTGTAATATAAATGATATGAAAGACAAGCTTGAAATAATGCATTTTTAGGATAATGTTTGGATATTTTTATTTTTTTTTAAAAATGCAAGATTTGTTTTCAAAATCTGTAAAAATTAAATTGGCGAGGAAACAGGTTCTAAAATTTATCTTAGACATTATATAAGTCAAGGGATTGGTCCAAGTCCAAGAGAGTAGCCAATCACCATAGCCTAAATAGAATCAGTTGATGAAATTGATAGTACCCCGTGAGCATATGTCAGTTTGTAGGGACATGCATTGTTATATACAAGAGTCAGGGTTCAAACCCTGAACATCCTACTTATTCACCTTGAAAAAAGGTGAATTCTAACCACTAAACTACTTGACAAAAAAAAATGTCATTATTATTTCTAAAAATAGTTATGTTTTATATTCTATGACAAATAAGCTTATGGTTAATCCAGAAGTCCTAGCTCAACTGGTAAAATGCCGAAATTGTTAGGCGGATGCCATGATCGGAGTTCGAACCCCGGTACCTCCACTTGTGTGTGTAAGTTTATAATGGCTTTGTCATTTCGTCAATCTACCTAAAAAAAAAAACTTATGGTTATAAAATGTACTCCCTCCGTCCCATATTATAAGCAAAAAAAATAATCAAACTTATTAAGAAAACTAAAACATAGTAGTTTTCAACATAGTTTCTTGTGTTATCCTTGAAATAAGTTTTATAGGAAAATGTAAAAACAATTTTCATTGCTTATTGGTTATTGAGAAAATGAAAGAGAGAGCAAATTGAATGCACTTTGTATTCAATTTTCCTTTGGAAAAGATAATTTTTTGAAACAACATAATTAAATATAATAAAAGTTGGTCTTTTTTGCTTATAATTTGGGAGAGAGTGAGTACTTAATTACTTAAACTCTTTAATTCACATGGAAAAAAAACAATGTTCAACGATCTTAGTCTAAGATAACATACCACAAGTCCACCAACATAAAGTTTTCCCAGAAAGTTTTATAGAGAAGAGGATAGAAAACATGTCTGGATCCTCGTACGTAACTTTAACCTCTCTAGTAACAATACAATGAACTGGTTAACATAGTAAAGGTTCTAATGTAGAATCAACCTTGAATGAATGATTAGCTAAATAACGTCAAGATAGAATGCTATTGAAACAAGGTCGAAGCTAAAAGGGGTTTTGCCAAATTCCAGTGCTACCATAGGAGAGAATCGAATCTAAGACCTTAAGAATGAACACACTCTAAGGTTTCAAGTCAACTCCACCAAACCACCGCAAGTGGGTTGCTACCACACTGTGTTAAGGATTATGTTTGTCTCATTTTGTTGTGTTTAAGTTGTGTTTCAAGTTCTAACTTTGCTATTCAGTTTTTGACCTTTTTGTTCTTCATTTTTTTTTGTTGCTTCCGTTAGTCTTGAACATTTGGCTGACTTGTAAAAAGATTTAATTAATTAATGTTTTCTATTTAAAAGTTTAGTAAAAAATGAAAATCAATTAGGCTGGTCTTGTTTGCTGAGTAGGAAAACATGCTGGTGGAAGATGTTAAGGCATTTAGTATGGGTGTGTATGATAGGACTTATGCACCAAAGGGAGAACCCAACTCAAATAACCAATTCATTAGGTTGGAAAACAGCAAGGCTTAACTATCATATTTAAATCCTTCAAAAAAAGAAAAACTTGGTACGCCTTATGCTAAGGAGGAGTCTCCGTTTCTGTGAATATAAATTCCATTTTTGTTTCTTTATTTTTTTTTTATCTATTCAACGTCAAGCTTGGTATCAACACCCGAGATGCATGACTTTTATACTAAATTACTTTTTTAGTGCACGTTTGAATTGACGGTGAACTGAAAGTTTTGTTGAAACTTCAAAGTGTAGTTTGTCAAGGTATTTGTTTGATTTGTGCGTTGGATTAATTGTGTGAGTGTAGGAGGATTCCCTCTTGGACAACATTATGCATTGTTACACTGCATAAATTTTGACAGGACTTGGATATTGAGCTTCATGTGTGTAGAGGTATTATTTAGATTATATTCCAAAAAAAGGAATATCTAGTTAAAGCCTACATGAATGGTTTGGCTGGGTCTGAAACTAGTTTTTGGGGCTTTGAATCTTTGATTGAATTTTGATGTGAATTATGGTGAACACTTTTCAGTTTAAGGTGTGTTTAATTGGTCTTGATGATGATGGGACAAGACTGGACTGGAAGGAGACACTAGAATGCTTTTTGGAATCAATAAGTTGCTTGCTATTTCTAGTTTGTTAAACTGAGGGATCTATTAAGCAATCATCAACACATAATCTGTTTGGACGGTCCAACTCTAATTAATTTGCTAGCAAAAAGAGGACCATCTCATGGTGTCATGGTAAAGTGTGTATTGTTGAGATTTTCTCTTCCTTGCATGTCGCCGCTGTGTCTTCAGAGTGAGTTCTAATTGCTCCTCGGCGTCAATACATTATTAGACACATATAATGTTTTCTTCATGTACTGTCAAGGTGCTCATAATATTGTCTATGTCATCTTCTGTCTGTTTTATCTATTTTCTTTTTGCTTTCTATTGTGTTTCCAAATCACTAAATCTCTCTCAACTTGTGTTACAGATCTCTTTTCAATTAATCGTTTTCCACCTCATCCTCCACCTCTAAATCTACCTCCATGGTTTCAATTTGATCTGCACAAAGGATCTCCAACAGTCCCTCCAATTCGATCTAGCCACCACCTCTAAACCCTAAAAATTATGTTGGAGTTTTTATAGTTTTTTTGTTTTGTTTTCTTTCGTGTTTGCTATTGTTATTTTCAACTTGCTTCAAGTGTGCTCTCTATGTGTTTGGTACTATCACCAACATCAACATGTGGTAGAGTTTATTATTTTAAAGACCACTTATAGTTTAAATGAATGAACACCGACGACAACTGTTTTCATAAAGATAAATTCAATTAAAGACTGTGAATTTTTTATCTTTTACTATTCTTGACTATTGAGAGAATTTAGTTTGGTCGTTAAGATTAAGAATTTTGTTTGTTAATTTACTTTTTGCTTTTGAAACTATATATATTGATAATATGTATTTGATTTTCAAAATACACAAGAGATATGTCCCTAGACAAATTGATTTTACCATCCTCATTTTATCATAAGATTATTTTATTGTAAAAAAAAAACTCTAATCGGGCTTAGTTGAAGTTGCAAACTTATTGTTTTGTGCACATGCCGAAACAACTATTGTGATTTTTTTTTGGGTTGGAAAACAACTATTGTGAATTGATTTTATTAGTCCATCTCTATTGTGAGAATCATTAAAATTACTTGAAGACTATTTAATTTTCAGAAGGAAAAACGAATACGATGACAAAACAAAAAGTCTCGATCCTATTATATACGCCGTCAAATCTATTTAAAGGAAAATACCAAAGTGAAAAAGAAAAGAACCTTTCTTAGTCTTACCACAATTAAAAAGACAAAATGAAGGATCAAATAGCATCATTTGTTTTGTAGTGATCACTAATCACCACTTAATCAACATTCTGTGTGATTCACCACACCACAATCAGACAAGAACTAGACGACAAAAAATTATGCATTGTACTTATATAAAGTTTTGTTCTTTTTCGTTCTACTAATAATCATGCATGACATGCACCTAATCTTGAATGATGTTCAAGGATTTTTCTACTTCACAATCGGCACAACGGTGGCTAATTGGGTTGGTATTATCATTTGTCAAGAATCGTAAACCTTATTATGTGTGGCTCTAGTCGTTCCCCGAATAAATGGCTACAATTTTTTTTATGAACAAATGTACTACAAATTGAATTGAGAACTTAAATTAAGATTAGGTTATCGAGTTGACATTTTGGTCGGTTGATTTGATAATAACGTGATAAAAAAATGGGTGATTAGAGATTGGAAGGAATCGTAACTCTACTTTTGCTTTTATTAAGGATCGTGTGTGGCAGAAAATTAATTCTTGGCGTAGTAAGTGCTTATCAAAAGCTAGACGGGAGGTTATGATTAAGTCCGTCTTGCAAGCTATTTCGTCGTATGTGATGGGTATTTTTCAATTACCAACTACTCTTCTTAGCACGGTTGAAAATATGATGAATTCTTTCTGGTGAGGTCATGGTTGTACATCTCAGCGAGGTATCAATTGGCTAAGCTGGGAGAAATTATCTATGCACAAGGTTCACGGAGGTATGGGCTTTAAAAATCTTTCGGCTTTTAATCTTTCTATGTTGGGCAAACAAGGCTGGAAATTCTTAACGGAGCCGGACTCTGTTGTTTCCCACTTATTTAAAGCTCTCTACTTCCCAAATAAATCTTACCTCACCGCCACTATTGGTCATAATCCTAGTTATGTGTGGCGCAGTATCCTTAGCGCTTGGTTTATTGTTCGTGGAGGAGATCGATGAAGCATTGGTGATGGCGCGTCTATCCCCATTTTGAGTGAGCCATGGTTACTAAATGGCGAGTCCATTGTTGGTAACTTGATGTTCGTAATATTACTATTGATAACTTGATGGTTTCTAATGAGAAGAGATGGAATTAGACAGTTGTCAGATAGGTCTTTAGGTATGGTCTAGCAAATAAAATAATGATTACTCCTTTAATCGCTCATGTGCAGTCGGACCGTTTAATTTGGAAAGTGGAAAGACACAGAAAATATTCTATTAAAAGTGCGTATAGATTATCTCTTGAAGAACTTATTGACTCTTCTCATCTTCACCGTCTTGGATCTTGGTCAGGCATTTGGAAACTGAAGGTACCACCCAAGGTACACAATTTAATCTGGAGGATGTGCAGGGGTTGTCTACCTACTAGAGTCCGACTTCAGAATAAAGGTGTTCATTGTCCTACACAATGTGTTAGTTGTGCCTCGGGTCATGAGGATCTTGCTCACTTGCTTTTCGATTGCCCTTTTGCTACGCAAGTTTGGCATATGACCGACCTGTGGTCTCATATTACTGTGTATTCTTCTACTACCTCTGTTGTTGAGGCTATCTTTTGGCTTGTTGATACTCTGTGTGGTGAGCAGAAACAATTGTTTGTTGTAGTTTTATGGAGTTTGTGGAAGCATAGGAACCTCAAGGTATGGGAGGATGTTACAGAAGGTTGTGTTACCGTTGTAGAACAAGCAGGCGTTATGGTCACCGAGTGGAAGCTTGCAAATATTCCCGGAGGGTAGAAAGGTTCGCTAACTACACAAACATGGCGTGCAACCTCTTCTTCCTACAAGGCATGCACGTCTGATACACATTCGGTTGATTGGCAGGAACCGACACCAGGTCGGTTTAAATGTAATGTTGATGCTGCTTTCTCTTCTTCCCATGATCGTACAGGAATTGGCATATGTATTCGTGATGCGGGTGGTGTGTTTGTCTTAGTAAGGATGGTCAGTTTTCCTAATGTTTATCCTCTTGAAGTTGGCAAGCTTTGGGCTTGTTTGAAGCTCTTCAATGGCTTACCAACATGTCCTTTGACAATGTCAATTTTGAGATTGATTCTAAAATTACCCGCGATGCTTTTCATTTCCGTAGAGAAGATGTCTCCGAGTTCGGTCATATTATCACCTCTTGCAAATTTATATTTACCACTTTCTTTACAAACTTTAGGGTAAAGTTTTTTAAGCGACAAGCAAATGCAGCCGCTCATGCGCTTGCAGGAGAGGCAACATTTCTAGCTAATCTCATTACTTATTTTCGCATCCCTTCTTATATTAAACCTATTATTATGAATAAAATGCAATGAACTTCTTTCCTTTAAAATAAAATAAAAACTTTCAAGCCATAATCATAAAGACATTCACCATTTATTTTTAGCGTAGTAAGTACACAACAATACCTTCAAATTTTAGTTATGTATGAAAGATTTCGTTGCCGACTTCCTCATAATCATAGCCAAGATGTATATACGCGTGGCTTTTTTCTCCCAAAGCAAAGTTATAAAATATAAAAATGAAAACAAAGTTATGTAGCAATCATTATGCACTTGAGGCTAATGAGAAGAGACGTGTTTGAGTTTAGGTGATTGTAAAAAAATAGACATATCTTAGTATCATTAGAATATCAAGCTTTCCACTCTAGATTATGCCTAATAAGGATATCTATCTATTATTGCATTCTAGTTGGTGTAAGAAATTTGTTATGATTCTATAATAAGAAGAACAAATACAGAAGTATATCTTCTTTTGAATGCACTTTATTAACTCACATATCTGGGTAGGTCCGTCTTAAACACTTCAAAATACTGATTAATCTTAAAAATTTAGGCCCTTAACATTATTATTATTATTATTATTATTATTATTATTAGAATTTGGGTCTTCAAAAGACTTTGTCGCACAATAAAAAAAAAAAAATCAGAAGTGGATCTGGATACTGAGCTAAGGGGTTGCAGTGCAAGGACTAATCTAGGATAGACAATTAACTCGCAAATAAGAGCAAGATCATCTTAAACATTTTGGAGACATCATTCTAATCTTAAAATTTTTAACCATCAAAGATCCCAACCTAAACCACTAAGCAAACCCGTGTAAATTGGATACTAGTTTTATTTTGTTAACATATATTAATATATACTTTAATTCTTATACAATATCAACATAAAATAGATTTACAATACTGTCCTATCAAAGTCAGAACATGGGCGATAAGGTCATTACTAAATTTAACCAGCTTTGCAATTAGCCTACCCCATGAGCGGACCTAGACATGATGGTTTAGTGTGACAAAATTATAAAAGAAACTATTTAGTGTACATTCGATTTATAATACGATATATATATATATATTAGTAATGCGAAAATGAAACAAAAAAAGTGCAACAAAACAATGGCTAAGGCAAGTATGTTTCACCTCTATGTCTCATATTCGAATCCCATCCACCACACTTTTGAAAAGTTAAAAACGGAGGCGTCGGAAGTTGAACCATGGATATGACTATAGTTAAAAGACAATCTACTGATGGGCCATGTATTTAATCGTTAAACATTATCAAATTATTTGATATATATTAGTTTTTTGGTCTACTATATTAAAAAAAAATATTGGCCAATCATCTGGTGTGGCAAATGCCACACCATGCCTTATGGTGGGTTCACTACTGAATTATTGGGCAAAAATTCAGTAATCGCACTCCTTATCGTCCATCACTAGGGTCATGCCACACCATACCTTATTGGGCAAAACATCAATAATCACATTCCTTATCGTCCATCACTAGGGTCATGGCCACTACTCAGACAACAACCAAGATGTCATTATCCCTAACTTTAATGAATTTATTATCATAAACAAGTTTTCGATTAAACCAACAGGTAGGGAAAGTAAAGGGGGGAGGCTCCCTAATCGGGCATAGTTCATGATTCAAAATATGGACGTCGACAGCATGCCCTAAAGCATAGGAGGACCCAAATTCACAGTCGCTTACTCTTTTTTTGCAACGATGGTCTAGCCACCAGTAGGCACATAGAGCTTATCTGGTAGGTTGGCTACACTAAGAGGGATGGCATTAAGAACATGGTCAACGATTTTCGAACCACCAGAGAAAAGTTTGCTTCAACTTTTTTTCTTCCTTTTACCAGTTTTCTTTTTATGGTTGATCAACTTGAACAAGTTCTCCTATAAATTTGCCATATTATCTGCAACAAAGAAAATTAAAGTCAAATGCAAGAAAATATAACAACCATGGAAACAAAAAGAGGAAAACTACAATGTTTTCAAAAGTTCTCATGCATATTCATCTTATTGCCACTTTACCAACTTAAAGGTGTTGGTGAAGCATGTTTGAGTCTTAATCCTATTATGTTTATCACAAAGAACATTTCCTTCTCTATATGTCAAGAGACAAGGCTCAAAACTATCAACATAAGAAGTGAGACTAGCAAAATTATTATGCTTGCAAACCATCAGGCGATCATATAAACAAATAAACATCTTTACCCTGACGTTAAAATGGTCCTCAATTATGTAAAGAGGAAATTGGGGCACTTTCTCGTTAACGGGAGCCCCAACAATATTAGTAGTAACAACACCTACTTGATCCCGAATGGCCCTCGTCTCCATAAAAAATGAATTCTTCGCGGCCATCTTAAGAAGAATCAAATAATATTTATCCTTGAAACCACAAACAAAATTCACAAACATTTCAAAACAATTCCTCAAATGCTTCAAGAAAATTCAACTATATTTACCTAGATTATCCTTCGACCTTTGTAAGTGAAAAATGGTAAAGAAGAGAGGCAACATCAGGATCAATCACAAATGAAGACAAACCAATTTGAAGGCTCACACAAACACCATAAAATTTAGGTGTAATTGAGAAGGTGCAATGTTCAACCATTCATAGACGTGGTTTTAAAAAAGGAGAGAATGGTATCTGAGACCAATCTCTTTGAAAACTATTTCAAACATAGGAACCTTTATTCCTTCAAAATTAGTACAAATCCCTTAGTCTGAACATGGAACCCTAAGTTGACACTATCGTGTCCCAACATTATCCATCCGAACAAAGGGATGTTCAGGGGAAGCATCTCCATGACATATGAAGGTTGTTCCCAAAGGCTCCTCAGCAACCTAAAAACACACCCCTCTCTCGCTAGGAGGAGCAATATTCAAATTCGTAGTACTCTTCTTTCCTATATCACCTAAAAAGTGGGAAAGAATAAATGAATTCAACATATAATTCAAATCAACCCCCACCGCTAATCAAGTGAAAGGGCATAGAAAGTCAGAAGATAAAAGTAGCTTTGTTGTTGAAAACGTAGAAATCAATGAAATTGTGAAGGTGAGAAAAACACATGAAGGGGGGTTGAATTGTGTTTACTTTTTCTCGTTTTCTCCTACCGAAGTCACTGTTCAGAAGCAGATAGAGCTCAGCTTCTGAAGTGATAATCAGAATCTAAATGCAGCAGATAAAAACAGAGAGAGAGAGAGAGAGAGAGAGAGAGAGAGAGAGAGGAAGGACACAAAACAATTATACAAGTTCCTTCTACAAACCAGAAGTAGTACTGTCCTCCTTGCACTTCCAAGGAGAGTTCACTAAAAAAATGTAATATCAAATTACAACTGCTCAATGCTACAACTAGAAAGAGACTTCAAATTACTCAAGCACAACTGCAAGAGATTTCCTATGCTCCCGAACACAGTCAAGAGACTTCCAATGCTCAAGCACAACTACAAAAGACTTCTATTGCTCAAGCACACAAGCAAGAGACTTCTAATCAAACAGAATTACAAAGAAGTTTTTTTGAGTTTGAACACTTGATATACAATTAGTGGTGTTCACAATACAAATCAGATACAGACTCTTAAGACTTTAGAATTTCTAAAATATGAACTTTGATAAGAAATTCTAAGTGACTTTAGATGCAGAACAATAACAGAGTTTGGGACTTTGAATTGTTGTATGAGTCTTGCTTTTGTGTGTGTCTGTATATCCAACTAGCAGGT
>Ga0315915_1004664_pt1 | contig 17219 bp, 10 predicted proteins | sample MpolbnodulesMG_FD_207738 | JGI IMG/M metagenome (GOLD analysis project Ga0315915, IMG submission 207738) | Medicago polymorpha root nodule microbial communities from Los Angeles, California, United States - branched nodules | ecosystem: Host-associated > Plants > Roots > Nodule | place: USA...
CAAGAATCTCTTTGTTTACAAATCACTCAAGAATTATATCTTTGTTTTGAGCAAGCTGCTCTTTTCGTGTATTAAATCTTTGAAGAAGATTAATACTTTTCAAATTCAAATACTCTTGTAAAAGAAAGTGTAATTGTGCAGAAAGCACAAATGTTGTAAAAATTCTTGCTCGTAACAGCAAGTGACTTGACCAAGTGAAGGTTCAAAGAAGTTGGTGTAAAGATCAAAAAGATCTGAAAGAAAGAAGGAGTTGAGATTAAGTCATAACTCAACTACCTAGTGGAAAATCTCACAAGTATTGTGGGGACTGGACTAGCCCACATTGGGTGAACCAGGATAACTCTTTTGTGTGATCTTTCTTCCTTATCTCTTTGATATTTATATTGTTCACACTCACTCACAATCACTATCTTAATTTTCAATTAAGATTACTAACCTGTTTGTTTGAGAAATTTTTAATAGGTAATTTTTATTACATCACAATTCAAACCCCCCTTTCTTGTGATAATATTTAACTTCAGACATGACTTGGACTCGTCTTAAATGTCAATAAATCAAGGCCTCATGAAAAGATCTGGACCATCTAGGACCAAATCCAATGTTGGCTTCCTATAATTTGTCCATGTTTTCCTCAAGGATCAAAAGCCTAAACGTAGCCTATAATTGCTAACTCATGGCATTAGTCCATATACACTCACTTTTTACTCCAGATATCTCTATCATCCGCGGCGCTTACTGACTTAAGCGTCAGAGTGTGTTCATGTACACCACCCCATATGAAGAACAAGATTTCTATAGATGAAGGTCCTACATCCAAAGGTCACTCTTCACCACCATCCAAAAGACCTTCACGCTCGAGAAGCACCTTCAAGGTTCTTTATTCGTTTTAAAGAAAAAATTCATGAAATTCAAAAGTAAAATTACACATAATTTAGTTTGGATAATTCACTTAAAAATTTGATTCAATTAAATTAAATGTGATTTAACTTAAATTAGTTTTTTTTTTTTTATATTGTAACATCGGAGTCTTAAGAAAATTACACAGGAATAAAACGCAAACAGACAACAAGCTACACCGCTAATAATTTCTGGATGAAAAAATTAATATTCTCGAAGATTAAATTATAATTGTAATTTAAATATCAATACTAATAATTTTTAAGAGGAAATATAAATATTCCCTCAAAAAAAAGAGGAAATATAAATATAATATTATTAAGCGGGTTTGATGTAAAATATAATTAGTAATGAGCAATGAAATGTTAAATCTGGCTAAAGGAATAGCTTAATCGCTTTTGATATTTTAGTCGCAAATCCCTCAAATTATTCACTTTGTTTTCTGTCACATTGTGTAATTTAGAGACTTTTGTTTTCCCAAAAAATATGACATCATATTATTATTCACATTCTTGTACCACATTCTTGTAGATTTTGAATACAAAAGATGTTGATGACTTATATTTGGATGGCTTCTAAATAGTCTCATCTGCATTAGTTTTGTTCAAGTTTTAAATTGAATAGTAAATGCACAGTCAAATGGTCCTCACAAAAACACCATTGATCAAAATTAGATAGCCAATGTTAAAAATGTGATTACAAGTAGATTAATTTATTTGACATGATACTCATATCATGTCAAATATAAGTCACAAAAAGGCCATATGGTATGAGTATCATGTCAAATAAATTAATCTACTTGTAATCCATAAACTGAACAATATTAAATGTGGTCATTAAGGCAAGTCTACTGTAGGTTTTATTTCTCTTATTACCGCATCAAAGTATAATCGCTAATGATTTAGGGAGCAAATATGCTCTAGTGACCGGAGAGTCCTGTGGGATCTCAGCCACTCATTTTATTTTACCAGACTCTATAAAATCATTAAAAAGCAATTTAATGGTTGAGATTGTCACTAGACCGTGTACAGTGAAAAAGCCACTGGAGAGAATCATGTCCCTATGATTTAAGGGATAATTGATTGTGATCTGAATTCTTCCATCTCTAAAGTGTTTTTCATAACTTATTTGACAAAGAAAATAATTAAGAGTGCAATTCACATATCTTCTTGTGATTGGAATTCCATAGTTCAATAATTGCTAAAACATTTTGTTTGATATAAAATAATTGCTAAAACTTAACGATGTTTTTATTTTTGCAATTTTATTAATTCAAACAAGTTCAAAATCAAATATGTACTACTTAAAACAAGGGAAATGTTGTTCAGCTAGACTAAGTGTGTTAATTGATGTCATGGGGAGCGACCTCTAGAGTTATTTTTATTTAGTTTTCTCTTTTATGGTGCTTAGGCCCTTTTGTTTAAAAAAAAATAAAAAATGCTAATAATTGCTCTCGGAACATTGGTTAAAAAAGCAAATAGAGTAGTATTGTATTGAAAATTGTGTAATCAATTTCTCAAAAATGTAAAAAGTAATGTTTTTTATTTAGAATTCCATTTTTTTTTTGACTTCTTTTACTAGTACCCTACAGACACGGGTTAACATGACCCTTAAAACAAAATAAAAGATGTTTCGGGGTAATCTTTATTAATAGGGCAAACTACAATCACATCCCTTGAGATCTATTAAAATTTAAAATGATATTGACATCCCTTCTTCTTCTTTTTTTGTCAAATACCACGTTTGGTCATTTTAGTTTGACAGAATTCCCAAGTTAGTCCTTTAAGTTTCGAAAGTTTCAATTAGGTCCTTTTAATTTGACAGAATTCCCAAGTTAGTCTTTTAAGTTTCAAAAGTTTCAAATAAGTCTTTTTAGTTTATAAACTATTTCACCGTTACCCCTATTGTCAGTTAGTAATTAATGATGATGATGTAGCCGTTAAGTTGTTGACTTGGATCAAAACACTGCCTTTTAAAAGCTCCAGGGTGTCAAAACGTTACGTTTAATCGTCACAAATGATCTTTCTAGCACTATAAATGTCGTTTAATAGTGCTAGAAAGGCATTTGTTGTTGTAAATAGTTGTCTTTCTGGTACTATAAATGATCATTTGTGACCATTAAACGTAGCATTTTAACACCCTTGAGCTTTTAAAAGGCAGCATTTTGATCAAAGTCAACAACTTAATGGCTACATCAACATCAGTTAAATAGAGACTGACAGCAGAGGTAACAGTGAAATAGTGTATCAACTAAAATGACCTATTTGAAACTTAAAAGACTAACTTGAAAATTTTATCAAACTAAAAAGACCTAATTGAAACTTTCGAAACTTAAAGGACTAACTTGAAAATTCTGTCAAACTATAAGGACCAAAAGTGGTATTATGCCTTTTTTTTTAAGAAGCTAAATTAGCCCACCTAAATTGGCACCAGAGAGAATCGAACGTGAGACCTCGAGGAGAAACATACTCTCAGATCCCAAATCAATACTACTAGGCCAACCCAAGTGGGTTTTCCTATTTTTAAAACTTACAATAATCTCCCTTAATTTTTTATAAAAATACAGAGATTGAATGACTCAAATCCAGACCACGCACGAACCCTGTTGTCCAAAAGTCTCTTAGAATTTGCACGCTTGGAAACGTTGATTAATGCAAGTTTACTAAATTTATTAAACATTTTTTGGACTATATAGCACTCATTTAGTTAATTTAGGCATAGAAAGTGTTCAAGAGAATCCCCGTGAGCTTAGTTCAGTTGGTAGGGATATTGCATATTATATGCAGGGGTTAGGGTTCGAACCCCGGACACTCCATTTCTCCACATTTAATTGTGTCAGCTCTAGGCACAAGACTACTTGACAAAAAAAAAAAAATTGTTCAAGAGAAACTTTTTTTTGACAACTAATGTAAGTTTACATGAGATTCGTACAACATTTGTCACGTTCTAGCCGATTTTATGGACTTTTGGAACTATTACGAGATATAAGTTGATCAAGTTCACTTAATAAAATAATTAAACAAATTTAACATGCTCTTAATTTGGACCATGGTCTATATAGGACTACTAATTAGTGACATGGATCAGAGGTGTAGCATTGTAAGAATATGATAACGACAGTTAATTTGACTACTAATGTAACCTAAGAAAGATCATGATTCTTTATTTATTTTTTTATTAAAGAGAAATACCATGATTCTAGGAAATACAAGTACTTTAGACCGTACTTGGAGAAGAATAAGCCGAAAGACTTCTATTTATAAGTACGTAAATACTGATTTCTCTTACTTTTCTATTTATAAAAGTATTCTATAATAGAATATGACTTCTATTTTGTTTCAATCCCTATCCATCATGCTCGGAAAGATCAAAATTAATTCTTATTGATGGATGAAGGCGGCTAATACGGTTTTTGTTTTAGGGGTTCATAATTGGTTATCTTACCCGCTCCTTTGTTTGGGTATAGGATAGCTACCCCGTTGTGTTTTATTTAATGTCTCATTTTTGTCTGTTCAATAAAAAAAAAGATGCTTCAATCTAACACGTGCATAGATATATGGAATAGTTATTTCAAAAATATATATTATTTAACTATTTTTCTTTGATCTTTTTCTCTAATGTGTGTCCAATTCAAAATGATTTCGAGTTGTGAACAAACAACTCTTGATGGTGAAGATTGATACTCGTGATTTATATGCTTAAACGTCGTAATATAAGATATTGTTGTAATCTAATTCCAAGTCTTAGTAATACTGAAAAAATTAACACGTGCATAGTAGTATCAACCTTTCCACTTCCGCATGTAACATGAATGAAAAGAAATTAAAGTAAAGCACCTCCAATATCATATGAACCATTCAAATGTTAAAACGTGGCAAAACTTTAGCAACGTTCAGACATAGAAGTTGGTTTTGTAATTGAATGCTTTTGATTCCCTCTTTCACATCTTAAGTTTGTTGTCAAAGAACATTCACTTGACCTTGCATGGTCCCAGCTAAAGGACAGTACCACTTTTTGTATGATTATGGATGGAATTGAATCCCACGCTGTAAATGCGTTTACGTAATAATAGCTTACACTATCCGATTAGAAATTAACAGTTGAGATTAAAACTGTGTGAAATTAACTGTATAAATCTAAATTACTAGATTGTATTTGTGACCGAGATTATGTACTATGTAAAACTGCATGGAGTAGTTAAAGTAGACAATCCAGATAGAGTTGTCAAATGGGCCGGCTGGACCCAGCCCACCTTGGTCTGATGGACCAACACATATAAATGGGTTGAAAGGGGTCGACCGACTTTATTCATGAATTGTCAAAATTAAGTTCAGTTCAATTAGTAGTGGACTACACAATTCGATGGGCCGACCCAAAACGATAGGGTCGATTTTTTCATGTTTTTTTACGGCTCAGTCCGTACTAAAACAGTGGGTTGAGGGGCTCAGTCCATTTTAACAGCTCTAAATCTAGGTCCGATAAGGGATAGTACTCTCAAACTTATATATTGCTAGATTTTCGTGGTAAATCAAACACCACCTCATCTTATATTTAGTTCACGAGCTTAAAATAGTTAATAACGACGATGATGATTAAAAAAGTTAAGATGCAAATCTTTTAGAGTGTAACATTTAAAAGCATGTATATCCTCTATTTCTTTCATTTGAAGAAAAGTATCATTCTATAGGTTTCATATTAGTGTGACAAACTTCATCAAATAATAAATTGTTCATAACAATGTACGTGTCTATGTGAAATAATTATTAGTCAGATTTTACTTACTCCTCGTTGAATTATGAATTACTAAGATTTCTTTCTCTCGTAAGAAAGGAACAAAATCATACCACATGGTCCCCAAAGAGAAAATTTCGTACCACATGGTGTGATATAAATTAACTATGATATATAACATGGATAAGTACAAATGTGCTTATTCCATCATCTTCTCACAAAATCCGAAAAATAAATGATAGTGCGAACGGGATCGTTAATTTGTAGCTTTGGTGGCTTTGAATAGAGAGAATAAGTTCAGGTTCAATGGTTAGATTTAAAACGGCCTGACCCCATAATAAAATCAAAATTAAAATGGGAGACCCACCACTTCCAAGTGGTCATACTTTTTTTCTTTACATGTACTTGATTTGAGGTGATCGAAAAGATTGTTTGATTTTTTTTTTAAGGATTGAATTAGAGTGGCCTTCAGTTGAGTTTGAAATTGGTGGTGGTATATGTAGATACTCTTGCATTTAAATTAGTAAGAACTAAACAGTGAGAGGTTTTAGGTAGAAAGAAGTGTGTATCTTGAATTGTTGTGAATTATTATATTTATTAGCGTTGAATTGGGGGTCATAGTTTTTAGATTGATTTTAAAATTTTATTTTCTTGAACTGGTTTTTATAGTTACTTTCCATTTGTACCGTTATCTCGTAGAATTTCGAATTTTGACATTAGCAGTTTTACTTAAAGCACAACATGTTTTGGAGAGTGCCTTCAAGATATGTAAGTTAAGTTTGATATGACCACTAGACAGAAAACAATTTTAGGGTGTTGCAAGCAACACATGCTCATGATTTTCTTCTAGCTATCCCGATTGATTGGTTAGTTCATCATATGTCATAAGTGGATTACCGTACTACCCTTAGATAACATCTTATGATGCCACTATTTTCTATTGATGAGGTGTACCATTTTGTCGTAAGGCTTGTCGGGATACTTTTGGGGAGCTTCTTGGCTTTAGACATGACTTTGTTAGGGATGTCATTTTTTTATATATTTAGGCGGGCGGAAATAACAATGAAGAAGGAGGCCCTTGTAAACTTCTTGACTAACTAGAAGATCGACACTTAGGTCTACAGATGTTATGGTGTACATATGGGTAGGAGAAAAACATGCATGTGTGAACTTGATCAGGGTTTCACCACTCGTAGGATTAGGGGTCGAGGCTTTTACGGTAGGACATGCAGCCTTAAAATATGCGTCAAATAAAGTGGCCAAACATGAGAATGTGTGTCCGGACAATCAACATGCTTTTATACTATTTGCTTTTGATACTTTTGGCTTCCTAGCACCAACGACTGTTGACCGACTACATAGAGTTCAAAGAGTCATGCACAATAATACACTCCTAGATTCATGAACGTTGTGTTTACGAGGATTGATTTTGCTATCTAAAATGTTTAGCGGCACAGTTTGTTAATCGTTTGTCTTCTATTCATATGTAATTAATCTTTAATTAAGTTATGTTTTTGTTGCATTCTCGTTCTGTTTTTATGTAACATTTTATGACTCCATGAACCCCAATTTTTGTTTTACAACAAGAGATTGACAATATTTAGGCATAACACAATTTTATTAACTTATGCTGTTTAGTGTAATATTCTAGTTCGTGAAGTAATTGGTTTGTTACTTTTTTGTTGTTTGAATGTTGTTTTTCTATTCTTGTGGATCGTCGACCCACCTTCTAGCTTCGCATGTGAATGTTGGTGCATACAAATTAGATTAAAAAGACTATTATATTTAAACTATAGTATAATTTGTAAAATTTAAATCAGATGATAACTTCAAGTGTCATAACCTAAAAAAAGAAAAAAAAACTTTGAGTGTCATTTTTGAATCTGGATCCTCTCTTGCACTTTCTTTGTTGTTGTTTATCCTGCCATCATCTCAGACACTCATCTATGTCTTTCTCTCTTTTCAAAACCGCCGTTCTTTTATTTATTTGTTATGAATTCTCAACTGTTTGATAAACACGTGAGGGATGGCTGAACAGCAAAGACAACCAGACAAGAGGTGATCTATTTCCGTCATTTTTGCTGTTGTAATTAATTGAAGTTGTATGTAACCACACCGAGTTCAAGCATACAATGAGTGAATTGCTCATTTAGATTTTCTACTCAATCAATCAATTTCATAATAATTGTCATTTTCACATTTTTTTTAAAATAATTGTTACTTTAATAAAGTATCATTTATTATTTTCAACTAACAAACATTTATTTATTAAAGTTTGCTCTACTTAATTACTCAACTAATTATAATTAACAAATGTGTTTTAGTAGATTATATTGATTTTTATATTGAAATCAACCCAATTAATTTAAGAACCACACACATCCAAAAACGACGATTAATATGAGATGGAGAAAGTAATCTATTAAGTATTCAAACAAAAATTGAACTCAGATGGTTAATGAACTCTACCATATAACAAATTGTCCAGAAGAACCTGAATTTAATTACCAAGTGAAACAATTTTTGATCATACTTTTGTTACATTCAGATCAAACTGAGTGTTTAGAATCCTTTCATATAAGAATAAGAGGATTACAAAGAAGACCCCCTCTAACTCGAAAATTTATCCCAAAGCAATCCCAAAAAACTTTCGATACATACTCCCTTTGATCACTATTATAAACAAAAATTCATTATTTTTAGATATATTGAATAATTAATGTATCTAAAAAGTGAAATTTTACTTATAATAGTGACCGAAAGGACTAAGTCGTAAGGATTCTTGAGATATTATGACACTGACATAGTTAGAAAACAAAATGCCACTGTCGTAATGTGGTGACTTAGTAAACGAGTTGACCTTGCATCTGTAACCGCCTTGGAAGTGTTACACTTTTTCTTTTTGAATAAATGTGTTACATGAATATTAACAAACACACATACATCCAAAATATGGTATAAATATTCAACTAAATTTGAAAAATTATAAATCAGATATAGGTATGGGCCACGTTTGGTTTTTGTTGTTTATGATGAGAACAATGATCTTATAGACTGAATTCTGAGAGCCGTGTTTTGACCATACATACAATGACATTTAGTTTCTTAACCATTTGGAAATATAGGTGGACATTCATACAATGACATTTATTTTAACTTTTGAATTAATGTATTTTTAAAAAAATCTATGTCAAGTTAGTGTCTCAACTATCAAGTAAATCTTTTATGTTTGAAATGTAATCACCAACGGTTGAACCAAATTCATTTACTCCCTCTTTCTCATGATAAATTTCTTTTTAAAATATTATTCTAAAACAACTGATTTATTTCACTTTTCAATACAATATTAATTTTTTTTTTAATTATAACTCTAATTAATTACTTTTTATCAATTATAACGTTGTTGAATCAATATTTGACAAGAGCAATTAAAACCATTTTTCTCTCTCCTTCACTAATATATTTTTCTTAATAAAGTGTGCAATGAGCAAAATGCTCACTACTAAGTTTGTTATCAAAGTCTTATATCTTAGAGAAGAAAGATACCTACAAATCATACTTCAACCAATAAAATATCAAAAATGTTAGGTCGAATTCTTCACAAATCGTTGTTCGTCCATGTATATAACTCTTACGGATTTCAATTGTAATATTTTAGTTAGTAGTTGATGCTCCCCATAGTAATTTGGACAAGTTTCTTCACTATTTATCTCTAATTCATCAAAATTATATCAAAATTGACAATATTCTATCAAAATAATATTCTTTCAGGAAAATAGAATCTAATCTATCAAAATAATATTAAAATTGACATGATTTTCCCCCTAGATTTTATCTAAAACTGTGGTCTCATTTTTTTTCAACTTGGTCTAAAACTGGAGTTGAGTAGTAAAACATTCTTTGAAGTAGATTGTTTAATAGTCATGCACGTAAATCTGTAATTAAAATGGATGAGAACTGGAAGCCGGGCCTTATGAAGTCATGAACATTTTTTAACATAAGTAAAAGAATTTTTTAACAAGCCAAAATAAAGTATAATCCTACTTCCTGACTAAAGAGTGCCAAACTAAAAAACAAAAAAAGTTTACAATGTAATGTAAATAAAGGCACAAAAGTCTGAAACAACATAAATTACATGCTGATGCATAAACAAACTAATGGGCTAAATCACCAACAATGGTAATTGAAAGAAAAATTTACATGTTTCGCCTTCGACCACTAAAAAGAGAGAAGCTTAACTTTGTCAATTATTTCAGAAATAGAAGTTGCATTGTTATTTATTTATTTTTGAATGGCAAATATATATAAATAAAATGAGAAACTATACAGATACACCCCCCACAACCCCAGGAACACAACCACCACAACGTCCTACCGCTGACAACAAAAGACGGGCTGCACCCCCCACTCATAGAAAGAGCATGAACTAGCAGGTTACTTAGCCAGAAACCACTTCCAAGCTAAGAGTTTTGCACGGTCCACCACAGGCTCCTCTCGAAGGGTGCCACTAGAAAAAAATAAGGTCATTCCGAGACGTCCAAATGGTCCAAATAACAGCATGTCAAACCAGAAGCAAACCTAATCTAACACGCTTCCCCCTCCCAAGACCCGTAAAGGACAGGAGCGGTTGGGCTAGACCTAAAGGGATCACAAACTCCCAACCTAACCACCTAGACACTTGATACCACACCGGAAGGATAGAAGGGCACAAAAGGAACAGGTGAACCGACGACTCAGACGGTGCAGCGCAGAAGACACACCCTAAGCCCCCTACCGGGAGCAGGACACCATGATGACTAAGATTGAGCCTGGTAGGGATCCTATCATGAATAAGCTGCCAAGAGAAAACAACCACTTTCGAAGGGGAACCAAACTTCCAAACCCGAGTAACTGCATCCAGGACATCACCTTTCGGGGCTTCGGTACCTGGCAAACTGGATAAGAGGTGAAAATAGACCAATTTTACTAAGTACTGCCCGTCAGAACTATGGGTCCAAGACTACCCATCCTCTATATCAGAACAGGAGTGCCTGGTCACAACCACCAACAACTCATTAAGCAGGCCCGACTCCCAAACGAATAGAGGCCTCCTCCACCTGAGGTCCCACACCCAAAACTCTGTAACACCCTATTTCTATTAAAGTGATAAAACACGCGAATGAAGCATTTATTCAAGAATTAGGCGCTACATCTTCAACAAAATTCCAACAACATGCATATATAAAATTTCTCAACAGTCGCAGCGGATATAAATCATACATCTCAAAAATATACATGTCATAAGATCAATATACATCATATAAAATCTCCAAATCCCGACATATGGGCAAAATCTCAACAACATAAATCCAGTATAGTCAATCTAGAATAATCATAAAGACAGACATCCTAGATCAGAGCCTATTCTAAGACTCCAAAGACCGATAACGGAGATAGCTCCCGCTATCCAAGCACCCACCAAGCAATCAACAACTACTCCTGCACTCCGTCTACCCATTCATACAAATAGGTAGGCGGTTCACCACAAACCACTGGGGTTAGCTTCACATCAATCATAAGCAACATAAACAATTTTAAAATACAAGCATTGAATTAAACCTCAATTAATAGCATGTTAGATAAATTTAACTTCCAAACATCATTCAATAAACCACACACAAGTTTACAACGTCAGCAACATGTAATCAATCAATCAATCACATTCATATCGAACACCAATTATTATAACAACAAGGACTCATGCCACGACAAGATATGTTTCTAGACACGACTTCTAAATGCATGCGGTACCGTCATCAACAACGTCTAGGCCGTCACCCCATGATGCCAACTACACATCATAATCACCTCAATTGGATATATAATCTGTCACCATCAGTCATGAACGCATGAACATATGACTCGACAACAATGCATATGTTCACACAAACAGTTCACCACGTCATCACCATTCACATATTATATATGCAATCCTCAACAAATTTAACATATACGTATTCACCAACAATTGCACAATCAATCAACATACATGTATTCATCATCATCAACTTCATTATATAGTTCAAAAACAACATACGGTTTCTCATATTCCAAGTAAAGGAGGAAATACTTCATACTAAGATAAATATCATTTTCAACACATATCAATCATTCACTTATCTTCATTTAATCATATCAAACTATCCACAAAAGATTTTCCAAGTATTTGGTCTTAAAGATCATTTTCGACAAGTTCGTCTCTCATTTTACAACATTAAAATAATTGAGACAAATGAACCAAAACCAAGTAAACAAACTCTAGGGCCTCAACTATGTATACACTTAGATCAAATATGAGTGTAGTAGCGTATACATGTGCATTTCACCGGCCAACTACGGCAAAATCACAAAGTTAAGACAAGTTCGTATCATTTCTTCCATATTGCCAAACCAATTCATTTTCAAAACAAAGCAAGTTAGATCCATCATGTCATAGGTTAAATACTCTTAAACACCTTAATTGAACTCATATCACACAAGTTTTGGAGTTTGGAAGCAAACTATTAGCTTTGGGTTGACTTAGAAATAGTTATGCTAACTTTCATAAAGTTTTACCAAGACCCACTAGGAGTATTTTCGTCATAACTCAAAATCTAAAAAACATTTTCAAGTCAAACCAAAACCATTGGAAAGCTAACATAATTATCTAAAACTTTCATGTTTACACCAAAGGCCAAATCAAAACAGAAATGTATGAAAAAGACGTGAGAACGCGAAGTAGGGCATGCTGTCAGAGAGCAACTCGCCCCAGCGAGTAAATCACTCGCCATGGCGAGCTAGACATCTGCTGCACTCACCATGGCCACCAGATTACTCGCCATGGCGAGCTATGACAGGTAGCTCTCGGGGAAAACTCAATTTTCACCCCAAAACCCCAAATTTTGATCCCTTAAGCTCAAATTTGATCCCAAAGTTTGTCCAAACATTTATAAACATCAAAAGAGACTCAAAACCATATAAAACTTGAACCAAAACATCATTTTAACAAAAATGACCATTTGACCCATTTTTATAAAAACTCCTCAAGAACAACACAATTTCACGACAATCTCCATGAATATGATTACCTAAGGTTTCAATCATCAACAACAACATCACACAACAGCAACAACATCAAACAAAAATGAATTCATCAACAATCCATCATCAACAACATTATACTTCACCATTTTTGAGCAAAAACACAAGTATATATATATATACACATAACTTGAGCATGTAATTTCATCATCAACAATTTAATTATCAACAAATTCACATACCCAAACATTGCATCAACACATAAACACGAATTCCATCAACTAAATTCACAATAATCACTTTATACAAATAAGCACTTATGGGTAGAAGTAGAAAAGAAATTATAAAAAGAGATTATGAATGAAACTAGCCCCCTTACCTCAATAAGCAATAATCCTAGCAAAAGTTTCAATTAAGCTCCTAGAATCTCTATCACCTCTTGGCTCCTCAAGCTTCTCTCTTCAAACCCTATTCTCTTCCTCTTGCTCTTTCTCTCTCTACCTCTTCTCAAAATCTTATAAAATGAATGTGAACCCTAATTCTCTTAGAATTATGCTCTTTACCCAAACAGTTTTGCTCATTCCCAAAGTAAATTCCCTTTTTACCCTTACGTGATTTAACCTACGCTAGTACAAAATGTTACGTGACTTAAGTAACGTAGCCTGACTTAACTCGCGTTGCGTGACTTAAGTTACGCTAGTGTTAGCTAAACCAAAACAGACAATGAGTAGCGTGAGTTAAGTCACACTAGTTTTAACACTAGCGTGAGTTAACTCACGCTGGTTCTGAGCACGCACCAGAACATACAGGCAGTAGCTACTGTCTTGTTCCCTGTTTATATTCGTTCCTTCGTTCGTTCATATATAGGAACAACCATTCATTAATTCAACCAAAACTCATAATTTAGAGAACATGCATTTATTCATTCATAATTTAGAAACACAATTTTAACGAAAATTAAGTCAAATGTCATAAAGAGGCGCAACCGCGCAAATGTAAATGTATTACATCTAAATCCAACAAAATGTCATGAAAATACTACAAATATAAAAAAAAGTCATAAAATAAGACTCTACTGCTGCTCCTGTGGACTATGACTCCTAGACCTCCTCCTCGAAACCTGCTGATGGTCAAACACGCTATAATCAGTTTGGAGGCCCTCCAAAATGCTGAAGAAGAGTGGATTTGAAACCACCTCTGGAATCTGCATCTCATGCTCCACTCTGCCTCTGATGTTGCTGATGACCTGCAATGGATCAGGAGGATGTCTGGCCCACTTCTGGTCAACAAGAATATCCTGGTAGACAGGTCTCGGCATGACATTGTCAGGCTCTGGAGCAGGGTTGACAATGATAGGATGGGATACACGGTAGAACCACCTAATGTACCTATCTGAATGCTTCCAAGGCTCGTCGTCCGGGACCTTGTGACCCCTTTGCTGCTGGGAAACAACATGCAGAGCAAACTCCAAGAAGGCAGCAGCCACATCTGTTGGGGCAAGAGGCATAACCGTAGTAGGAGGTCGGGGAACCCTCTGAACATGTTCGTACTGCCTCAGAACCCGCTCCGGAAAGTGACGCACCATACTTTGTTTGCCGGCCATGATCCATCTAGAGTACCAGCACACGTTCTGAAAAGGCGTCACGTCTCGTCAGTGCTCGTACGGCCTCCAAGTGACATGACAATGCTCCATCGAATCCAACAAGCCTCTGAAGTGCTCAGCATCAGCAAACCCCCTTTTAGGTTTCCATCTATCCACGAACGGGTTATGCCATTCGTAATCATCATATTTCTTCCTCGGAACAACATGTCTGATGTGAGCTATAACCCATCCTTACAAACACAAAAATACAAATTTATATCAGCACACAAGTATCATACAAAAAACTATACATTTACGATTAACTCAAAAAAAAAATATATATTACCACAAGCAAGGTCATGAAACCACCAACGGAGCCAACATGTTCGCTGAAGGTAAGATTCAGTTGCTCGTACAAGAAAGCAAGTCCCATCGCGCCCCATGACCACGTGCCTATGTTAGGTAAATCCCGAATCACAACCATCTAAAGCAGACCAATGATTTTGCTGTTCTTTCCGGCAAAAAGGGTGTAGCCAAGCAAGAGCAACAAAAACGCCTTCACACAGGCAGGCCTAATATGACTCAGCTCCTCCTCCTCCTCCTCTGATAAATCCTCCCCCAGCAAATGGTTACACCTATTCAACAGGTGCTCATAACGCTCTTTCAGGGCCGTGTAAGTGACACATGCACAAAAACCACTCACCTAAACAACCGTTTCCTCCACCGGAAACAATAGGTGAGTCACCAGCAGATCAACATCATGGTCATGATCTAACTCATCCTTCTGAATGAGCCGTCCTACGACGGGGATGCCTAGCAGATAGGCCACATCATCCAGTGTGATGGTCATCTGCTCAATAGGCAGATGGAAGATGCTGGTCTCCTGCTTTCGTACCTAGACAGAAGGAGGGGCCTATGACCGGATGCATCCATCGGGTTCCAGAACCAAGGGTTATCATCTACCGGCAACGGAAGGGACAAAGCAGAAAGCCTAAGTTTCCTCTCGTGCGAGACGCCAGTCATCTTACGACCCGCTTGCAACTGAAATAAAAAAAAATTAAATTAATAAAATAAACATGAAATAATAAACTATAAATATTCTACGTAAAATATAAATCAATTATACTTAAATACGTAAAATAAGCATGACATATTCTACGTAATCATACTTAAATTAAATAAATATAACATATTCTACGTAAAATAAACTTCACATAATAATAAACTATAAATATTCTACGTATAAAATAAATCAATTATACTTAAATACGTAAAATATCTTTAAATTAAATAAAACAATTATACTTACTGTTTTATCGTTCCAAAACCTGCATGCCACATGTTTACCGAAGTTCGATAAAAGTGACATCTCACAAGGCCCCCCTGGAAAGCCCCCATCTTCGTCCTCCATAACAGGCTCTACATGGTGTTGCTCAGGATGCTGCTCATGATGCTGCTCAGGATGCTGCTCGTACTGCTGCTGCTGAGAAGGCTCGACATGTTGCTGTTGAGGACGCTGCTCAGGAGGCTGCTCAGGCTGATACCCCTCGTGAAACTGAGGCTGATACCCCTGGTGATACTCATACCCCTCCTGATACTGATAACCCGGCTGAAATTCAGGCTGCTCTTGATAATGCTGCTCCTGATACGCCTGCTCGTGATAATGCTGCTCTTGCTGGTACTGTGTCCATTATCTGGGATGGAGCCGTCTGTGACGTCGATCCCCCTGTAGCATCTACAGTAGCAAGTCTCGTGGCCCCCACTCTCCCTCGACCTCGATCAGCCGGAGGGTGTAGTGCTTGCTTCTCCTTCCGTGCACTACTAGTAGGGGCACGCCTCCCTGCCCTAAAACTGTCATTCCTCTCCTGCTCAGACATATCTGCACAAAAAGCAAAAAATCTTTAACACATTTTCACACGGACATAAAATTTCGACACTATCATCTTTAATAATACAACAACAACACTATAATATCGACAATGTCATTTGAATCCATGAACTACCACATTGCAGTCAAATTAACTATAATCAACATTAACAAACATAGCTCTAACTAATTACATCATTAACAATCCAAAAAAACAAAAAAATTATCATTGAGACATTTCACCGAACACGTAGTGTGCAATTTTCAAACAACTATGTAATCTAACAATTTCTAAACCCTAAACTACCACATTGTACCCTAAACAACAATTCCTAAGTTAAATCACCACTAACAATCATAATCTATAATATGCAAGCAAAATTTTAAAAAACCTAAAAATGTAAATTTTTTACAAAAATTCGAAAAGTTTCAACCAAAATAACGCAAAGAAGTAGGATAATAATCACTTACTTGATATTGTGGACGAATTTGGCTTTGAATGGCGCAAGATTGATGAAATTCGAATTTGGGTGTGAAATTTTCGTGTTTGGCAGAAGTTGGAAATGAGGAACTGTGTTGCTGTGTTTTGCTCTTAACTAACTTAACTCACGCAGCGTGAGTTAACTTACATAGGGGTATATCCGTCATTTACTTTGGGAATGAGCAAAACTGTTTGGGTAAAGAGCAGAATTCATTCTCTTAATGACTAAAGTTTAAATAGTATCCACACTAATGAGCTTAACCCTTAAAAGTCTAATGAGCTCAAAACTCTTATAAACTAACTCCCAAAGTTTTTATCCACTTACGGTTAAAAGTTACCAAATAATTACCAGTTCAAAACTAATTACCACCATCGAATAGTAACTTATTAAAATAATGGTTCTCACTTGAAACACTAAAAATTACCCTCACCATGAATTTACTAATTTACCCTTGCTCACAAAATGACCAAAATACCCCTGAGTCTAAAATGCCTATAATACCCTTCTAACACCGAAATCCACTAATCCTAACCTAAAATACACACAGAGGCAATTAATCACATATGAACACATATTAAATAATTAAAAACAAATCTAATGA
>Ga0315915_1004665_pt1 | contig 17219 bp, 9 predicted proteins | sample MpolbnodulesMG_FD_207738 | JGI IMG/M metagenome (GOLD analysis project Ga0315915, IMG submission 207738) | Medicago polymorpha root nodule microbial communities from Los Angeles, California, United States - branched nodules | ecosystem: Host-associated > Plants > Roots > Nodule | place: USA...
ATAATCTTAAGTGTTACACTTTGTGGGGTGTTACACTTAAAACAAGGTACGATAAAATTAGATTAAGTGTAGTCTTGTTAATCTGATGAATTGATGATACTATGGTGACTGAACTTTTGATGTCACTGTACAAAGAGTGAGGTGTTACTCACTACACTTTTGATGTTATAGTGTTAACTTTATCAGAAAAGTCATTTTCACGACTTCACCATAGAATTTTCCTTTTTTTGTGACATTTGTCACTTAACTAAACAAAAGATCTTCCCTTTTCTCCTGGGATTTTTATTGCTTCTTCTAAATTTGAGCTATTGAATTTTGATATTTTTGGTCCTTTAACCTTTCCTTCTGTTCATAACCACAAATATTTCTTAACCATTGCACATGATTTTCACAATAATTCTAGTTTTTATGAGACATAAAGCTCAACTTGTTGCTTACGGATTTTCACAAAGACCTAAAATTAATTTTGATGAGACATATCCACATGTAGTGAATGAATGTACTTTTAGATATTTAATTAGCTTTGTAGCATATAGAGTGCTTAAATTGCACATGATAGATGTTGTCGGAACTTATTTATATGGATCACTTGATAGTGACATTTACATGAAACTCCCATAAGAATTTCATTTGCCTGAGACACATTGTCCTAGATCTTGAGAAAACTATTCCATCAAATTCAATAAGGCGCATGTGGTATAATCTTCTCAATGAGTATTTGATAAAAAAAAAAAAGGGATATATAAACGACTCCATTTGCCCATGTATTTTTATAAAAATGTTTGGAAAATAATTTGTTATAATTTCTGTGTATGTTGATGATATAAATATTATTGTAACTTTTAAAGAGCTTCCAAGAGCTATAAATTGCTTAAAGAAAAAGTTTGAGGTGCAGAAGCTAGGAAAGAGAAAGTTTTTTTTGGGATTAGAAATTGAGCATTTGAATAATGAAATATTCATGCATCAAAAATCTTATGTTGCAAAAGTATTAAAAAGTTTCAATATGAACAAATCTCATTTATTGTCTACTTCAATGGTTGTTCGATCAAATCATGTGGAGAAAGATCCTTTCAGACCACGAGAAGAGGATGAACAAATACTTGATCCTGAAGTACCATATCTTAGTCCAATCGAAGCACTAATGTACCTTACTAATTGTACACGTCTAGATATTTCATTTTAAGTATATCTATTAGCAAGATATAGTTCTTCACCTACACAGACACATTGGAACAGAGTCAAGATCCTCATAATGCAGTTGTAGGTTATTTGTCAGATCCTCATAATGGTAAATCATAAACAAGTTACTTCTTTACATGTGGAGGTACAACCATTTCATGGAGATATGTGAAGCAGACCATAACAACAACATCATCAAATCATGCTGAACTCTAAGCACCACATGAGGCAAGTCGAGAATGTGTTTGGTTGAGGTGTCTAATTCAACACGAACAAGAGAGTTGGGGTTTATCTAGTATAAGAATAAATGCAACAATTGTCATTAAAGATGATATTGCATGCATTGCTTAGTTGAAAGAAGGTTACATGAAACGAGATCAAACAAAAGATATTTGTCCTAGATTCTTTTTCAGTCACGATCTTTTGAAGAATGGTGATATAAGCATTCAACAAATTCGTTCTTGTAATAATCTTGCAGACGTTTTCACAAAGTCACTCCCAAGCAGAGTTTTTGAACAACTTATAAAAAAGATTAGTCTACGTCGTCCCAAAGATGGTTGTATTGTTGAGGGAGAGAAATAAATATATTATGTAAAAATGATATTGTATTCTTTTTCCTTCATTAGAGTTTTTTTTTTTCCATTGAGTTTTTTTTCTTTTAGTAATGTTTTAATGAGGCATATCCTAATGGACATCAAGAAGGAGTGTTATGAGGCATATCAATAGATGTCCATCATTGATCTTCCACCTTCCTACAACCCCCATTAGTTAATGGGTGGTTAATGATCTTTAGTTGCTTTGATCATTCACTTGCTTATCTATGTCTCATAAATATGACTCATATTTTAGTGTAAAGACACACTTATGAAGAGAATAATACACAAAGTTTTCATCTTCTTAATCGTTCATTTTGTCCTTTTATCTTATTTTATAACAATTTTCTTTTTATTCAAGCCCCGTTTATTTCATCTATATCTATACATTGACAAACTACATTCCATTAATAATTCAGTCCCTTTATATCCTTGTGCATGAAAATTTGACATTTATCAAGCGATATTGTTTCTTTTTTTAATATCTATTACCTTTGATATGTATTGTTGCCTAAAAAATTATATGGTACTTATAATTTATAAGAAAAAAAATAATAAACCCACCTCTTCGATGAATTATTTATATATATAGTTTTTAAATCTTTAATTACTTATGTTACTCTTTTGGAGTTTGGCCCTTATATATTTTGAAAGTCAAAAATATAAATAAAAAATACAATGAAGTTTGAAGAGACTAAAAATATATTGAACTTTAATGTTCGTCAAAATTAGTACGTGAATTCTTTACAAAAGTTAAGTGGTCAAATAGTTATATATATATAGTTCTCTATATTTAACATTAATTTTAATTTTATTAATGGCCTTTGGCAGCTCTAAAATTCTAAAAACTATTTAATTGATGTTGACAAAACATGACATTTTTACTTATAAAGTTACTAAAACGATTTTGTTTATTACATTCAAACAATAATAATATGGCTAAAATTTTTATGTTTGTTTATTTTTTGATCATCTTTCTTTCTCTATTTATGGTTGAAGCAAGTATACGTATGTCATTCTCACAACATTTCCAAATCATCTTATTTATATTAGACACAATATTTTATCACCTTTGAATAACATTTTTTTTTTCTTATTTGATAATATAGCTGGCGCCCGCTGCGCTACTGACGAAGATTGTCCTGTTGGTGAAAAGTGCATTGGCGGTTCTTGTATTGAATGATAATCAAGTTTAAAAATAAGTATGTACCTCTAAGAAAATAATTTTAATAAATAAAGAGTAATAATTAAGTATAATATGCATGTATTATTTCCTTCTTATATTCAAGATATCACAAACAACAACGTCGCTTCATAATAATAATCATAATAATAATAATTCATTTTAATAAACAAAATCAATTAAATGGATATAATTTTTCTTATGGTGGATTTGGTTGTGAGAAGAAATTAAGAAGAGAGAAATAGGTGAGAGTATCAAAAGAGAGAAAAAGATGAGAAATATAGTAGATTGATGGTATTGTTTGGTTTAAAAGAAAGAGAAGAGAAATAGAAGAGAGAAAAGTGTGTTTAATTCATAAAAAGACCAAAATACCCTTGTAATAAATAATAAAAATTAATTAATTTTATAGTTTACATTTTATTTCTTTCAAAATTAAATTCATGTAATTTGTACCAAAAAAAAATTAATTTAATTTTCATATTACGTTTTATTTTTTATTCAATATTAAATTACAAACATGCAAATCCCAATCCCTTCCAGCTTCTTTCTTCCCTATCCGTTTTTATCTTCTCCCACTAATTTTCCAATTCTTCTTCTTATCCCCACGTCACATTTCTTCTTCTTCCCTACCTGTGGGAAGCAAGTCATGGAAGTGGTGAAAGGGCTTCTGTGATGGAGGACAACAAAAACATAAGTTATGGCTTAAGGAACTAGAGATAGAGAGACAGGGATATAAATGGAAAAGTGAGGCAAAAAGATGTTTCGCTGTTCATTTTTCGCATCCGAACGAAGAAAGCTAAAAGTAGTAGGACCCACCTATTTCATCTATCTTTCCTCAGTTTCTCTCCTGAACCAAACGTGGTGGGTGAGCTATTTCTCTGCTCTTAGCAAAATCTCTCATTCCAAATACAGTATTAATGTTTTTGTCTGCTACGGTTTGTATGTTATTATACTTTTTTTTACATCACATTTCTTTATCTCATTTTTCTTAATATTCCATTGGCTATTTTGCCAAGTCAACCATAAGTTGTACTATCTTTTTAATGCTGCAAATGATTGATGGTTGATGGTGAGACTGGGGGCAAACATAGTTAAGATTCTTTTTGTACGAGATGATTTAGTATGGATTCAAAAAATTGTCAAAATTAAAGGATCTAAACTAAAACATTTTTATGTCAAAAGTTCTTAAATATTTATTATACTAATGTAAAAAATACAAATTATTTATCTTTTAATATATTTTTCTTGGTTGTTGTTGGTTGGTTTTCCGTGGTGGTTGGAAGTTGTTGTTTCCTTCCCATAAAAAAATTAGACGGTTTGGCGAGTCGGAATTGAAATTATTGGAGTTGTTGTTTCCTTCCCAAACTTTCTCGAAGGCAGGCACCATTTTCATGAGCTTGCTCACAAAAGTCACAACTTCCACCGTTGATTGACAACTTTACTACTTATTGCGCTTCCAAATTATTAGCTAGTGCTTTGATCTTATCGCTAAAATTTTTGTTACTTTCTAGTAAGGCGTCATGTGTTTACAAACTTAGAACTCCCTAATTCTTAATAACAGTCATATTCTTGCTTTGGGGGCGATACTAGTTCAAGGACATGATACCAATGAGCTCTCAGATTTCTGCAGCTGTTTTGTTCTTCATGGTACCTCCGACTGATGCGTCTATGAACATGAAGAATGCTGAGTTCAGACCATTTGTTAAAATCAATGCAATCTCCTTTTTGGTAAACTTGTACCCCACACATAAGTAGTAGCTTGTATCTCTCTCATGCAACGTACAAATTTTCTACGTCTTCTTGCTAAAAACCAACAATTTCCTTTCTCTTCTCTATGTACTTTGATCTAGGGAGAAAGCGACAGAGGATTGCTTTCTTCAAATCATCACAAGTACCTATGGTGCCTATGCTGCCACTCAGAAGTGTGTTGAGCCAATCCTCTGTCCGTCCACTTAGAGAATAAATAAACAAACATAGTCTTTTCTCAAACTCTAAAACTCCAGCTAGGTGAAATGGCGTTGCATGCTTTTAAAAAAATATGTTATATGAGCATTACAGTCTTCTGATTCCTTACCTGATAATTGGTTCTCCCTTATAGCGGTGAGAACTGCATTTTTTTATGTCAAATAGAACTAGGTTTTCCGGTTGAAACCGTTGGGCAACTTCATCAATGTCGTCCAGTCTTCCATAATCTCATAGTGTTATGTGTTCCATGTCTCCCATTTCTTCGTCGGATGAGAAATAATTAAATTAGGAAGTGGAACAATTGTTGCTTTTCTTGCTTCCAAGATGGATTTGCAGATAGTTCTCTCGGTTTTCTCAATGTCGGAGTCGAATAACAAAGTACCTGAATCTGCACACGCATAAAACAACTTGCAAGGAATTTAATAAGAGCTTGCGAAAGAGAATTAGTTTACTTAACAAAAAAGGAAATATTATATATATGTCGATTCATCTTTGCATACGGAATGAAACGGCGATCTCTCCCATCAATCATGAATTGGTTCTTCCTCAACATAATAAAAAACCAAAGGAACAAAGAAAAGATTATGCGATCAAAGAATTGATGAGTTCATTCTTTATGTTTACTTGAAATACAAAAAATCCGGGTGAAAGAAAAATAGGGAAAGAAACTAACGCAGGCTTACAGAAAATAGATACAAGGGAGTTTGTGTGTAATGAAAAAGATACAAAAATAAAATAAAATTGAAGAGAAATGAAAACTTCCATAGAAAAGTTTGTTTGCTGCATCCATCTTGCCTGGAAGAAGAAGAGATGTGTGTGAGCACGAAAAGAAGGGCCCAGTGCTATTTTCATTAAACATTTTAATCTCAGCCATAAGCTTTTAATTAAAAGGTTGAAAATTATTCCTATCATTCTCACATATAAAATGCATTCTCACTAGATATACCCTATATATATATATATATATATAGCATGTGCATTAATATTCATTGAATATTGGGTTAATTACTTGTAGGGATGGCAAAAAGGGCCAACCCGCCCCGTCCCACCCCGCCCCATCAATAATCCGTCTAGAGTTGTAGGGTTGAAAATCTCACCTTGCCCCATTTTATGGCGGACCGGTGGGTTGACCCGTCAATATTTTTTTTTAAAAGTACTAATTATAAACTTCACATAAATAATGTAAAAATATATAAATTAAAGTTAATTTAAGGAAATCAAAATATATAACTAACGACTTCACTAAAAATATGAAAATAATTATTCAAACATATAAATTACATCATCTAAAAATCTATAATAAATGAATAAGACATTCAAAATAAAAACTTCATGAGTTATCAATTGACTAACTGTTAAAAATATGAGGCTAAAATCATGAAACAAAGTGATGAAATTAATTGAATTTTTTCCTCACTATAGGAGAAAATTGAAAAATTGACTGTGACTTATAGATAAAAGAAGTGAAAATGGGAGTTTTTCTTAATACATCAACCCTACGGGCCAAACCGCCCCACCCCATCACCGCCCCATATTTTAGCGGGTTAGCGGACACCCTATAAATGGTGGGTTCAAAATCTTAACCCACCCCGCTAAAAAAGCAGGTTAAACGGGTCAACCCGACGAGCCCAACCCATTTTGCCATCCCTAGTTACTTGTGAGCTAGTGCTCAATTTGTGGGAAATTGTGGCATTATGTGCGCATCACTTCGGAAATTAGAGTTCACCTACTCCACCTTGTTAGGGTCACTATGTTTAATCAATACTCCCTCCATCCTATAATAATTGAGTCATTTATAAAAAAATATTGTCCTAAGAATATTGATACATTTCACTTTTCAATTCAACATTAATTACTTTTTTTCAATTATAACTATAATTAATACTATTTTCACCACTCCTAATTCAATACTATATTCTACTTGACATTTATGATAAAGAAAATGCACAAATACTTGACAAAGGAACTCAAAATCATTTTTCTCTCTCTTTCATTTATACACTTTTTTTTTTGGTCAAGTAGTCTAATGACTATAGCTCACACAATTTAATTGTGGAGAAGTGGAGTGTTTGGGGTTCGAACCCCAGCCCCTGCATATAAAATGCAATATCTCTACCAACTGAGCTAAGCTCACGGGGATACACTTTTCTTAATCTGTGTGAAATGGACAACTGGCACAGTTAAACTAGGATAGAGGGAGTATATTTTTTTTGTATTATTTACATACTATTTCCGATAGTATTTTTCATGGGCTACCAACTAAACTATATCATCGATGTGTTTTGTGTATACCTTCTTCCTCTTTAGAAAACTGGGTTGGTAGAGAAAGTTATGGTGAACTTTTGAATGGAATTGAGGAGGACATAATATTTGAGAGAAAGACAATTTCTATTTGTGAAAGGAATTGTTTAGATTTTCTTACATGTTTGTTTAGTTTACAAATGGTAACCTCGCCTCATTTTTAGGCTCCTTGTGATAGTTTTACAAACATAAAGAGAGTATTCTTTACAAACATAAAGAGCTACACACTTCAAGTGATATATCTATAAACTTATCTTCATTGCTTACACTAAATTTTATGTCTCTAGCAATACTACTTATCTACTTATACACTTCTTTAGAACTTTTTTTTGTACTACGCCACTTAAACTAATTAAAATAGGTCTAGCACTCGATTAGTCCATTAGACAAAATCAAGTTACAATCCAACCACCCTCATTAAACTTGATTTGTTATAATATGTAAGCCTTTTAAATCGATAAAGTATTCACGCTTGAGTTCCTTGGTGAAGATCTGATCGACTTGATCTTGAGACGTCACATACTCTGCTTGTTCCTTTCTTGCTATGCACTCCCTTATGTATTGGTATCAATATGCTTGCAACAATCATAGAATAATGGGTTCTTTAATTTGCAATAACAATGAACTACTTGTTATCCATAAAAAATCTTGGTTGGCTACTCTCATATCTTATCCAACTCATTTAACAAACTCCTAAGCCAATCGTGTAACAAACACATGATGTAGCAGCTACATATTTTGCCTTACAATTGAAAGCGCAACAACTTTTTGCTTCTTTGACATCCAAGTGAAAGATGTGGCGCAAAATTGCTAACAAACTTATAGTCTTCATTTAGTGAGAACCATAAGCCATAGTTATTGTACCTTTGATATAGCAAAGAATTCCTTTTACAACCTTCAGATGAGTAATGGTTGGATTCTTCATGTGTCCACTGATAAGTTCAGTAGCATATATAAAGTGATCAGGTCATATGCATGTCATGATATTGCAAACTCCTATCCAGACTATTGAAATTGCGTCACACTTTGATAACTTCAATCCACACATCATTCGTATTCTAACTAGCTTGCAACTATTCCTCTCGTAGATATCTTCAAGTAGTTGCGGTGATAAAGCTTTGTGTTATCATAGAGATCTTGAAGACTCTAAATATGTGTCTTGATCCTTTCACTCCTGGACCACATCTAGACTAATAGTTATCTTTTTGTTATTTGAGTTGTATCTTTTTGTCATGTCTTCCCCACACACATCTTGTTTGAGACCAATTAGATTGCACGTGCCACAACTTCTACCCAAAACTCTTTTCAAAGTTTCTTACTTTTTATCATTCTTCGAGCCTTATCAAGAATTGTTATATTTTTCCTTTCCTCCAAGTCATAATGTTGGACGGATCTTGAAACTTATAGTGGACACCTAATTCCATTATCTTCACAAAACTTTTAAAATTCTTTAGAACGTGGGCCATCTGCATACGTTTTATCATTCAACCATTGTCTTTCAACTTAGAAGCTTTCAACTTCTTAATGGTATTAAAGACTTCTGATTTTTTTCTTCAAGAAATAGACTCATGTTTTCCTTGAAAGTAATCAATGAAAATGAGGAAATAACTATTTTTACCTACTGATAACTAAATTAGTTTTATACCTAGGAAGTCGACCATGAAAGTGGTCTACTTACTGCAATTTGTGATAGAGCGATATCATGTGGATAGAAAAACTTGAATTTAGTTTTCATTGATGTGGAAAAGGCGTATATTTGAGCTATCCCGAATATGTATGAAGGAGAGTCGACTAGTCTTTTCATTGATGTGGAAAAGGCGTATATTTGAGCTATCACAAATATGTATGAAGGAAAGTCAACTAGTTTGAAGACACAAGGTGTGACCACCGACAATTTGACCAAAACAATATGAATGTACTATGGGTTGACCTTAAAACTTTATTTTTTTACTCTAGTTTTGGATGTAATTACATAATAAATCCAAGAAATATCTATAAGTTGTGGATGGCATAGTTATGCTTGGATAGGTGTGGGTGGGGGTTTGTGAACCGAGTATATGGAATTTAAGTTTAGCAAAATTTGAATCATTTATGTCTTATAGGTGTAAATTTGGAGTTTATATCGTACCATAAGTTACATTGTTCAAATATCTTAGATCAATAGTACAAATCGATATGGAAATAGAAAGATGTATAAACCATTGAATACAAGTTGGGTGGTTGAATTGTAGGAGGGCCTTAAGTATTTGATGATGTTGCATCGAGCGTGTTTGAGGCTAGACGAGATATGATTAGAATTGAAAAATTAGGTAGAGTATTGGCAGGGGCGGTTTTACTCCCTAGCAAGCCTGGGCACATGCCCGGGCTAAACCCATAATTTCCGTAGCTAAATATCCCGAGGACATTGGCCTTGCATTATTCTCAACGACTGGCAAAAGAAATGTTCCCGTCTGTCATTGCCAAATGGATGTCACTGCACGTTTTCCACCTTTACCTACGGAAAAAAACTGTAAGTAATTCTAAGGATACCATTTTAAAAACATTAAGCACCTCTAACTATGGTTGTGGCTGTCACTAAAACTTATCATTGTTTTTTTTTTATTTTTAATATTTTCTATTTTAATATAAATTCTAAAAATGAATAATTCGTAAAATTATCAACAAAAGTTGGAAGTCCACCAGTTGTCAAGCCCTGTCAATAAGCTAGTGAAATAATCTTATAAGCCCGTGAGAAAGAATTTTTACCAACAAGATTAATGATGTGTGGTCAATGACTTAATGATATGTTACACTGAGCAGGAGATATTCAAGTCACTTGATGATGTTGATATTATTCGAACATTAACCACAAAGAGGTCTCGAAAGGGCATTTACCTCCTAATTTTATTTAGCACATTATTAACAGGTTATGTTCCATCTCTCATATTTCAAATTGTATTTTTGTTGATAAAATGATGAGCCTCTTTTATTTCGATTTATGACTATTTATATATTATGTCACATGTGAATTTGCGGTTAATATTTTACCGAGACGCTATAAAATTTCTACCTCCGCCATTGAGTATGGGTAGGACCTATAATATCAAATAGCTTGGAAACTAGGCTTAAGTGGCTTGAAAATTTTGTAGAAGGAGATCATATCAGATGGAGGATAATTGAACTACTAAAGGAAAAGAAAGATAGGAAAAATTATAAGAGAAAGCATTGAAAAATAGAGATTAATAAATAAGATATAGATATGATTTATAATAAAGTATTATTGCGTCATTTGATCAATGCAACCGACCCTAAATTAATATAAAAAAGGCTTTGTTGTTGTAGTAGTAGTGAACTAGTGATATTGAGTTGATTGGCCCATAAGAACCTTCTTGGATCTTTCGCTTGACTCTTTTGGAAAACTTTCCCGTAATTGCTTTCCAAATTAACTGATATATATCTTAATTTGGGGTCTGTTGCAATAACTTGACTAAGAAGATGATGAAGATGGACACGATGAAGTGTATATAACTTGATTGTTGGGAAGATGCTGCTGCAGTTGAAACCTCAAAAGTTTAATGGTTATGCATGTAAAATTCAAAGCGCATAGGGTTGCCACACTAACCTTTAGGTTCGATTCCCTCCCACTAATAACTGTATATTGGATGCAATAGGAATGACTAGAGAATCCCCTTCAGGATACTAAGAGTTCCTTGATATATGGATGATTTAGAGTAAGAGAATAATGGAGAATTATGTTGTTAATGTAACAAAATTGTTGTTGTGTGTGTCAAATTAATGCCCAAATACCAAGCATTTATAATGCATTATATGACCCTTCACATGAGAGAAAACACCTCTTTGACTTGAATCAATGTTATGGTTCATTAAACACCCTTTTGCCAAATGTTATGATCATATACACCATGAATCAATGCTAAGGTTCATTATGCACCCATTTGCCAAAGGTTATAATCATATACATTTGAATCAATGTTATGGTTCATTAAGCACTCATTTGCCAAAGATTCCAATGTATATGAATGATTCTCATGAAGAGTTACAACTCTTGACGAAGAGTTACAACTTTTGGTTCTAAAGTGATTCCATTATTTTGGAATAACATCCTTCAAACAGTTGATCTTGATGGTAGATTGGCACCCTCTCACATATTTTGATTTGACATTATATTAAACTTAAGCTTTCGGATTCTAAGGTCCTAAATCAATGATGCCAGAGCCATGATGCATCATTGCAGCAATACTTTACAACATCGTTTTAATATTTAACAAAAACATCCTATTCCTTGACAGTTATACCCTGGTGATGAGATTACCACCTTTGATGGAGAGACGTAAATCTTTCATATGAATATCATCATAGCCATTTTCGAAAATTTATCAAATACAAATAATTGAATCTTATATATTTCAAGAGAAATAATATATTGCATTTGTTTTTCAGTGGAATATTGGAACCACCATCAAATGAGACGTTGCCACTATTTGAATTGTCAAGTTCCAGTAGCATGCTCCTTTTTCCACATATATGGTTTCTTGCAACAATATCAAGGTCCCATGAATTATGTTGGCTTCTTTAGTTACTTCCACGTGAAAGAAACATTCTTTTAAACTTCTTATCCTTTTCTTCCATATTTTTGGTATCCTCCTTGACTATATTCTTTGAAAATTTACATTCTCAAATATTATGGTCAAATATTTTATAATAGTAGCATTAAATTTGAGACATGTCATACCTTGTGTGTGTTTATCCAATACCATGTATTCTTGTCGAGGTTTCTCAGTTCTCATAACTGCCGGTGGTGAAATTTTAGCCTTTTCCACCATTTCCATGTTCAAATTTTCCTCGAACGCTTCCTCGTTCTTGACATGTATCTCGACTCTATTAGCTTATCTAATTTCTCTGACATTCTTACTTCCCTTTAGTTGAAGAATTTGTCAATGATCTCTTTCTTATTCATTCACTTGTACTCATAAGCTTGCAATGATTCTTGAAGTTGCTCTATTTTCATCGTCTCTAAATATTTAGTTTCCTCAATCATCAGAACAATTTGCTCGAATTTGGGATCTAATGAGAGATATATCTTCTCCATAATTTTCCCATCTTCTAACTTCTCACCATTTCTTTTTAATTGATTTCAAAGAATGGTGGCTCTTGAAATTTTTTCAGAAATATACTCTAATTCTTTTATATATAACGATTCAAACTAGCCTCATAGAGATTAGAGACACACCTCTTTTACTTTGTCTTCTCCTTTGCAAGATGTTTGAAGCTTCTTCCATGCCTTCTGAGCAGTTGTTTCGTTTAATTTTTTCATAAACAACTCCTCATCCAATGATTGAGAGGGGATGAATAGAGTTTTCTTATCTCTTGAGCCTTGTGGAACTCAAATGATAAAATATATTTTTCATGTCAAATAATAATTTCTAGGATTGTTTTAATGCAAATGTGTTCCTTTCATTCTTTTGTAAAATTTTGCAATAATAATTTTATCAAAAATCATTCAACCATTTTTTCTTTATCTTAAAGCATATTGTAAGTTGTTTTGTATATTAAAATTTTGAAGTAAATTTGTACCAAAAATAAAAATTAAGTAAATTGTTGAAAAAAGTATATCACTTGTTAAACTACAATAATGATATAATTTAATATGTATGCTTATATGTATTTATGAATAAGTCAAATGTGGCTTGTGGTTTGGGCTTGCCCAACCAATTTCTTCAAACATATCTAGGCCCAAGCCCGTGTCACTAACCCTAAATACTCGTCTTGTTTCTTGTCACTTGTTCTATTTAATGTCGGCGCCTCATGTTTTCTTTTTCATCTTTTCTTATTCTCCTCTAGAGTGATTCGTCTTTATTTCTTTTCACTTGTTTTTTCTTACATATTCATGATATATTTTTCCTTTCTAGCGTTCTCCCAAAGATTCCTTATTTACTACTAATTTTTTCTAACATCTCAATACCTCTTTGAGTCAATCAATGATTGCTTATGTAATTCATCCAACAACTTTGATTGTGATGTTTCAATCTAGTTTAATTTAGTGACACAAACACTCATCTAATAAATTTTTTGATCTGGTAGCTTGATCAACTTGAATCTCGATGCTTGGTAACTGTTTGACCAACCGATCTTATGTAGGTTATATAATATTGGAAAATGACGAGTGTGAAGATAGTGATGAAGATGTTCATATAAACCTAATCATATATCTCAAAAATCAAATCAATGAATTACCCAAGGTATGTCAATGAGGTATCAATGAAGGATACCATATGAATATCTTATTTTACCCATAGTAAAAATCATTTATGTTAGAACAATATACTTTTGTTTTTGTCGATATATGATGAATATATATTTCTTAGATCTAAACTATTAGTTTCATTTATTGTCAGAGATTCAATTTTATCTTGTAGGACATTTACTTTAGATAGATTTCAAACTATTATTTTCATTTATTTTAAGAGATTAGTTTTATCTTCTAGGACATTTACTTTAGATGCATTTAGTCACACTTTTCCTCACTCTCTATCGCTCCCAAAAATATTGATATTTTCAGTATGTGTATTACATATCAAGGATTCTGATAAACATATATATCATTCTTACGATATTATAATATATATTTTCTCTATTTTGTAGGACGCTAAATCTGAATTGATTAGTGCTACTGCTAAATTTAACTTATCTAGGGTTGGAATACAAACAGCGATGAGGTCAAGGAGAGGCCTTGAATCAAAGTCTTATTCTTTTAATTTCTTCCATTCGTAAGTCCTGCAAGAATATCCTTTAGAGTAAAATCACTAACAACTTTCACGTATCCCATGCAGATCTCATTGTTAAACATACCCTAAGAGTTTTGCGCAACATACTCAATAACTTGGAAAAGTTGGAAGGTGGTAAATATCTATCACCGTCTCATTTGGGATAAAATAGGTCTAGGTGTTATGTACAATATTATTAATACACAAAACCAAATGAAGCTTGTAAAATGGGCTTGGATCATTGTAAGCGTTAGCTCAAAGGATGAGGGTATTCAAACATATTTTTATACTCAACAACCAGAGAACCTGATCAATGTGAGATTAGAACAAACTACAAACAATTTCAAAACCAATTTCAACACCCACCCTCACGTCTACCATTGGCCTGGGTCCAATTTCCACATTGCAATCCTTAAAGGCTTTAATACCATGTAAAATGGGATTAGATCTCAATCCAAAAGATATCTCAAAAGATGAGGGTACTCATCAAGCATATTTATACACTTAATAGCTCGAGAACCCTAGCACTCTGGGCTAGAAACAAGCTACAATTGTCTTGTAAACCAACTTCAACACACGCTCTCACGCCCAACGTGGGACTGGGTCAAATTCCCACATTAAAATCCAAAGTCAAAAGATAAAGATTACAATGTGAGAATTGAACTCAGTCCCACGCTAGGCGTGAAGGTGTGTCTATAAGTTGGTTCTCAAGATAATTGTAGCTTGTTTCTAGCTTCACATTGATCAGGTTTCCGGGTTGTTAAGTGTATAAACATGTTTGAGTACTCTTATCCTTTAAGCTATATTTTTATTTGAGATCGAAGCCCATTTTATATGGTATCATGGCCTGGTTAATGATTGCAATGTGGGAATTGGACCCAGGCCCACGCTACGCGTGAGGGTGGGTGTTGAAGCTGGTTTTGAATTTGTTTGTAGTTTGTTTCTAGTCCCACATTGCTCAGGTTTCCGGGTTGTTGAGTGTATACATTTTTTGAGTACCCTCATCCATTGAGCTTCTTTTGGAATGAGATCCAAGTCCATTTTACGAACCTCTCATGTCATCAAAAGTTTATTTGATATAATCAAAGAAGGTGCCCTTTTTTTTGTCAACAACAAATTTTATTTAAAAACCAGATCTCTACTCAAGACGAACATAGACCGGTGATTCAGTGAATACAAACTAAAGGTGTCAAATATAGGTGGAGCACCCTAAATAAACACCATAAAAGACACCCCTACACATAACACCTCGCCAAGCCATACCTTCAGCACCCATGAGGAGAACACCTACCAAAATAAACATTACCACCTAAAACCGACTCCTTTACGAAACGACCTCTGAAAAAACAAAAATCATAACCACCCATCTCCACTACTCACCACAAAAGAAGCACCCCTTTAAATGAAACATTCAGTCCTCAACACCATAGTTAAGTCATATTCAAAAAAGTTTTATTCTAAAGATCATTCAGCTTCCACCACCTCTCAACCTCCGGTCCACTAAAAGAACACCAAAATAAGCCCAAACCAGAACTTAAACCAAAGTACTGACTCTTGATCTCGAATCAAAAGTGATCGGCCCACTAGACTTCCGGAACAAATCAAAAAGGCAGGCCTCATCCCCAGCCCACTAGAGAAACACTATAGCCAGCCAAACAAGATTGCAACTAGACTCCAACTCTCGATCTCGAAGCAAAACTTACTTGCCCACCAAAATCCAACATACAATTTTAAGACAAACGACAAGATTTGCAGTGGTGCAAACATCAACCAAAAGGAAAAGGAAATGACTCGGCTCGAAGGACATGCACACTCAAAGCATCCAAAACACCTTAACAACCCAAAAACTCTAAACAAGAGCTAGCGACGACGGATATGGTCCCGAATAACAAAGGTTGCCTCCAAAAGAAATCACCCACAATAAACACCACAAAAATACTCACCTCCTAACCTAAGCAACACCAACCACCCCCCTTAAATAGCTCTCGTCCGCAAAGTGTTCCGACACCAACTCCGAGTCCAAGATTATCCATGACCACCCCATCCAAACCACCATTCCAACCCCCACGTACCCCTACACAAAGCCAAACCTCCACAATATCCCCCAACCATCACGATGTACATCTAACAAACCACATAAACACCCACGGAAAAACCAAAACCATCGCCTACCCTCCAATAGGCCATCACTACCCACCCATAGCAACCAGACAGCCACCACAGAAACATCAGCGAAAACATCCTGAGAAAACCTTTACCACGCATCACCGCCACCACCACCGTATCACCACCACCACTCAAAACAACCTCCAACAGCTCCATATGGCACACCACTACATCACCACCCCTTCACAAACCTCCCACCGAACCACCACCACATCTTATCCTTTGAACTAGATTTTAGGATGAGATCGAAGCCCGTTTTACATGGTATCAAGGACGGAACAGGTTAATGATAGCAATGTGGGAATTGGACCCAGAACCAAGCTAGGCGGGTGGGTGTTGAAGTTGGTTTTGAAGTTGTTTTTAGTTTGTTTCTAGTCTCACATTGCTCAGATTCTCGGATTGAGTGTATACATATGTCTGAGTAGTCTCCTCCTTTGAGCTGCCTTTTAGAATGAGATCAAACAAGATACCATACCACCAACTTGTCGTGAGGACGAGATTTGATCTCTTTCCCATTAGTGTTTATGAATATATCTTAATGGGTTCATAAACTTTAATGAAGTGATAGTCATACTCTTTTCATATTTTCATGGGTGCCTAAACTTCAAGATACCATATCATATTGATGGGAACAAGATTTGATACGTTTTGGTGATAATTTAGCTTATGTTTACATGGGTGTTAATTAGAATAATATAAGAAAATTAACATTTCCAAGTTATTGAGTATATTGCACAAAGTTCTTGTATTTACCGGTGTTAATAACACTTAGATACAACAATATTTGGGGTGTATTTAACAATGAGAATTGCATGGCATATGCCAAATTGTTAGTAAGTTTCATCTCAAGATTGTTCTTGCAATGCTATGAATGGAGGAAAAAAAATGAGACTTGATTTGAAAATGGAGGTAATAGTGATGGATTCAAAGCCTCTCTATCTTTCCTTCATTTTCTTCATAAATGGAAGACGATCCAAACTATTGTACAAGGTATATATATATCCCCTAAAAAAAAAGTATATATATATATATATGTATGTCTTGTTTTTTTAATATTATTATGTTCAT
>Ga0315915_1004666_pt1 | contig 17218 bp, 10 predicted proteins | sample MpolbnodulesMG_FD_207738 | JGI IMG/M metagenome (GOLD analysis project Ga0315915, IMG submission 207738) | Medicago polymorpha root nodule microbial communities from Los Angeles, California, United States - branched nodules | ecosystem: Host-associated > Plants > Roots > Nodule | place: USA...
GACGATGAATAGGTTGGTGGTGCTCGGTTGTGACCAAAGGATAACATGAGAAGAGAGTGGGGTGTTTCTCAAGTGGAACAAAAACACCTCTAAAATAACACTGACATCTTGTTCTTCTTTTTTTTTCCTTTATTGAAAATAAAAAGAAACCACTAGAATTTGGGTTGTTTGGTAAATGAACGTAGAACATGCAATTACATTGAATACAAACAACATAATATACATAGGGAATATCCAGTGAGAATGACTACGTTATGCGATAATGGTGGGAACATTTACTAGCCTTTAGATCTGAATTAACAGCTATGATTAAACCCCATTTTAAAAAACACATGTTCCTCTTCATATTCTATCAATTCTCATGAACCATATTCATCCTTTCATCTTTTCCCATCCACATCCATAACAACACCTCCTCATTAAAAAAAAATGATTTCTGTAATTTTTTATAAATATAAAAAAAAATTATATATATACCTAATTCTTTAACGAAAATTGACCTTTCTTTATTGTCTATTTTATATATTAATAATCGGAAAAAAATTTAAACCCGACATAATTAAAAAAATCACATAACAATCAAGTTGTTTTCTTTTTGCTAACAAGTGCTTATATGCACTCACAGCTTGACGTTAATGACAATGAAGGTAAATGATAAAAAAAAATTGAGGTGAGGGCGTTAGATGAAAGTATTTCTACACAATGATTTCAATTGGAAAAAAAAACGACGCCTGCAATTTCTAATTGGAACCGATAGACGATCTGAAACACTTAGAATTTCTAATTGAATGAAAAAATAACGCCCGGAGTTTTTAGTTGAAAGAATTGAGAAATAAACACACACAGGCAGGGCGGAGAAGGAAGAAATTAGGAAAATGAATGGATATACAAGACATGCGTGGGTATGGTAGTAGTGTGGGAAAGGGTACACTTGAGTTTGTTAAATTATTTTTTAATCTTAATCGTTGATTCGGATCTAGAGGCTAGTAAAAGTTTTTGTCATTCTCACCTAACATATTCATTCTCACTAGATATGCCACACACACACATATATACATACATACATATATATATATATATATATATATATATATATATATATAACTTTACATCTGTGCATGTGAAGACGCGTTTGAAGATTGATAAGTTTGTGTGCTGCCTTCGTTGGTATTCATTGTTGAAGGAGAAAAAGTTAACTCGAGAGTGCTACTTCCTTCAAAAGCCTGCCACCTTTGGAGAGCTTCTGGTAATGTCATATCAAAGTTGATCCCGTATATGTCATCAACATCGTGTTCTGTAGGCTTCCACACTTCAACAAGGGATGACAACACATTCACAACATGACCCATGTCAGGACGTTGATAAGGCTCCCTTGCACTACAATGTCCGGCCAGCTCAGCAACCGTGTTTATGCTTGCATGTGTTTCTTCATCAATCTCAATTGTCCCATCAATCATTGATTGAAATGAATCCCTGTTTAGTAACATCCTACGAAACCATGTAACAAGGTGGATATTCTCTTCTAGTTGGCTAACATCAAGTGCTTTCCTTCCTGTTATGATCTCCATAAGAACCACACCAAAACTATATACATCGGCCTTTGTTGTTAGTCTTCCCGTTGCTGCATAGTTGTTCATTATAGTGTTGGTTAGCACCTTTTAGACTTTGGAAAAAAAATGATACAACAATAAATGTATGATAGAATGTCAACATCTAATCATCATGATGATCATCGGAGAAACGAGCCTCGAGTTTATTGGTCAGCTGATTTGTTTTGATATAATTCACAAAAGTAATTTATGCACAGTGTAATGTCAAAATAAAGATTATTTATGCAACTTATTTTTACAATGAATGCTTGCACTAAAATAATATTATCATAAACTAAAAAGTAAATAACATCACTTAAAACAACGATATAACAAATAACAACGTTTTTCAATATGACTATAACTAGCCACATGTAAAAGTGGTTTAAAAGATAAACATAATTGTTTACCTGCATACTCTGGTGCCATATATCCAAAAGTTCCGGCAAGTCTAGTTTGAAACGAAGCTTTCCCTTCAGGAGCAAGCCGAACCAATCCAAAGTCAGATACTTTAGCCCGCATATCTTCTCCAAGCAAAATGTTAGATGGTTTGATATCCCTATGGATAAAAATTTGTTGGGTTAACCCATGAAGATATTCAATACCTCTAGCAACATCTAAAGCAATGCTAAGTCGTGTCTTCCATTCCAACGGTTTTATCCCTTCCTCTTTCCAATCATGCAAGTGTTTGCTTAAAGCACCTTTAGTCATATACTCATAAACCAAAAGTTTCTCATTCCCATCCAAACAATACCCTAAGAGTAAAACTAAATGTTTGTGTCGAACCTTTGTAAGCACTTCAATCTCCGACGTGAATTCATTTGATCCGTCTTCGCCCATCATTCCTGATTGCATCCTTTTCACTGCAATTTGTGTCCCATCATGCAACTCCCCTTTGTACACAACACCAAAACCACCTTTCCCGACTATCTTTTCCTCACTAAAGTTATTTGTAACTTGTCTCAAAACTTGAATTGAAATCACCATGTTACCAACTTCGTAAACATTACAAGTGGGGCTTAAGGCGTCATTTCCTTCACCACCAACATCAACATTTTCCTTCACAACATTTTCACCACCTTTATAACTAAAATGTATTGTTATTGCATCAGGCTTTTTACCTTTCTCCGTATGATTCCTTGACCTTTTCCAAAACATGAATAATATTGCCCCGATTCCAAGTACAGAGACAACCCCTAACACAATTCCAACAATGACGTCGTCAACGTTGTCTCTGTCTTTGTCTTTTCCAAACCCATGGCTACTTGTAGATGGAGTACTGGGTTTATCCTTCCCAATATCAGGATTCCCACCAATTTTAAGAACCACACCTTTTGGAAATGATGGCATGTGGCCGTACAAATTATTATTAGAAACATCTAATTCTTGTAGAAGAGGCATACTGGTAAGTTGATTAGGTATGGTACCAGTGATACCATTGTTTGCAAGAAGTAGTTTTGTCAAAGACGAAATACTAGCAAAATTCGGAGAAATAGTTCCACTCAGTCCCATGTTCTGAAAATTGATAATTGAAATATTTCCACCGGAACAAACTATACCTATCCATTTATTGGCACAAGGATCATTACCCTGCCAACTATCAGCAAACTTAAGAGGATAACCCAATGGTTCGACAACTGATAGCAAAATATTCACAAGAGGACTACATGGTTGCCCTGGAACATTTGTGCAAAATTTGTTTCTTCCCCCACCGATAATATTATCAACTCCAACGCCGTCTCTAAACTTGGGAGGTGGACCTTGGAGACGATTGTTTGTTAAATTTACCACTTGCAGGCTTGGAAGGTTTGTCAGAGAAGGTGGAACAACGCCAGTCAACTGGTTATCCCTTAAATTCACATCAGATAGTTGGTTAAGCCGTGATAAATCGGGTATAGGACCTGTAAATGAATTATCGTTGACCCATATTTGTTTCAATGATGTCATGTTTTGTAACACAGCAAGGGTACCATTGAGTTTATTGTTGCTATTTTGCCTATTGACCAAAAGGTTCTCTATTGAACTTCCAGAAAGACTTGCAGGCAAAACACCTTCCAATGAATTACCAGACAGTGCCAAAAAAACCAATCCAGGGAAGGGACCGTCTCTGCCAAAAAAATCAGGAATGGTCCCCACAATGCTAACACTTTCAGCACTGAAAGTTTGGAGTGCAACGCAATCTTTAAGAGAATTAGGAATTTGCCACAGAGGCAAGGGGTTGTTGTCGATTTCTACTTCTTGCAAATTGCTCATCCCTGTGAAGAAATCGTTAGGAATATAGCTAAATTTGTTATCGTGGATTAGAAGCCTCTGTAGTGACTTTGAGAGGTAAGGGAATGGGCCGGTGAGGTTGTTTCTTTGACACTCGAACTTTTGCAATGTCGTTAACATCACAAGTTCCTTCGGGAGAAAGCCTTGAAGATTCTGGTTCCCTATTTGAACTGCGATGACACGTTTTGTTGAATCACAATTAACGTGTTTCCATTTACATACATCAAGATTTGTCCATTGAAATGTAACCGGAGCATTTATGGTTTTCTTCAAAATATTCATAACCTCAACATCTTCACACCTTATTGAGATAACCAAAATAGAAAACACCAAGGCAAAAACAAAATTTAACGAACCTCCATAGCTTAATTCCAGTTTTCCCATTATTTTTGTGATTCGGATAATTATTACGAGTACCGTAAAATTGGATATTGAATGTGAGGAAAAAAATAAAGAATCCCCCACAAAAGGTTTGTGAAGGATGACAGTCACATTGCATCTGTTAACGATGTACGAGGAACCCCTAATGAAAAAATAGTTATGTTAGAGAGAAATTGACTTTTGGTTATGTTAAGGAGGTAAGACGGTGCAACGAAAGAGAGAGAAGGAGTAGTTTTTTTTTTTTTGTTCAGCAGAGAGAAATCGGATGTGTGGTGTGGACTCCACCATCTACTTTGGAGATCTTACAAATCAATGGTTTGTAATAAGTGTCCAGATTTGTTTTTTCACTTAAAGGATTTTATTTTATCAATTTGATGGATAAATTAAACATTTTTATAACAATCATACCGCAATAATTCATATTCAAATTTTTTTAATGCCATCAATTAAAGATTATTGTCCTGGTAACATATTACTATAAGAGATAAATATGTTTTATTCCTATAAATATTTCAACTCCCTATTTTAGCACCCTTGAAAAATTTATTTGACTTTTAGTTTTCCATAACCATTTTTTGTCCTAACTTTTAAGTCAGATCATGTGCATCCTTCAAAGTTTAAAGTGAGTTTTTGCATGGATGGTTGTAAAATTTAATTTTTTAACATAAGATAAATTAAATATGAAATTTTATGTAAGTCATGTCAAAAAAAATTGTGAGAGATTAGTACCCTGAAATTTTTTCTTTGACTTTTAGTTTTCCATAACCATTTTTTGTCCTGACTTTTAAGTCAGATCATATGCATCCTTTAAAGTTTAAAGCGAGCTTTTGCATGGATGCTTATAAAATTTAATTTTTTAACATAAGATAAATTAAATATGAAATTTTATGTAAGTCATGTTAAAAAAAATTGTGAGAGATTATTATAATAATATAATCATGTATGTGAACAAAAATTCAAGATTTTGAATGATTCATATGAGTCGACTTGAAAACATAAATAAAAAAACAATGATGGAGATTATTTAGAGACTAAAAGTCAAAGAAAAATTTAAGAGGATTAAAACAAAAAAGTTGAAATAAATATAGAGAAACCAAAGTCATATTTAACCCTTACTAGAAATAGAGACATTTTCAATTGATTTTAAAAATGATTAATGTAAGGGAAAAATTCAACACTGTATATAAGACAAATAAAAAATGCGGAAAAAATGTTTTCTAAAGAGAAAATAAACGACGTTGTAATTGTCATTTTGTGAGACCTAAGCCATGTGTTTTTTTGGGTTACATAGATGGCATATTTTATTGCAAAGTTTGGCTTTGGTCTAAATAGCGATAATCACATTTTTTAGGTCATAGTTTGCTTCCTTAACTCAGTTAGGCGATAGTTGCTTTGTAGTTTTCCTAGAAGCCTTTGATATTTATTTTTGTTGTGATTTGGCTCAACTTATACACCAAAATAAAATCATTTTCATTGTTAAAATAGAATTGAATTATATCATGTCATATAAATACGAAACTAATTAAGTCACCAACTAGACAACTAGTTCATGAATACTATTGAAGAGACATGTCAGATTTTTTTTTTTTTTTGTGTGTGTGTTTTAAGTGATACAATTTCAACTGCTTGTTCTGTTATGAGGTTTATATTCAAGGCTAACGACGTCCATAATCTTTGATGATGATTACGTTTCGTGCAAAAATGCTTGAGGTTGAAACATCTTTTAGCATTAAGGCTGTGTGTATTTAATAACTATTCATCATGTAAATATGAGAATTAAGAATGTTTTGGACATTCATGAGTCATATTTGCAAATTTTGTTTACTCGCATGCCCCTTTAAAATAAAATGTTGCAAGATTAATCAAAACGCACACGATAAAAAAAAAGTTTATTACGCAGTTTCATGATAAAAATTATATGCGTCAGAAAAAATTTCCTTCATTTATTTTAGTCTACAAAAAATGGAACGGAATGACGCAATGATAGCTCGTTTTCACGTTAAACTCTTCTTTTAAATAAAAAATATAAATGCTAGTAATTTTTTTTTTTAGATTTTCGTCTGCCACACTATGTTTTACTTACACAATGATAGCTTACCCCTACTTTAAACTTTTCATCAGTCTCATTGTTTATTTTCACTTCGCGACGTTTCACCTGTGAAATATAGTAATAAATTAGTACCTTTGCAAACTTTAACCAAACCTAGTTTCAATACAGTAATTATTGAGTTATTGAAAATTAACAATTAAATTAAAATTAAAGGCTTAGTTATGTAAATGATCCATGAAAATAGGGATTACTTGACTTTTAGTCTTTATAAAATCATTTCCATTGAATTTGACCCAATAATTTAAACAACTTTTAATTTGGTCCTCTATTGTTTTTTCTTTTTGTTGCTAAAGTGACTCAAAAAAATCGATGATTTATCACCACTAAATCTTAATTACACTCGTTGTCTCGTCAAACTTCATGAAATGACACAAATTCCTTTATTTTTCAAATCCTTCGTAAGCATTCAAACCCATGAATGCCTAAAACTCCAAATCACAAGAGTTATACATTATCTTTGTCTCCTCTCTTTCCAATGTTGTTTCAAATGTATTTCTTTTTATCGTTGTGGTATCCTTCTTGTTGGTAACTATCTTCATTACACGTTAATGTATGTGGCGTATTTTATACACCGTGAATTAAGATCGGGTAACTCAGAATGCTTATTTCATAATATTTCTTATTGATTATTGTCGTTGAGAGAATAGATTTATATTCTATATGTGGTATTGAAATCATCTTAACAAATAGAGCTCACTTAGAATGCATATCATCTATTGGACAATAACCCATACTATGAATGGTCGTTTTTAACGTTTGTTCATCCAAAACTCCATTAAACGCAACGAGCATACCTAACATATTGATACAATTACTTGAGCTTAAAATTTCTCGTGACGTCGTTCTTCAAGCATTACTATAGGTTTAACATGATCACATAAACTAAATCAATCTTTCCACGCAGGTAGACATTTTTTAATTCATGGTGCATAAAATTAAGAGAAATGCTAGGGACACCCGTTAGCACACTCTTTTAACACACCCAATAAAAATCCATCATGTGTTCTCTTTTTTTAATTCTATTTACAGGCAACCGGTTCATCCTTGTTAATATTTATTTTATTTTTTAATTATTAAATTGGAGTTTAATTTTTCATCTCCTCTGTTCAGCCTCCCACAAACACAAACAATCTTTTCATGTTCACTCTCAGGTTTTCCTCAGTTAGAACTGCAAATTGGACCACGCCTAAACCACGTCCAAAATTGAAACATTAATTCACACAAGGGGGATAACAGTGAAAAGAATTTTCAACATTGTATGGCTAGAATGAACTAATTCCAGGTCAATCATCTCTTAATTCACATCGACTGTGTCGACGACGTGCGCTATTCCAACGGTGGCACGATTGAAGATTAGGGCGAAGAGAGAGGAGATACCAGCATAGATTGGGAAGGGGTAGAAGATGAATGCACCCAACATATGAATGCACCCAACATAAACAGTAGAAGATTGAAAAGCTGAAGAAGATGAACGTGATAGGCGAAGGGTGAATGCAGTTTTTTTTTATATTATTAAAAAAATGATGTTTAGAAATTGATTGAACAGGTAACCGGTAAATGGGATTAAAAAAATGGAACACATTCAATGTCTTACTTGTTAAGTCTCATCACACTCATTACATGACTCTATAAATACTCCACTACATATATTGTTTCTTCTTTGTCGAGCCTAATATTTTCCAAGTCAACTTGGATAGGAATTATGACAATTTAGCTTCAAACCATGCGAGATTGAGCAGTGGTGATTAATGTTTTAAAAATTATTAAGAATGTGGATAACCAATATCTGCATGATCTGTTGATTTTGAAAATAATAACAGTAATAACAGTATTAATGTAAGCTCGAAAATCACAGTTACATGACTTTATATATATATGGGGGTTGTTAACTTACACCCACCTAAAAACGCGTTTGTTTCACCTCTATAAATTAAATTCCCAGGAATCTAAGATGGGAATAATTTATTCCCATGTTCGGTACACATGCACACATAAAAGTTCCAAGGAATAAAACATTTCCGGTAACTTTTTTTCTACAATATTAATCTCTTTTTATTCCCAGCATAAAAGGATGGGAATGTTTTATTCCCAGCAGTTGGCACAATTTGTTTCTCAGAAATTCATTAAAACCCTTAAGTAACTGTCAACCACACCACTACCAGCACATCTCTACACCCAATTTATGTGCCACGTTTTTTTTTTTATTTCTTCAGTTCAAAACTTTCTTTCATAAGCATAAACACTTGAATAAATCTTGATAAGTGGTGCATTTATTTATTTTTTTACTCAAGGTATTCGAACAATAAAACTCATGTGATTTTGATTTCTTAATAAAAGTAGACATGGATGAATTGATGTATGATAAACTAAAATTGTCAAACACATTAATAATCCCAGGAAAAAATAATCCTTAAAAAATGAGCACACGTTTAGTCTATTTATTAAGGGTATTTTAATAATTACACCATTTCCTTAAAATACTGTTCCTGGGAATTCAAATCAACATCCAAACACCTTTGTCAAACTTTCTTAGGAATAAAACTTCCACTAATATAATCCCAGGAAAGTTAATCCTGGGAATACATTTTGATTCTATGAAACAAACGGTCTTATGGTGCAAGTTAGTAAGCTACACCCACTTGATTATTTACACTGATTTTTATATATTTTATCAAATTGTTTACATCCACCTCACTAATTTACACCCACCTTTATCATTCCAGTTTTCTTAAAAGTTTGTCCCTGTTACATGTTTTGTACCTTAAGCGTGCCAATTTCTTTTATTTCTTTTTTCTTCAGGATCTTGTTTTTTTTTCTCTTTAGCGTCTATTAAAAAAGATTCAGTTGATTTTGTAAAAAAAAAGATTCGGTTGATATTTTTTTGGTTTTTGCTGCAAAAACTTGAATCTATTTTGTTTGCACAAGTTTATTAAAGAATAAAAGCTTCAGTAGCTTATTTGATAAAAATAAAACAAAATCAGTGTATATGGCCACAGATCAGAAGCGTAGAAGTAGGAAATTGTTAAAAGGCGTTTTCTTGGTTTTTTTTAGAATTGAAATTGACAAAATTACCCTTCAATTTAAAATTGGTTTGAATAGTGACAACTGCACTTTTTGGTAAAAAACAAGTGGGTGTAGCTTGCTATTGCACCTTAGTGTTTTTAGGTCGGTGTAAGTTAGGAGCCCCATATATATGTGTGTGTGTGTACATACACAACATTAGTACACATATTTTTTCTTTCGTCTAGTAGCCTAGTGGCTAGAACTCACACAATTAAATGTGAAGTGGGTGTCTGAAGTTCGAACCCCAATCCCTACATAAATTATGCAATGTCCTTATCAACTGAGCTAGGTCATGACAACTGATTTTTTATGAAATTTTTTGGGAGGATATGCCCTTGTGTAATACCATAGCTAACAAAAAATATTATATAATGTCGTTGCATATAATCTAACGATGGTAAAACTCTAAACTTTAACCTAAGTCACAACATGTATGAGCAGAAAGTCCACCATCTCTGCCAACTGTAATTGGTACTTACACAAATAATTATACATTCATACTTGTAATAATGATTTACTGTTATTAAATTTTTTATATTTTTAGAGTTTTCTTATATAATTGTATAATTTTTAATTTTACCACTACAACGGCTAAATTTTACAAATTAAGGCGGTTTGAACCGCCAGTATAAAATCAAAATGACGTTTTCTAAACTTTCAGAATTTTGGCTACCACAAAATTAAAAATGTCACTTTAAGAATAACCGCCACAGTAAATGTTGAATAAAATGGTGGTTATTATTTTTGTGTAATGACATTTTTAACCGCTGTAATAACATTTTACATCATTTTCTTTTTGCTTTTAATACCAGTTTGAACCGTAGTTATGGTAATCAATAATCAATAAATCTTACAAAAGATAATAGCCATTTTTGGCCAATTTATCCTGTTCATCTCCATTTGAAGTCTATGCAATTGTATTGTCAGAATCATGTCTTAATGTAGACATTGTAAAAAAAAAAACAAGAAAGCCTAAAAATGTGGGGATGTGCACATTTGCATCGGTTGCTTCTCAACAAAGAAAAACACTTTCCAGCTGGACTGGACATATTTTTTCTTTCGAAGGCTCTTTCTCTCTCTCTCACGCTCCAAGACCCTTTCTTGCTCGCCAAGGCCCTTTCTCTTTAAGTAGTATTTAAAGAGCCTTGCCTTGCCATCACATTCACTCATCTCTGTCATGCTACAATCTTTCATACATTTTTCAATTAACCTCTCCTTTTAAGTAGCTACACACTAGATTACAGCTCATGACAAAATATTCACACATACAGTAGCTACAAGTGTATAAAGGAGTTACAAAAGTTTCACAAAAGACAATTTAGATGGCAAGATTTGTAAATATTTTTAGCTCAGAATAATTGAAAATAACAAAACGTGATTGTTGTCTTATGAAAGTACTTCACTTAAACTGTCCAGGTCAAAAAAAAACTCTTGGGCATGGCAAGAACATCTATCAATACTTCATGATCATTGTGATTAAAAAAATATTTACTACTTCATTAACTTATTTCAAGATTCATATATAATTATTAAGTACTATCAATTCTCTGAATATGTTGGTTCTGTGTATTACGTTTTTTCCAATTTCAATATACTTCTAAGACCATGATCTTGCACCAAATATGTTTCTGGAGGCATTCCACCAGCATTATCGGTCCAATGATATTAATCAATTTGATAAGTATTAATAAATACATTAGTTTCAAGTGAGGGACCAAACCAATTTTTTTTTCCTATAGGGGATAATCCCATTTGCCACTTAATGCTGATACCAAATCAATTTAAAAGACAACTAAAATGTAAATTATTTAATTTTGAAAAGTCAATAAGAAACATGGAACACAAGATTTTGCAAAAAGATAATATAAATAAATCAAAAAATCTAAGACATGCAAAACTGTCAATTGAAAGAAAAATGAAAAAGAAAATTGGATACCCTTTTGGTGCGACTCTTCCAGGGATTTTGTCGAGAAGAAGTAATAATAAAAGTACATAGGTTCGGTCGATGAACCAACCGTAGGTTGCTCGGAAAACTACTTCAAGAGATGACTCGATATGCACTTTTTGTGATTCTGTTCCGATAAAATGATAGAGAAGGCTGATTACGGCGGTGGTTCGGGAGGGGAAAAGGTGGTGGCGGCGGCGGTGAGGGGAGAGGAGTGGCCGGGTTTAATGAGGGAGATTGGGCCTAGCCCAATTCAGGTTACATCATGCGGGTGTGCATGCCAAAAAAGGTGGTGTTAATGGTAAGATGTTCAAATTTTCATTTAAACTTAATTACTAAAACTATTTCAAACCTAGAGTTCATATCATTTAATTTTCAAAATACCTTCACCTCCAAATATATTGGTGCAAGATTTCGTCTAAAAAATTTATAACTTTCATAGTTTTAGTTTGTGATAATATGAGCAATGTTATAAAATGTAATTGTTATCCCAGAAGTATTGGTGCAAGAACTTACCCTAGAAATTTATAACTTTCGGAATATAATTATTCCTACATAATATATTCTTGATTCTTCAATATTGATAATACGAATGAGGAACAAAACAATGACAAGTAGATTGATGCAAATAAAAGAAAAACATTTTGCCATTTTGAAAGTATTGATAAATATTCTGATAATGATGTGAAAATTATGAATGATGGTGAAGTATTTATAAAATAAATTTTGTAAAGTGTCAGTTACCGTTATTGTTATCGTTACTGTTACCGTTGCTTTTACTATTCAAAGTCGTTGGTCAATAGGTCAAATACTTTTGGTGTATCCTACCATCTAGGCTTTTGTTGATTTTATTGTTCATTACACTTGGATAATGAGGGAAAAGGTCATTACGAAAGAAGAAAAAAAATCTGTTCTAGGAGAAAAATATTGCTGGATTACATGTTTGCAATATGAGAATTGATACAAGAATATTCTATAGAAATTTGTATGTTTTATTGTGCTAGGTTTTGTGTATGTGTCATGTGCACGTCGTGTAGTATGTGGCCTATCGTCGGCTATAATACATGTAATATTAATTTGTGATCATGTGTCATGTAGATTATGGACGACGTGCATTCAAACGTCGACCGTTTCATAACACTAGTTTTAGACAAAACAAAATATTTGCATGTAAATAAGAATTAACAGTGCTGATATAATTTTGATTCATAAATAAATTGTAATATTATATAGTGTAAGAATCATAGTTAGTCGTTTCATGAAAGGTTTTTTTTTTTTTTTTTAGAGATTTCATGAAATGTTTATAAAGCAAGCGTAAGTTAACCAACAAACATATAGAAAAATTTAATAGAAAAAAATAAGATAACATCAGAAATAAAATTGTATTTGTCAAAAAAAAAAAAACAGAAATTAAATTTTAGAAGATTTAATGCCAAAACGGTTCATATTTCACTAGATGAACCACAATAATTTAGTCCATATATTGGTTGCATCTAATGATCTTCCACTTCGTCCATATGATGCCTACGAAAATTCTCTTAGAGTGTGTTTGGATGAGGTAATTGAGAAATTTTAAAGAATTTAGAATTCTAGATAATTTAAATAATTCAATTAAATTACTTTCATTTTTCAATTCTTTTGTCTGGATGGAGTAATAAAAAAATTCATTGTCAACATTTTTGGGCAACTTTTATAATTTTTAATTTTTTTGGGCCAAATTTAAAAATTGAAATTAGAGGTCAATTTGTAAATTTCAAAAAAAAATATTGAGGGGTCAAATTATAATTTTTGAAAATTTTGAGGGATCAACTTGCAATTTTTTGGAAATTTATTGGGGTCAAATTGACATATTTCTATCATTTCGAAAATTCTTCAAATTATTATCCAAACAATGAAATTTACCTCAAAGTATTTGAATTCCCTCAAAACATTACCTTAAGTTTTTTTTCCTGTTGAATGGAAAATAGTTTTTTTTTGGAAAATGTTAACTTGTGTCGTAAGAGCATAGGACAAAGATCTTGAAATAGAATTAAAAATAAATACTCCCTCTATTTTTTTCTTTTGATGTTCTAGGACTTCAACTATATCTTAAAATACTTGATGTAAATTTACCCTTGTTGAAAAACACGTCATAAAACTATTAAATGAGTTGTGACCTTTGACTTGTTACATGTGAATTTAGTTATAAATAATGACTTTTTAGTCCCAAACATGCAAATATTTATATACTTTAATTACTCCTTAAGGCTTATGACAAAAGTTTAAACATCAAAAGATAAAAAACAGAGGGAATGCTTTATTGAAAAGATAAGTTTTTTTTTTTTTTTTAAACTTTTACGGTTATAAATGTACAATTTTCAAAATTAAATTTATACATTTAGTTTCTTAGCAAGACCCGTTTTTCTAGCAAAACGTTCCAATGACACAAGTGACACCGGTAACGGTTAAAACATACATCATGATACAATTGATCCACATCAACACCAATCCACTCAAAATAATATTTTATGTCTAATGCATTATACCCCGGTCACATTTACAAGTAAAAACATTTTATTTTTGAAAAAAAAACAGTAAAAACAAATTTTTAAATTCATCGAATAACTAATGTATCAGATCATAATTATAGGCAAGATACATTATTTATTCAATATACATAAAAAATTGTTTTTTGTTTATAAATATGATCGGAGGGAGTATTTCGTATCACAATGCTACCACATTAACTATAATATCTTCACTTGCACCAATAATATTTCTTTTCAAACACTTTTAAATGAATACGTACCCGAAAGTATGCAAATCGAGCACCATGCTTAAATAGAAAGAAAATCATAACTGCTTTGACTAAAGACACTTCATAAATAGATGTAAAATATTATGCTGTCGACAAAAAGCACACAATGATACAAAATTGATAAATTGAATTGGAAAAAATAAGTATAAAATAAAAATAAAAATTAAGTAAGTGGTTTGCAAATAAAAAAACTCCTCTGAAAAAAAATCAAATCCTGAAAATTAAATATATCGTTATTAAAGATTAGAGAGGAAGTAAAAATAAAAATAAATAAATAGATAGCTTGTTGAAAAAGAATATACATATATATTTTTTCTAATGAAGCTTAGTATATAAACAAAGTATGGTTCTTGTCAAAATATAAAGAGTAAAAATTACTGGGTTTGATCCATCGTCGTGATACAAAAGAAAACGCGATAGAACTCTGAACTAGGGTTTAACGGTATAAAGAGTAGATACGAATCGATTCTCATCCATTTCAGATCTGCTTCTGCTTGCTTCGAGGTACGTTGCTTTTATGCTTTTTAATTTCGATTCGTCTTTCATTTTTGTTCAAATTAGGTGGGAATTACTACTTCAACTTGTGTTATCTCTGATTTTCAAACCCTAATTAATTAACTCACCCTTTGATACTGCTTCCATTGAAATTGAAATCGCGAATTTGATCGGATACCAAACCCTAACCCTACTCAATCAATCAATCAATCAATCAATCAATCGCTGAATCATCTTCTTCGTTTCATCCCTAGATTTACTCAATCAATCATGGCAATGACGTTGGTCAGCTCAGCCGGTGGCATGTTGGCGATGCTTAACGAGTCCCATATCTCCCTCAAGATCCATGCCCTCTCCAACCTCAACAATCTGGTCGATAGCTTCTGGCCAGAGATCTCCACCAGTGTTCCCCTCATGTATGTAATCACTCTTTTTCTCAACTTTCTTTGATTTCATGCTTTTCGGTTTCAATTGCTTCACTCATCTTTGTTTTTTTAATTAGTTTTTCAGTTATAGCAATACTTTTTGTTTCAATTACTTTTTTGTGGTCAAATTCTATCTGCAAGAGTTTATTTTCAATTGTCTAGGTTTAGTGACAAAATTCAACAATTCAGTCTTGAATAGTGTTGACGAATGGCATGTAGTAGAATTTGAACAAACTGTTACTGATTCTTGATAGGCTATTTAGTACAAAGTGTTGTTAAATAGCGGATATTTAATAGCGAGAATTTGAACAAAACGCCATTTTCTGCAATCCACTATTGACAACATAGGTTTTGAAAGCTTCTGAATTAAGGGAATTTATACCAAATTATTAAGACTTTTCATTGTAGCATTGTGTCCTTTTTTGGCCTTTTGATATCATGTTTCTTTCTTACTTGGTTGAATTAGTTTTTTAGTGTGAATTGTTAGAATCAGAATGTTTTTGCGGTTTACACGTGTTTTGTATGAATGTGTTAAACAGTGAGAGTTTATACGAAGATGAGGAGTTCGATCAACACCAAAGGCAACTTGCCGCACTACTGGTATCAAAGGTAGTATTGTTCTGCTCATTATTTGAACTGTCACATGTTCTATTGATAACTGTGCGATGCTGTTTTTGCATATATGGAGTCCCTTTCTTCATGTAGCTGTTATGATGTGTTTTACATGATATTTGAGATAACAAATAAGTATTGTTGGCTTTCATCCTTTTTGATTGTACTTGGCTTCTAAACCAATCACCAGAGTACTTATGTTTTTTCATATCCATATATTATTATTCTTAGATGCTGGATTTCGTGTCTCATGGTTTGTGTTTTACTGTCTAATATTTTTTTTTTGCTCCTTTATTTTAGGTCTTTTATTACCTGGGTGAGCTGAATGACTCACTATCCTATGCCCTTGGAGCTGGTCCTCTGTTTGATGTTTCTACGGATTCTGACTATGTCCATACTCTTCTAGGTGAGAATTGTTATTTGGTTTTATTCTATTTAATTTAAAGTTGTATGCAGATCTTTCAAAAATACTATGATCTCTATGAAAATGGACTGCATTGATAATATTGGTTCAGTTGGTATTACTTGTTAGTGGTTTTATTCATTTTGGTATAATGAAATCATGTTCTATTCCACGACAATTTATTAAATCTTATGTTTTCAGCCAAAGCTATAGATGAATATGCTAGTTTCAAGTCTAAGGCAGCAGAGTCACGTGATGAATCTATCAAAGTGGACCCAAGACTGGAAGCAATTGTGGAGAGATTGTTGGATAAGTATGTATAAACTATAGTCATTCTTATGTTTTTTGTATCCTTAACTTTGAGTTCCCTCAATTCTCAATTTTCGTTGCTTTTCCTCAATTCAGGTGTATTGTGGATGGAAAATACCAACAAGCTATGGGAACTGCCATTGAATGCAGGAGATTGGATAAACTTGAGGAAGCAATTACAAGAAGTGACAATATGCAAGGAACTCTATCATACTGCATTCATGTCTCTCATTCCTTTGTGAATCTTAGAGAATACAGACAAGAGGTAAGGGGAATGAGATCTTATAGTTATATTGAAGTCTATACGCAGAATATATCCGGAAAATCTTCCCTTCCTTTTTCATCCCTTTAATTTTAGTTATTGAGCTATATTCCATTGAAATTTTTATGATTTTAAAATTTTAGTTATTGAGCTATATTCCATTGAATTTTTTATGATTTTAATCATTTTTTAAACGTCTCTTTTGGTGTTGACCGTTAATAGTTAATAGGACTCTCAAATCTTTAGCAACTGTTCTCAAATGAGACAAATGTTTGTGCTGGAAATATTTATGAAGAATTTTTAACAGCGGTTGTCTTGACAAAAGTTGATATTACTTGTTTTTTTGTTTTGTTCAGGTTCTCCGTCTCCTTGTTAAAGTATTTCAAAAGCTTCCTTCACCAGATTATCTGAGCATTTGTCAGTGTCTTATGTTCTTGGATGAGCCAGAGGGGGTTGCGAGCATATTGGAAAAACTTTTACGTTCTGAAAACAAAGATGATGCTCTTTTGGCACTTCAAATAGCTTTTGATTTGGTCGAGAATGAGCACCAAGCTTT
>Ga0315915_1004667_pt1 | contig 17215 bp, 8 predicted proteins | sample MpolbnodulesMG_FD_207738 | JGI IMG/M metagenome (GOLD analysis project Ga0315915, IMG submission 207738) | Medicago polymorpha root nodule microbial communities from Los Angeles, California, United States - branched nodules | ecosystem: Host-associated > Plants > Roots > Nodule | place: USA...
CTCTCCCAAATCCAACATGCCTTCCTCTTTCTCTTTCATCGACTTCTCTAGCTCTTCAACTGTCTTCTTAAGTTCAACAACAGTTGCTGTCACATTCATCTTCTCTGATTCATCCTTTCTTGCCTTTGCCTCTAGCTTTTCAACCTTTTTCTGCAGAGTTGATTCCTCTTCCTTTTTACCCTGCAACTCCTCCAACAAATGGTTTTTATCTGTCTGTAACTGCCCCTTTTCCCTACTCATCTCACTGACACATTCTTTTGCAACCTGAAGCTCGTATGAGATGTTTGAGATGCGGTTCTCATAATTATTGCAGTCATCCGAAAATTTAGAGCTTATAGTATCTATCCCAGATATCATACTGTTGACACACTCTTTAATACTTGTGATAGTTTCATGAAAAGCTTCATTGTCAGTAGCAATCCTGTCTTCAAGTGCTCTCTGAACTTGCTGAAACTTTTCTTCCGCCTTTCTAAAGCTCTCTTCCTCTTGGCTTGACAGGCAAAGCTTTACCTCAAGATTCATGACATTCTCAAGCAAAGAGCTGACCTCATCTCCTTTCTCTTCCAGGTCTCTTCTCAGGTCTTCAACTTGGTGTTCCAAATCAGCTACCATCTGATCTTTTGAATAAATGTCTTCAAGAAACATTTCTGCCATTTTTCTCATTTTCCACTCTGCACGTTTAAGTTTGACCTGACAGTCATTATACCAACTATCAACATGTTTATATTCTTCATCCCGTTCTTCCAATATTCTCAAAAGATCTAGGTATTTGTTGGCTAATTCATTCTTTTCATTGTCAACCATTGTGAGGGCCTGTGCATGTTCTTCTCTGATTTTTTCGCAGTGGTGCTCCAACTCTTCTTTTGCTTTCTGCAAGGAAAGCAAGTCCTTTTGCAGGTTATCAACTTGGGCTGTGAAGGCAATTATTTTTCCTGACGACTCTTCCTCTGCCTTGGAAAGTTTATCCAGAAGTGCAGAGAACTCAAATTCTCTTGTTGCTAATCTTTTCTCTGAATGATCTATTTTGTCTGCCAGCTCCAACTTCTCCTGTGCCAGTTTAGCGATGTGATCACAGTAAGCAATTATTTGCTTTTCGTTCTCACTTACTTTTTGCTTTAAAGTGTTCGACTCACAGTCTTTGGCTCTTAACTGTTCTTCAACTACACTCTTCTGGTTGTCTATGTAATCCATCTCCAATTTCAGCTTTTCGATCGACTGACCTAATTTTTGCATCTCATTATACATGGAAAGCTGATCATCTTTATGAATCTTAATTTTCTCCTTGCAGGTAGATATTACAACCAAACATTCTTCCTCTGCCTTATTAAGCTTATCTTGGAAAACTAATAACTCCGATTCTCTCTCATCTGATATTTTCTCTAATTTTGCTATTCTGTCGTGTAGCTCCAACTTCTGCTGTGTCAGATGAATAATCGCTTGGATGTTGGCCTTTATTTGCTCTTCATCTTCGCTACTTTTGCTCTTTATAGTGCCCATCTCCAATTCCAGACTCCTTATACGCATCGTTAAATTTTCTTTATCTTCCATAAGTCTCTCTTGCTCTAGGGTTTTTCTCTCAACCTCCTCTTTCAGACTTTGAATTTGAATCGTACACTCAGAATTTTCTCGGCTTTTTTCCACAAGCTGAACTTCCAAGTCAGATTTCTGGTGTTGTAGAGACTCCACTTCCTGCCGCAATACATTCACCTCATTTGTATTGCTTTCGGCCCGAGTTGAAGCTTCATTACTTTTAACATACATCTGCTCTTCCAGTTCATTTTTCTGAGCATGTAATGACGCATTCTCATTATTTTCGAGTTTCTTCATGATAGCAGATAGTTCATCTTCTCTTTCTTTGGACTTCATTTCAAGTTCTGAAATTTGGTTCCTCAACTCTAAATTGTGCCCCTCTAGATGATCATGATAGCAGATGCATTGTTTGATCAATTCAGCTAGTTCTACTCGGGTACCATCATCGCCAAGTTTGTCATCTTTAATAAGTTTCCAAATCCTTTTTACTTTGTCTCCAATTTCTATAGGAAATGTAAAAAAAAAAAAAAAAAAAGGGTATCTTGCATCACAATCTTCCATTATATCACAATTCTGCTGTCATGGTGCATAGTGTAATTGTGTGGGTAGAGATTGTACCTGTTTTAGCTCCCTGAAGCTGCTTTTCTTTATCAGGGTCATTGTGAATTTTCACCATCTTCTCCACTGATATCCAATTTCTTAGTCAAAGATAATTTGTTCACCGTGTAGATTCCAGAAAGTGAAGAGCTGAAAATTTTAAAACAATTATTTGATATTTGAATGAGCACACTAATTTTGAAGAATCTCTTAATTCCTTTTCCAGAAAATGAATCTGTTTTCAAGAAATTTCTGAAAATGTGCAATTATTGTTTCAATGAAACTAGATTATCAGTCAATTTTAAAACAAAAAAAATACTAACAAGCATCAATAACTTCTAATTTTGACAACAATTTCATGAATCTTCCAAGAATTTAAAAAAATAATAAAAAAACTATGTAATAATACTACTACCCAAAGAAGAAGAAAAAGGAGAACACATACATAAATCCCTAAAATCGATTTTGAATATTCATACAATAATTGGTAAATTGGAATAATTAAGTACCTTAAATATTGTAACAGTTTTCCTTGTATCTTCTCTTCTGAATCTGTTAATCTCCAAGAACAAGATTGCAACAACCTATAAAGAAAAGGAAACAAATTGAATACAAGAAACAAGATGAATGAGCTTCAAGCTATGTTCTTGATGATGATGATAAAAAACCATATGCATGATTGATTATTGAGATTAAGGATCAAGATTAAGTTCAAATAAAAATCATGTGCAAAGAAACAATGATGATAATGAAAGTAGAAAACAAGAGAATTAAAATGAAGCTTACGTGAGTTATTTCAGTCTGAGAGAAGATTAAGTTGATCTGATCGGATTCAAAAGCTGAAACGAAAGAGCTTATTCAAGACTTCAACTATAAGAAACGAAACGCGCGCAAGAAGAAGAAAATGAAAAATTTGAATAACTAGTGATTTTCCCTCAAATATATAACCAACTCTCATTTTAATGGTTGATTGAGCGTGATTCTAAATGATATTAATTGGGTTGATTTCTATTCTGAAATTAAAAAACCATTTATTAAAACACATTTATTGAATTTTATTTCACTTAATTAATCAACTAACTACAATTAATAATGAAATTTTTAGTAAATGATACTAATTTTAAGCTTAAAATCAATCTACTAATCATATTCTTAGGAATCGTTCAAAGCAAAACCGAAATGGAACAATTAAAATGAGACAAATAAAATATTATAGTTCGAAAAAATAATAAATGTTTTGTGAATAAAATTAGTATTATTTACTAAAATATCATTATTAATTGTCCCTTTATAATTCTTTGAAAATGAAAAAAAATTAAAAATGACAATTAAAATGAGACAAAAGAAACAAAATATATTTGACAATAGTAATTTTCTCACGAACTTAAAGTGTTTTGTGATAAGTTAATTCAAGTAGGTTATAGCTTAAAACTTATAGGTTATCATGTTTGCTCTCTCAATTTTACCCCTTTCATCTTATTTGAAAAACATTAAATATTATAAAATAATTTTTTTTTGTCCTTTCATATTTTTAAACTAGTTAAATCAATAATTTTTTTAAACGATGTAAATTCAATCAATTAACTTATTAATTATAAACTCGTCCGCTATAAGCTAGCCCATAACTACCTTTACTTTTTACTAAACCGTGTCTGATTAGAACTAGTAGATGTTTTTTTTTTTTAAGGATTGAACTAGTAGATGTTAAAAATGTTAGGGGTGGAATTTGATATGTTACGACTTAGCAGGATACGAGTTCAAATCAATATGCATTTTCCCACTTTTTGCTAGTAGATAAGCGTGCGAGCTTTGCCGATAATTCTTTAGAGGCAATAAATAAGCAAATTATGCTGAAGTGATATTTTAAAATCTTATTTATATTCTTGATTTGACAACTAACTACTTTACTACAAAATAATTATTTAAACAATACAGATAAAATGGATAAGAGCATTGCTATTGATCACTACAAATTTTATCTCGAACTAGAATGTATCACAGACATGTTTTAGCCAATTGGAATTCTTGTTGGCCGGAAATCAAGAAAGGCACTGTATATAATTTAGAAAAGGTATTAAGCAATGCAATTATACGGTCCGGAGATTTTCATGATAATATCCTTCGCTGCAACTATCATTTTCCAATGGATAAATATTTTGGGCGTAGTATCCGATTGATCATTGATCACAACTCTAAAGAAAACATTATCTTGCAAAACAGATAATTTGTAAGAACTATCTGTTTTAGGCAAGAAAGAATGATAATAAGTGAATAAAGTTAGGAAACTAAAGTCTATGCAAGAAGTTTAAATTTAAGCTATATGTTTGCTGCACAAGTTTGTAACTCAACAATAATTACTGGCACATCCTAGTGGTCATTTTGATAATAATGATGTCAGAATTGGTACATTCTTACATGCGTAATTCCCATTTGTTAAGATCTACCTTTGATTTCTTTTGAGGATCTTACATTTTTTTTTTCCGATAAGCTTTTGAGGATCTTACATTCATGTTGTTGATTTAGCTGATGGGCACATTGCTGCATTGTGTAAGCTAGATGATCCTAAGACAGGTACTATTCATAATTTGATCAAATTCTTCTAATAATTTATTCAGTCCATTCATTTTGGTAGACTCCTTGACAAAAGCAATGGTTGTGAACTGATGTTGGATTCCCATAATCAATGATAGTTGTTTTTTCTTTGGCGCGTTTTTAGATTTTCACTTTTATGTGATGCTGTTTTGGTAACATTTCATGTCTGCACATACAGGTTGTGAGGTTTATAACTTGGGAACAGGAAAGGGAACATCAGTTTTGGAGATGGTTACAGCTTTTGAACAGGCCTCTGGAAAGGTAACAAACTGATGATTCTATTTATGATCCTTTTTATTTTGCTATCCCTTGCTCTCATTCTTATAATTTATAAATGTCATTTGATGGTCTCTTTATGTTGATATAGCATAAGGACTTGGCTTAGTGTTAAGATAATCATTTATGATAGTAAGTTGTGTTCAACTTATTTCCATTACGTCAGTTGTAAGTAAACTATAAAAATCTTCCACTTTGGCCCTAAGATAGATGATTTTTTAAATATTATGGGATATCTAACAAGGTTAGTTGTATTTTTATAAGATATACAAGGAAATGAAAAAATTAACGTGAAACAAGTTCATTGACACAACATGTGCAAAATGTGTCGGCAAAGAAACATCCGATCTTTCTATTCAACTGTTATTCAGTTTCATAGCTGAACATATTGAACAAACTCATTTATTTATATTCAGATTAAGCTATTGTTTAGTGCAGGACTAATTAATTTATACATTTTTTTTACTATTTAGAAAATTCCAATTGTAAAGGCTGATCGGAGACCTGGAGATGCTGAAGTTGTTTATGCATCAACAGAAAAAGCAGCAAAAGAACTTAACTGGAAGTAAGTGTGGATTTTCTCAAGCGAATGCTTTCGTGATATTTAGTTGTTCTAAAAGCTCTCCTCTCTGTTTATTCAATTCTTTTTACGGAAATTCAATGTTTTTGGTGTCTCCAAATTTTGCAAATATTATATCATGACTATTTTCTTCATCTGATCAGAAATGTAGGCAAGTTTTCTTGAGTTAATTGTTTTCCCCTTTTCCTCACAAATTTATGTTCCTTGTGCAGGGCTAAATATGGCATTGATGATATGTGCCGTGATCAATGGAATTGGGCTAGCAAAAACCCATATGGCTATGGTGAATCTGAAGAGTGAATATTCTTTCAAATCCATTTGACATTGATCATTTATTTATATTTATACAAAATAAGTTATCTTTTGGGGTCTTTTGAATCCTATACGCCACTACAAATTCAGTTTTATTTAGAGTTTTTCAAACTTTTTTTAGCGATTCTAAGATGGAGATAACTTTTGTAATTATGAATTTTAATTATGAGGCAAATAAGTGGTGGTGTTTTTTTTAAAGTAGTGGTTTAAGTTAAAGGTTCGCTTACAGGCTACTAAATAGATCTTCTCATGTTCTTTAACATGATTGCATCCCGTTTTGTAAATCCCAATCACATTTTTGAGCTGGATGACTTGCAGATATAATGTTACCGGGAAGTCATATTTATACGACTATTTTAAAGACAGTTTTTGAACCTCTCTCTCGTATTTATGCTGTATTTTTACTATTTCTTTATATTGTTTTGATTTTCATATAAATACTTGCATTTCTTTGCATATCTTTAATTGTCCTAAAAAAATTATACAAATAATAACATAGCTCAATTTAACTTACCGCATTCTATGTTTTGTTTTTCCTTGACTTTCGTGTTGAGTTGGACGTTTATAATTTAACAAAAACAGTTTGAACTACAGTCAATTTGAATCCCAACTAGACCATGTAATTCAACCAAAAACTCGAAAAAGGAAAGATGTACAGATATTAGTATTTCTAAAAAAAAGTACGAATATTAGTATATTACTCAAAAATAGGCTAGTCATTCTTTGTGGTATTTAGTTTTTGGTTTTATATTTGTTTCCATCATCTCATCTCTTTCACCTTATTGAGTGAATTGTTGTAGAGTTGTATTTATCTATATTTCCAATTTGAGCCAGAGACTTGTGAATCATTTTATGTAACTGTATTGAATATAAAGAGGATTATATTCATATGAAGGATACTGCCAAACTGGTATGTCTGTATCAATATTCGCTGGTTGTAAATTGTAATCGGGATCAGAAATCAGAATATTATAGACTATATCTAGTACTTTTATTTATTTCATGCTCAAAGATGGGAGTTAGATCATAAATGCCAAGAATCACAGGCTACTTGCTTTGAATGCCATGCAAGTTCACTTGACATTAGACAAACACAAGATGCAGGTTTCTCTTCTATCCCAAAGTTGAGGTAATCATGATTCAATCTTAATCCACCGAGGAGAAGCTGTCCAATCTTTCCAGCTACAATACTTTCATCTTCATGCCACTTTAATTGCATCGAATCTACTACACTGCTTTGACCTATGTCTCAGAAATATGATGCAATATTAACACCATCCGGAAGATGTCTCTTTCTTCTTGTGTTATGATAAATTGCATTTAGGAAACTTATTTAACTATGCATGTAAAACTAGATTCCATTGTTAAGGCAAGCATGTATCTTCTCGTATTTCAAATCAATATCAATGGAGTATTAACCTTTTTTTAGCGTGATTTGTATGGACAGCAAACAATGCTTTGACTCTATTCAATTATTCAATTATGTGAATTTAGCACACCCATCTTACAAAAACATATTGCTAAGCAATTCACCTAAGTTTTTCATGCAAATTAAAATATGAAAATAGGAAGAAAAAATATTTTAAAAAATTCTTTTAACATAAATATGAGTTAAATAGAACTCCACCAATCAACCTTACCATTAATGTTGATGGCAGCCGGATTGGCAACCCTTAGAGCTTGATTTCGTGGTTTGATTTGTCACCCTTCCAAATTATTAGGTATATTTTTCTAGCTAAGTAGTTGAATTACGATTATGTGATTTGTTTTAGAAACTCTCCTCAATGTGTTGATATTCTTCATAATCAAATTCCAAGATTTCACAAATTTGTTACATTGATTCAAGACATTAAAATCTTCTCCACCAAGACTGATGTATATACCCAGACTCTCCGAGACGGAAATAATTGTGTTGTTTTTCTAGCTAAGGTAGGCGCTTCCTTTAGCATAGAACACAAGATTCGTCACTCCCCTCCTCATGATCTCTTGATCTCCTCCACATGGACTCTTGTCAACTCGATTCCGTAGAGTTTAGTTTTTTCTTATATTTACTTTGTCGGTTTATCTCTCTGTTTCTTTAGCCCTGTAACCAAAAAAATCAACAACCGTATATTCAAAAAATAAATTGCATTTTGAATTTAGTTAAAAAAATTTCAAGATACCAAAATAAGTTTTTTAAACTAATTTCCAACATATCTATAATTAAATAATATATTATATGAACTTGATTAATATCTTGATAAAAACTTTATTAATTTAAAAAATAAAAACTTACCAAAAAAATATAAAAAAAAGTTACATGGAATGAAAGAAAGGGCACGGAAACGAAAATCTAGCGTAAGGAAATCACATATAGGAGCTATCCCGTTGCTTGTAACATTTCAATTTCAAAACCAAGTCCACACACTCCTCCATAACAAACAAACGCGCTTTCACCTTCAACAGCTTCCTCTTTCTCTTCCTCGCCGTAACCGTCACCGGCGATCTCATCTACCAGATCGCGCCGATAACTCTTACCGGAACCGTTCCATCTATTAGATCCGATCTAATATGGAAAACCTAATCTCATTAGTCAACAAAATTCAAAGAGCTTGCACCGCCTTAGGTGACCACGGTGAATCCAGTGCACTCCCTACTCTTTGGGATTCTCTTCCTGCTATCGCCGTCGTTGGTGGCCAGAGTTCTGGAAAATCCTCCGTATTGGAGAGCGTTGTCGGCAAAGATTTCTTACCTCGTGGATCAGGTATTTTTTGATACAATTGGCGATTGTGAATTGTGATTTGAAATTTGTTCATAATTGATGCGTTTTTGTAGGGATCGTTACTCGGAGACCACTTGTTTTGCAGCTTCACAAGAGTGACGAGGGAACAAGAGAATATGCTGAGTTTCTTCATCTTCCGAGGAAAAGATTCACCGATTTTGGTAACTTTTCTTTTGTCACTCTAATTTTGGCGTTTTTTTCTCATTGTTGTTAAAATCATTGTGTTGTATGGGTCTCTTGTTGAGATTTTACTGATTTGAATGTTTTTAACTCTATTTGACCATTTTCAAAATGTTTCTATATATGTATGAATGGATGTTAATGAATTTTTGTTTTTTTGTTCCTTTTCTCATTGCTAATTAGTAAATGATTGTGTTGTGTGTACCTCCCGTTTAGATTTTACTCATTCAAATGTTTTTGACTCTATTTGACCGATTTTGAAATGTTTCCATGTATGTATTGAATATGGATGGTAATGGTGATGGTTTAATTTGTGTAGCTGCGGTGAGGAAGGAAATTCAAGATGAAACGGATAGAGAAACCGGCCGATCCAAACAAATTTCAACTGTCCCTATTCATCTTAGCATATATTCTCCCAATGGTTTGTTTGAATATTTTATTCTTTTTATTATCTATTGTTGTACTGCATACCTTATTTCTACATATAATATGTAGATCTGTTGGTAACAATGCTTAAGTATAGAAGCATCATCTTGTGGCCTATTTGTTCGCTCATTTTATTCAAGTGTTGAATTACGGGTGACCTTTTGTGACTCTTGCAGTTGTTAACTTGACACTCATCGATCTTCCTGGGCTTACGAAGGTTGCTGTAGGTATGCAATCAATTGACATGTCTTTGTTGTAAACGGTTTTAAGGCTATTTTAGTGTGAATTTTATTTTCGTAATGATGTACGAGATGCTCATAGATATTTTTGCATAACTGCAGATGGGCAACCTGAGAGTATTGTGCATGACATTGAGAATATGGTTCGCTCCTACATTGAGAAGGTAATGTTCATTCAAGTACTAAAGCTTTTAATAGGAAATAAAATATTGTCAGGATCAACTTATATGGTTTAATTTTTAAAAACAAATAACTAAGAAAAATATGGAGTGTAAAATCGTTTGAATTGTAGGATTGTAACACGGAGTGTAAGGTCCCACAAATAGACAAAATTGTAGAGATAAATAACTGAGAAAAATAACCTTGCCATAATCATCCTATAGAAACATAACTTTTATGACTGATTTAATCATAAAGATGAGAGTTTGACCGAAACAAATATAGATTTTTTTTATTAATTCCTACCACCGAATGATAATTGCATAGATTAAGAAGTTCCCAAGTTTGGAAGTAATTTCTCAACTAAAACCCAAGTCCCTATATTTAAATAAAAACCTCACCGAGTCCCATAAAAAAAGTCCAAGTTCAGTGCATCCCTTTATGCAATGAAAAAACAGATCAACTTCCGAGTCAAAAAACAAAACCCGGATTGTAAAGGTGCGAGTTGTTTGGGTCAAAAACGGTTCACCATGTGAAACCAACACAAGAGAAAACGCTGCCCCACGATTCAACGATTTTCCTCTGCACGCTTACCGCTCCGGTCTCTTCAACGATTTTCATGGTTGGATGATATCACAATCTTGATCGTGCTCTTAACAACCATTCTAGAAAGTTTATCTTGCAAAGTTCTCTGATGTGCAAAAATGATGTGCTTACCTTGTATGATGTATGAACGTCATTAATTTCAAAAACTGTGGCAAGTTCTTGGTATAAAATTTGTGTAAAAATTAGGCCCATGTACAAAAAGAAGTATGCTGAAATTGATGTTATTTTGCAGCCGAACTGTATAATTTTGGCTATTTCACCGGCTAATCAAGATATTGCAACATCTGATGCAATTAAAATTTCCCGTGAAGTGGATCCTACCGGTACTTTCAATATTTCCTTTTCTTTTGGCTTTTAGCGTTCCCCATTTTGAATGCATTTAACGAATCTTTTTATGGTTTGTTGAGAATCAACAATTCAATATTTCAATATGTTGTACATTTACACTGCAGATTTAACCATTATTCTAACTTTTTGCACTGTTGATTTTTGGAGAACAAGCTGACTGAATTGGACAAACATTAAGTAAATAGTTCGATGGTTTTCTAATCATTGGTTTATTTGTTTCAACTTTTAGGCGAAAGAACCATTGGAGTTTTGACAAAGATTGATCTAATGGACAAGGGTACCGATGCTGTTGATGTAAGTCCAATAATTTTTTTATTTTAATATAATAGCATGCAAACATGGTTATAGTTCGATACAAGGTCAAAACAACGGAAAAGGGGTCGAAGATCTTGCATATGTCTATTATTATTATTGTTGTTGTTGTTGTTGTTATTATTATTACTAGCATCATCATTATTATTATCTGTGAACTCTGCAACTTAGTGTTAGAATATTGGGTCCATAATCCCATTTATGTATATCTATATAACCTTGTAAACACTCATTCTTTGCAAGTAGTAAAATATAATACATACAATTTTACATGGTTCATCTGCCTGCATCAAGTCAGGCTCATTGGTTGAGTTAGTGCTGAGGTTGGGTATCATTCTATGGCATTGGTCACCTATGACTAATGAGCTTATCTGGATCAAGCAGCTAACTGATGAGTAGAAAGTTATAGAGGTCTCTCATATGAAGTTGCTTTTTGATAATTATTAGTTGCTCTCTCACCTTGCTTCAAATATGGTGTTTCGTGAGAAGACCAATCATATTGAAGTCCAATCATATTGAAGTCAATTGTCCATTCATCAAGGAAAATATTTGATCTAGTTGTATTGTCAGTAGTTACATTAATTCCAATGAACAACTAGCTTATATTCTCACTAAGTCTCTCAAATGCTCTGGATTGAGTTTATTTGGTGCATATAATCTATATCCTCCGGCTTGAGAGAAAATGTTAGTTCTAGTCTTCTAGATATTAGGCCTCTAAGACCATTTGTGTATATAACCTTACAAACACTCATTCTTTGTAAGTAATGAAATACACTACGTACTCTATTAGTTTCCTCGTTTCTTAAGACTGGCCTTTTTTACATGGATACTATTATTCCCATCGTTCAATAACTATCGATGTTATGTCCTTTTCTTTGTTTCATAACTACATGGTTGTTTTAGATTCTAAATGTTTATTAATGTTATTTTAATGATAAACATCAAAAGTTTAGAAATGGATAGAGTATCAATTGTCAAAATAACTGTTAGCCTTCCATATTGAGGATATGGGCCTGATTTCAATTGACCTGCATTCTTATTTATTTTCTATGAGAATCACTTGTTAAGTATGGAATCTAGACATAGTTTCATATTTATAAGAACTAAGGAGTTGGGTGAATTGCTCATAAAGCTTGAAATTTCTCGTGTTAAAGTGTCTTTCTGCCTCAAACCGATTAATCCTTGCTCACCCCCTCTTGAGTTTATAGCATAACCCTGATAATGATCAGTTGTTTTATTCTAAGAAGCTATAAAAGTAAATACTTGATTCTGTACTGATCCATGATATATACTTTTGCTTGCTCAGATGTTGGAAGGGAGAGCATATAGGTTAAAGTTCCCTTGGATTGGTGTTGTGAACAGATCACAAGCAGACATAAACAAGAATGTTGACATGATTGCTGCAAGGCGTAGAGAACGTGAATACTTTAATAGTACTCCTGAATATAAACACCTAGCTAACAGAATGGGGTCTGAGCATCTGGCGAAGATGCTCTCAAAGGTACATCTAAAACAATATATAGCATCATTTGCTGAAATATTAGGTTTTCATTTTATGTAAATCTGTTTTAGTAGCTTCCAACAACTAAAGTCATACTGATTTTTATATCAGCATTTGGAGACAGTAATCAAATCCAAGATTCCAGGCATTCAGTCTCTAATTAGCAAAACAATAAATGAAATTGAAACTGAACTGACTCGTTTGGGAAAGCCTGTTGCAGCTGATGCTGGGGTAAGTTTGCTCTTATTTTCTAGCCATTTTAAATTCTCTGTTCCAAAACCATTGGTTACCTTGTCTTTCCCTCCAGACTTTCGTCATTTGTGTGTGTTTATACGGGCATTCATCCCACATAATATCCATTTATTTTGATGAACATAAATATTGATGTGGTGATGATTGGATAATATGACACTCCATTTTCAGGGATCCTTATTAAGTGTTTTAATGTTGTCTAATGACTGCTTGGCCATCACATGCAGGGGAAGTTATATGCAATCATGGAAATATGTCGCTCATTTGATCAAATATTCAAAGACCATCTTGATGGCGTGTATGTGTTATACTTTTCTGATTGAAATTAACAATTTACTGTGCAATTCGTTTGTTTTTTCATGCTGTATTTCCTTGTTTTTGTGTCAATCTCCTACAGGCGACCTGGAGGTGATAAAATTTATAACGTCTTTGACAACCAGCTCCCTGCTGCTCTGAAAAGGTTGCAGTTTGACAAGCAGCTTTCAATGGAAAATATAAGGAAACTTATTACAGAAGCTGATGGGTACCAACCTCATCTTATTGCTCCAGAGCAAGGATACCGTCGTCTCATTGAATCCACTCTAGTTACTATCAGGGGCCCTGCCGAGGCAGCTGTTGATGCGGTATGTTTTTCACAAGAGAATTATCAATAGCAATTGAAATTTTGTACCCAATTTTTTTGAGAACTTATGTGGTAGTGGTGGTGTGCCATAAAGAATGTGTTGAAATAAAATACTTGATTAAAGAGAACCCATGTTTCTTATATTTCTGAGGTGATTACTTAGTTTATTTATTAGCTAGGAATTTGAAAAGGAAAAAAAAAAACTTTAGCCTCAAACATCAACCCTGTCTAAAAGCTGTAAATTAGTGATTTTTCTAATTGGATACTTTTTATGTATTATGTGTTTTTGTCTTAGTTAATCTACCTAAGCATTCAGCTTTAATCTTTTGCTGATCTCTTTGTTCATACTCATTGAATTCTTGTTTTGAATTGAATTGAATTCTTCCAGGTTCATTCGCTATTAAAGGACCTGGTTCACAAAGCTGTTAGTGAGACTCTGGTGTGTTCCTGGGACTTCTCATTTTACATTCCTGTTTTATTTCTTGCTGCTATATTTGTTCTAAATAAATTGTATAATTGCTGGTGCTCTTATTTTGCTGGGGCATTCTAGAGACAATGTTCATTTTGAAACAGCATTTGAATGGCTTCAATTTTAGAAGTTGAAATGTGCAGAGCTTTCGGGTTTTCTTTGATTGAGTACTAAGATATTTGTTCTAACTATCCCTCTGTACTTGCTTTGAGAATTCTCGAAGTGTTTGAGATAAAGGGTTTTCTTTCGGGTTTTCTTCGATTTTTTGTCCCTATAAATTTTCTGTTTTCAATTTCAGTACCTGTTTTTTTTTACAAAAGTTCATGTTTTGTGTTCCAAATGACTTTTTTTAAGGTCTTATCAGTGATATGTCATCAAAAAAAGTTGTTTGGAACACGAAACGTGAACTTTTGTAAAAAACAGGAACTGAAATTTAGAGGACCAAAAATCAAAGGAGAATTTTGGAGGGACGAAAACTGAAAGTTGGTATACTTAGAGGGGAGTAAAAACAATTTTAATACTACAAAATATAACCCATTCATATTTTTACTTCTATTTTCTGTTTATGGAATTATATAATAATACCTGTACTTGTGAAAAGTCCAATTGACTAAACAATGATAATTGTATTTTGTTACATCATAACGGCCAGTATGAATTGAGCTTATTTACTGTCATAAGTTTTATGAGACTGTTTGGGGGAACATATGGAAACAGCTTATGACATTTTTCATAAGCTTATTTTCATTAGTTCTCCAAGATAGCTTATGAAAACAACTTATATCATATCCAAAAACAATTTAACTGCATTTTATCTTTTGCTATAGAAATAGCATATGTAAGCTTATACATAAGTGCTTATCATAATAAGCAGTTGTGTAAGCTGCAAATAAGCTGTTTATCCAAACAGGGCCTAAATCTGTTCATTATCGAGTTCAAGTGTTAAAATAAAATATGTAACTGAAATAGTGATGTAGGTTATCTTTTTGTAATGCTGTGGGCATTGGCAATGACTTTTGGCCTCTGGTCTGTTTCATTGCTACTTTTCTTGCAGTTCTTCTGCACAGGTTTACTTGCCCTTTTTGTAATAGTTATTCATGATTAAATTAATATAGTTGGAACCTGGTTTTCATTTACTCGCAATTTTCTCATCAATACTATGCCATTGGCTTTGTTTATTCTCAGGATTTGAAGCAATACCCTGGTCTACGGGCTGAGGTTGGGGCTGCAGCTATTGATTCGTTAGATAGAATGAGAGATGAAAGCAAAAGGGCAACACTACAACTGGTCGATATGGAGTCTGGCTATCTGACGGTTGATTTCTTTCGGAAGCTTCCTCAAGATGTGGACAAGGGTGGCAACCCCACTCATTCAATTTTTGATAGATATAATGATTCTTATCTAAGGCGAATCGGTATGTCTTGTTAAAAGTAGTCTCAAACTTGAACGGATAGTATATGGTTGCTCTCATGGTTTAATATAGTATATCTTCTGTCAGTGTTAAATGGAACTTAAAACTGACTGTTCAATCTCACTCTGCGTATTCAGGAACAACAATTTTGTCATATGTCAATATGGTCTGCGCTACTCTACGACATTCAATTCCGAAGTCCATTGTTTATTGTCAAGTACGGGAGGCAAAAAGAAGCCTACTTGATCACTTTTTCACTGAGCTAGGAAAAATGGAGGTGAGAATAAATTTGCCTCTCCAAGTTTCTTGATTATACTTTTCATTTATTCAAAAAACTTGCTTAAAAGCAAAAAATTATTGAGCTGCTTTTAATTTAGTTGTTAAAGTTAAATAAATTAAGCGTTGTCTGCCTGTATATTCTCTTTGCAGACCAAGCGTTTGTCCTCATTACTGAATGAGGATCCTGCAATTATGGAACGTCGTAGTGGCCTCGCAAAGAGACTGGAGTTGTACCGAAGTGCCCAAGCTGAAATAGATGCAGTTGCTTGGTCTAAGTAAATGTGTATACATATCACGTTTATACTAGAGGCAGTAGTATCACCATTTAATTTTCATTCTTCGGACTGCAAGTATCTAGGAACTGATATATGTATTGTCATCTTAACTATCTTTACTACATGTCTGTGATTTTGAAAGAAGAAATTAATGATTTTTTGAGTGAGATAACTGAGTGAATTTTTCATTTTTCAGAATACCTACTGCCTTTTTTTTTTTTCTTTCCAATCTTTATATATATAAATGTTGAATAAATTTTATGAAAAAAAGGTTTTGCAAGGAATTGAACCGCGTACCATATGACTACACTTTACAATTTTTACCACTAAGCCACTTCCATTTTGATTGATATATTTTTGCTTCCAAAATTGATATACCGTACTAAAACAATTTTTTTAAGTCACAAATGCCCTAGCGGTTTCTTTTCTGATTGCAATTTCTTTTCATTATTAACAAAGAAGAAATTCAAGAACACAACTGGTAATATTATTTGGTAAGAAAACAAAGTTAATATCTTAAATTGATGTATTTTTTACAATTTTTTTATCCTTTTTGCAGTTGTTTCATAGCATAGTATTGAATGTATAATCAATATGATATTTATATTTTTCAAAACCTGTGCGATACCCGTGCATCGCATGGGTTAGAGTCTAGTATGATATAAAGTTTCTGCAGGCAATTGCTTCAAAGATGGTTTGAATTTCTACCAACTTCAGTTTTTTGTTACTTTTTATGGAGCTGTATGGACGGGTTCGTTTGAGAATTCCCTCCTGCTTTTGCTTCACAATTTTTAAAAACCAAGCAGTTTGAGAATTAATGTGGCAGTAACTTCTAAAATATCTCCCAAGTTCACATGCACCCTAATTTTCTTATGGGTTAATATGTCTATATCCCTTATAAAAAAAAAAGGTTTAGAGTACAACCCTATAATATGAAGATTCTCCACAAAATACCCCTGTAATATAAAGATTTTCCATAAAACACCCCTGACCCCATCCAGACGTTGATGTGGCATGCCACTGTGTAATTATTTTAATTTTAATTTTTTTTAAAACCTGACATGTGTGTAATTGTTTAAAAAATTATTTCTAGAAATATAAAAAGAAAATCAATTTTTTTAAAAAAACGAAAAAAAAATTGGATTTTTTTCAGAAAATTCAGAAAAAAAATATTAATTTTTTTACCAAAACATTCAAAAATTAGCTTATATTATTTTTTTGAATATTTTTGAAATTTTAATTTAATTGGGATTTTTTTTAAAAAGTTTCAAAATAGATAAGAATAGATTTAAATATTAAAAAAAGTTCCAAATTTTTTTTATATAATTTTATATAACAAATAGATAAGAATAAATTTAAATATTAAAAAAAGTTCCAAATTTTTTTTTATCCTCAATTTTTAAATATTAAAAAATATTCTCAAATATGTAACACATCGTAAAAAAAAGGCTTAAATGCTCTTTTGATCCCTTAAGTATTTAGTTGGTA
>Ga0315915_1004668_pt1 | contig 17214 bp, 11 predicted proteins | sample MpolbnodulesMG_FD_207738 | JGI IMG/M metagenome (GOLD analysis project Ga0315915, IMG submission 207738) | Medicago polymorpha root nodule microbial communities from Los Angeles, California, United States - branched nodules | ecosystem: Host-associated > Plants > Roots > Nodule | place: USA...
AAAATTGCACACTACGTGTTCGGTGAAATGTCTCAATGATATTTTTTTTGTTTTTTTGGAAGTTTCCAGTTCTGGTCTTAGTCATAATGTTGTTGCTTATGATTATAGTACTTATGATGATAAGAAATTTGACTCCAGTAAAGCTCCAAGGTTTAATGAAGATCCTGAAGAGTTCTCTTGGTGGAAAACCAAAATGTATAGTTACATGGGTTTAGATTATGAGCTTTGGATGTTCTTGAAGATGGTGTTGGTGACTTGGCCCTTGATGAAGAAGGAGTTGCTATTGATAGAAAGAAACATACTCATGTTCAGAAGAAGCTGTACAGGAAATATCACAAGATTAGAGGAATTCTTGTTGCTGTTTTGCCTAGCACAGAGTATCTGAAGATGAGGGACAATTCTACTGCTAAAGCAATGATTGCTTCACTATGTGCAAACCATGAAGGCACCAATAAGGTCAGAGAAGCAAAAACTACTATGCTTGTTCTCTAATAGTAATAAAAAAGATAAATAAAAAAATGACTAAAAAGAATGGAAAATAAAAAAAATAATAAAGAAAACAAATTAAAATAAGAAATAAATAAAAAAAAGATAAAAGGTGGAAAATAAAAAGTAAAATAAAATTAAAAGACTAATAATAAATAAATAAAAAAGCGAGAAGAGGGCCCGAATTAGAACAAAAATGAGGTATTTTAAAATACTTCTCTGCCGAATTTTTCTCTGAAAAGTCAGAGAATATTCCGGATTAGAGGATGTATGAATGTAGAATCTTAGGTCAAAAATTGGGGTATGACAAACGTGTTACAATAGAGTTGTTGTGCAGTTGACAAATCCTGAAAGAGGTATATGTGAGGCTTTTTCCCAATCCGAGGTGCTCCACCACATAACCCACATGCCCACATCATGTGTCTTGGATTAATTCCCAACCACTTTATTCATGTTTATTTGAAAGACGGTTGTCCAATACCACCATCGTGCACAAAGTGGAACATACATAAGATCGGTGAGGCCAACAAATGGGAAATTGCGTTTATGGATAGACAAGATTTGTTCAAAGAGCTTACGAAGGTAGAGAAACCGTAAAAAAACCAACAAATCATCTCAATCCAAAAGGAGAATTTAAAGTAATTGAATCAATTATGTATCTGTAATGTCGATTTCGTGTAATTTAAATCAATTATGAATGTTTATGTTATGATGTAGCTTATGAGTGAGTTTTGTTGTTGAAAGTGTTGTGCCATTGCGGCAAATTGTATTTATAGATTACATGTCATTAATGGCCTGGTTATGAAACAGTAAATGCTATTCTGCAACATAGTAGAACTCAACGGTAGTTAACTTCCGCTGAGGCAGCGCAAGTTAGCTGCCACTGGAGTTAAATGTGGAAAATCGAGGTGGGAATGAGCAAAGCTGAAAGGAAGAAGAGTAAAATTCCATTTTCAAATGTTAGGAAGATGAAATAGGAACTAAATATCGCAAGCTCCTTTGCAAAGCCTAATGACCGCGAATCTCAACCTTCAAAGCTTCTTATGCCATTATTTAAGTTGTAAATTTTAGGAGGCATACAATTTTTACAGAGGATAAATGACCCCTATTTCATAGGCCTCCAAATTTAGTTTAGCCCTATGACCTGATTTTATTTTTTCTTTTAAAACAAATTTTCTCATTTTTTTTCTTTCAAATAACCAAATTTTTCACTCAAAAATAAAAATTTCTACTTCAGGAAAAAAAATTCAAAAGTGAATTCTTTCTTTTTGCTAATAATACATTAAACTAAAAAGAAATTATATGACTAAATTTAATAAAGTTTAATTAATATACATTGTGAGTTTACAATTATTTTACACATGTTTCCAATGATATGTTGTTATGTCGATTACTAATGAATATGACAACTCATGTATTTTATATTTATTAATTGAACAATTAATAATTGTACAATAATAAATTATACAAATTACACTCGCTCATTTTGTACCAAAATTAACTCGTTCATTAATTAATATAACCACATCATGTGTAATTTTTTTTTTTTACATTAAAGGTGTATCTATACTATATATAAAGAAAACAACCCCTTTCAGCTCTTTTGGACTAACTTTTTCTTTCTAAAAATACCTTCAATTTTCAATACAAATAACACATGTAACAAATAGATAAAAATAAATTTAAATATTAAAAAAATGTAACAAGCACGATATGAATATATATATGTATGTTTTCTTCCTTTATCGTTTAAAAAATGTAACAAACTAGATAGGTATATTTATACTTACTTTTTCATTATCTCAATTTTATCATTAGACAAATTTTTCTATAATAAAAATTGTTATTTGTGTCATTCAAAAATGATTTTAGATTATATTTTTTTGTTATGTTGTTGGTGTCATTGAAATAGATAATCACCGATGGTTTGATTTTTTATAACTTGAAAGAAAAAAACTCTCCTATTTATCAGTTTTGGGAACTAAAAAACCAAAACAGGATTTAGAGGTTTTGATTTTTAGTTTTCAGTTTAGCATTTGGGATATGAAGAAAAAAACAGAGAGTGACAATTCTATAATATTGTGCAATTTAGGTCAGACCGTCTACAGGGGCCTACGACTTAGCCTATTACAGGCTAGGTCATGCCAGACTTTTTTAAAAGGCTATTTAACTTAAAAGGTTATACCATAAGCCATTCAAAAAGCTTCTTAGGCCGATCTATTTAAGTAAATTTAATAATATTATTTATTATTATATTATATTATATTTTATACTTTAAATTAAAATAAAAATTTGTTAACCTGTATAGTGATATAAGAATTTTTTGCATATTTAAATGTATTATTATAAACTAAAATTGAAATATGATACAATATATAGTCAAATTCCTTACAAACTGATGATTATCAAAAGCGAGTTTAATCTAACTGATATATTAGTTCACTAGTCTATTTAAACTTCAATCACATTACTTATTTAAAGATGTTGATATGAAATAGACTTTTAAACAGGCTGGTTGGCCGTATAAGGCTTTCAAAAGGCCAGGTTTAGGCCTAAAAAGCAAGCCTATGACAAGCCGCAAGCCAGGCTTAGGCCTCAAAAAAATTTGTCAGGCTAGGCTTAGGCCTTGTAAAGCCCAGCTCGGCCTAACCTATTCCCATCCCTATCCGTAGTATTGCACCAAACATGTTTTCTTTTAATTTTTTTTTTATCCAAAACTCTTTTTAAAATTGATTTATAAAACTGATTTTAAATACTAAAAAGCAAAACTCATTCAAACAAGCCCTTATATGTTTAGTTTCAAACAAAATCAAAATTTTATAAAAAAAATACCGTTCATAATTTTCAAACATTGACAGAAGACGTACTCGTTTTTCGTTAGTATAAATTAAAAAACATCGTAAAATATTAATCTTCAATTGAAAAATAGGAATAAAATTTGAATGGAGAAGAAGGGGTGTAATTCGTAATTGTGGTCTCTTCAAACCTATAAAAGCAAAATATAGCCGTTACACTCATTCATTCCTTCTTCTTCTTCTTCTTCACACACGAGAGTTGTTTTCTTTTGTCTTCAGAAGAAAACCCAACACATCACAAAAAAAAAAAAGGGGAAAATGAAATGGAAAGAAACTTCAAAATCCGATTACGAATCTCTCAGAAACGCTCGTATGTCAGAAAACAAGGTAATCAATCAATTAACCCTAATCCCTTCATTATTATTATGATTAATTATTGATTAACGATATAAATGTAATAATGATTATGATTATGTTGATGAATGAATTGAAGGCTAGGTTAGAATCTTTGGGTATTTTGAATAAAGTTTCAAATCTTCGAGAAGCTTCTACTCCAACTAAGAAACAACAACGTACACCTGTTAAAAGGGTTTATGGTCTTACTCCAGTGCGACGATCTCAGCGAATCAAGGATGTTTCCACCGGCACAGTTACCGTAGCCGCAACGCTCGACGGGCTTCTGCCGCGACGATCTTACCGTTTGAAAAGTAGTTTCAGTTATGCATTTAACCCTAATTTTCTTGTCTCTGTTACTTAGTAAAATGTAGCAAAACAATTATTTTTTTTTTTTTTTGAAAAATATATATTACACGGTCTTTGGATTAGCATATCAAGGGTATGTTTGGTTAGAGGGTTTAGTTGGGGAAGGGAGGTAAAGACTTACTTTTCTAAAATGTTTGTTTAAATCAATTAGGTGTGATTGAACGATTATATGATGATTACTATTGGCTATGAAGCACAAATAATTTTTGATAAAATTATTTGATAAAATCACATAATTTAGTGTAATCATATGTATCGGTGTCGTGTCGATGTCGTACATCGATGTGTGTCTGACATCGGGACACGCCTAATCCGAGGAGTGTCTGTGCTTCATCGATCATTAGTCATGATCTCTGTTGCACTGACACTTCTGATTGAAGGTGTGTAACGATGTCCGACACGTGTGTGTCCGACGCCGATACTTGCGATTACATTGAATTATGTTATTTTCTCAAAATTTTATCAATGTCAACGTGTTCGTGTTTGTGTCTGTGCTTCAGTACACCATTAGATGTTCTTTTAATTTTTTTTTAAATATCAAAATATAAACTTAGCCCTCGAAAACCTCAACCCAAACAGGGCTTAAGTGTTTAGTCTCTATCAAACATTAGTAAACAACTATTGTAAGCCTCCAAACCTGTTTCTTAGTATGCCACACTATTTTTCCACATTGGTTCAAGTTTTCAAGGAGAGATTAATAAGATATATGTGAAAATGAAGGAATATGTAGCTGCCAATTGTTCATATTTAGATTATAGGTTCAAAATGTCAAGTTATTAACCTTTTTTTGTTGTAGCATGGGAAGCATTGTGTTTTTCCGTGAGTTCTGATGGTTTACTGAATTACATTACAGAAAAGGTAACTGCAGAAAATGGGGAAGAAGAGGAGAAGAGTTGTATTGTAACTACATATAAATGGGAAGATGAGAAAAGGCCTGCGAATGCACCTCTCATTGAACTGAACTCGAAGGATGTAGAGCATTTTCTTTCAGCAGAGACTTCTGCGCGGCGCTGCGACAGCAAGGGTAGAGGCAGTATCTACAATCCAGTTTTGGGGATATGCTGCCACTTTTGCAGGTCCATATTCTCTTGCCCTCTTACCCTTTTTCTACACAAAAGTAGATTAGTTTAATGACCTAGTATTCTTTGGTCCCAAAATGTCTAAGTTTGTTACTGGGGGTAGAAGGTTTAAACACAGTTCGAGTTATAGAAGCACATATATAACACTGTTGTTAAATAGTGGCTATAGTGAGACTGTAACACTATTGTAGTGTAATTTGAAGTTGAACAAATCGCTATTGTTACACGATACGCTTTTTGGTACAAAATATTGTCAAATAGAGGCTATAACAGGGTTACAGCACTGTTCTGTTAGAAAAATTTAAACATAACCGCTATTTTTGGTAAAATGCTATTGACAGAATTGAGGCTATAGCACTATTGCGTTGCAAAATTTGAACATAACTGCTATTTTCTGATATCCGGCATTAACAACATCAATATATATATAAGGAATGCTTGTAATAGACTCTTTACGATTGTTTCATTTACGAAGAAGGTCAACACATTTTTAGAAAGTGATCCATTTAAAAATCAACTAAATTGACCTTTTGAAAAAACAAACTAGTCCTAAATAATGTGTTAAAAGAGTATAGCATTCTTTACGGTTGCGTGTGTATGTATGTATGTGGATAAGTAATGATTACATTGCAATGAAAAACATAAATGCAGGCAAAAGAAATTGTGTGGGGAAGAAGATTGCAAGAGATGTGGGAATTGTGACGTGAATGAACCTTGTTTAGGTAAGATTTGATTGATGCCTTATACTGCATTCTTTGCACATTTTTTCTCTGATCTAACAGATTCACGGCATATTCCTAACAGGAAAGACTGATTGTTCAGCGTGCCACTCAAGCAATGGTGTCTTTTGTCGAGCCTGTCTCAAGGTCCGTTATGGTGAAGGTAAGAACAAATAGACATGCTCAAATAAAAATAAAGGCATGTTAGGATTGACTTGTTTGAGTTTATCTACCGACATAAACATTTCTGAAACTGTTTGGGAGAGCTTATGGCATGTCCATGAACTAAAGGTTACTTCCACAAGCTGTTTTAAGCTTACTTCCATAATTAAGAAGATTATGAAAACAACTTAGTTATATGAAAATAGTTTAATTATATCTATTTTGTTATAAAACTGGCATATAAGCATGTGTTGTGTACGATTAGTACAGTATAAGCGCTTGATTAAGTTGTCTTTCCAAATTGGGCCAAAGTCACCTAAACAGTATAAACAAATCAAAATTGCATTATCAATAACAAAAAATTAAAATCGCATTTAGAGCCTAGATTTCACGTTTATTTGATGTTACTTCTTTTCAAAGTTAAGTAAGCTGCATACTGACATCAAAATGTCATAAAAAAAGGTTATTTTTCATTATATTCAAAGTATACAAAAAAATGTGTACATTTATTTAAAAAATTATATTTATCTTTCTGATGCAGAAATGGAGGAGGTGAGAGAGAACAAGGAATGGATGTGCCCACATTGCATAGAAGAGAAAGGAATAAGACCTTATTGGATATGTAACAGGTAGAACTATTAAATATAAACATCTTAGCCTTTTGAATTTAGATACCATCAATATGCAGACATAAATGTGTATAGAATGTTCTAAAGGTAGCTTGTTTTGATCTTATTCAAGATGCTGACCTCCATTTTATTACCTTCATTGATATGTAGCTCAATATGCATGAGGAAACGAAAGATGTCGCCAACTGGGATCGCAATACACACAGGTTAGTGTTTCTATTATCACTACTTATGAGTTATGAGCCTGTTTTGATTATTTTGTTTGAGTTTATCATAGCATATACACGAGGCCCGTCTGAAACACTTTGAAAGTTTCTAATCTTGAAAACTAGGCCCCTGATAAAATAAAGTGCAATTTTAATAATTAAAAATTCTGAATATTATCTATAGGGTCTAATAACTTAGCAATGTCATCAATATTAAGGATGTGGTTAAATGGGCGGGGAGCCATGAGGCAATTGGTTTGGGTTGCGATTTAAAATAAATAGCTAAAAATAAAGGGTTGTTGTAAGAAATTTAAGAGAAAAGGATCCGGTCTTTCAAATCATTTGTTCATCGCTAATTGCTAATCTGAACCTAAACCGTGTAATTGTTCCTCTAGTTTACATAAAACCTTAGGTGTACCATAATCCTCAAAGGTTTGAATAAACGTTAATTTAGATATCACAACTTAGTTTTGATTTTTTCTTTCTTTTTCTTCTTTTTCATTTTCTTTTTCATATTTACACAGTTTGATGTTCTAATTTCTATACAATTCAATGTTGTCAGGTTACTTTAAACTTCATAGTGATACTTGACATAAAATACCCCCCTTTCTCTCCAACTTAAACACAACAAAACTCTAATTGAATGTTTCCCTATCCTAAGACAAGTACAAGAAGGTTAAGGGTTCAACAAAGTAAAAATATCAAAGTCCTAAAGTGAGTCAAACATGAACTGGATTTTTGAAAAATTTCGGGCAATTTTAGTAAGCATTGAGCTTATGAATATTGAAGTTCATGTTTGAGGACTTGATTCATTTGACTCAGATTGGGGTATCAAATACCCACTCTTCTCACGGGTAGGCTTTATGTGGTCAAGTGTGTCAACTCAATTTCAAGAAGTGCCTTGATCATTTCCATGCTTTCATACAATTCAAAACAATAAATAGATTTAAAATAAAGCAAACAAGTTAGACAATGATTATCAGTCTCCAACATATAGTATACAGTTTGAAGCTACCTCGCTTTCTGGCTAAGTTCTAAGTGGTTCAAAAGTAAGCATGTTTTTAAGAAGAACTAGATGAGATAAGTTTTGTGCAAAGTACTAGTTTCAAATTCTAGTGAATACCTAGAAAAACAGGAAACCAATACCTTGGCTTTGCGCTTTCTCACATCTCATATCATTATCACTCACCTGATTTTTGCTCAATTTTTGGTTCTTTCGAGCACTTCAAACTTTGATGTTTATGAGCAATTTTCTTTTTAAGAAACAAAAACAAGAGTGGGCAAAAAATTTCTTCCGAAGCACATTAGTTAAAGAAAAACAACAAGCTAAGTTATTATATTAAGAACTTAGGTAAAATAAACTAAAATACCAAAAGCAAAGTATTGACCACTTCAAACCCAAGTGCTCAAAAGTACAAGTACCAACAAGAAATTTAAAATTGTTCCAAAATAAAAAGAAAAAGCATAAACTAAAAACTAAAAGCATCAAATGAAAGCATCAATAAGAACACAATCAACTGCGGTCACTGCTCCACATCATCATCCATATACTCATGGCCATCCCCCTGATCACTAGCTGTCCTCTCATCATCCTCAGCAACACCAAAGTGCTCACCCCGTCCATAAAAGACTGGCATGTCCTCAGGCCATGCACAAGACTGCATATAAATCTCAGGAGTCATCATCTGATGATCTGGATCCATGCGAGCATCGTAAAGATATTGTTAGATGCCTTGGTTGCTCCTAAACACCGTAGCATTTTGGTCCATAATCAAATGATCCCTCTGCTCCTGTCTCTGGTCTTTATGCGCCTGCTAATTCATCCACGCATAAAAACTAGAAAAGTCTAAGGTCCCAGACTGCTGGGGAAGCTCCTGCTATGGTGCGTCCTCACGGGGTATCTCTGGTTCTGGGTCAGGCTGAGGTCCTGCAAGTTTCCTTTCCACTTGAGTGGCAAGAGTCCGTATATATTTGTCATCAATTGGGCCCACAATTGTCTCACCAAAAGGTCCTGGAATCTGCACACCCTGGTCACGAACCAATCCCATAATGAAACCGGGGAAGGACAGTTAGTGAATTTATGGGTCAGTCCACTCAAAGCCACGCCCTTCAGCTCTCTGGAAATAATCCTAGCCACATCTACCTCCCATCCCTTAATTATGTGCCAAATCAGTGGGGTAACAAGCTTAGGGGTGGTGGTGATATGACTCTTGAGCCACACATTGTGTACCAAGAACTTAAAAATGATGCACGCTGGGGGTCATGTCAGCAAAATTTGCAGTGGTTGCTTTTTCCTCTTTTCCCACATTATAGCGCCTTCCGGGTAATAGGATCTCTCTGGATCACATTATGGTCCCACTCATCATCTTCCTCTTTTTGGCCATACTCACACAGGGTAGGGATAGTTGGGTCCTCAGGTGGTGATAGGGTGAGAGGGTTATCGAGGTAAGTGTTGATGGTATCCCGGTCAAAGTGAATGGTGGTTCCCCGCACCATGGTTGTGTAGGTAAATTGGGCTTCCATGTCCTTTTTGTCACATGTTTGCATGGCATTAGCGTAGAACTCTTTCACTATGTCAGTGTTAATCTGGGTGGTGGGGCTCATGAGTTTTTCCCATTTCCTAACCGCTAACACGTGTTAATACGGAACACCTTATCATGCCCAGTTCCTTTATCTAGCCTAAGAAACCTGTCATAGTGTTTGATGGATGAGAACCGGTTTCTAGGTAAGGGTACGGGTCGGTTAATGACACCGGATGTGGAAGCTGAAGTTTTCTGACGTTTGGAATCGACTTGGGTTTTGGGTGCCATCTGCAAAACAACTAGAAAAGTCTGTATATAGAATAAAAACAGTTAGAATATTGTAGTGCCATCATTCAACGAAGGTTGCCCAAGAAAGAACAAGATCCGGGAAAAGTCACTCTACCGGTAGCTATAGGCACTATTCATGTTGGCAAAGAACTATTTGATCTTGGTTCAAGCATCAACCTCATGCCTTTGTCCGTCGCTAAAAGAGTTAGTGACTTGTGTATTAAGCGGACTAGGATGACTTTGCAATTGGCCGATAAATCCTACACAAAACCATTGGGAATAACTAAAGATGTGCTAGTGAAAGTTGATAAATTTGTATTTCCGGTGGATTTTGTGGTGATGGATATCGACGAGGATGATGATGTACCTGTACTTTTGGGAAGAAGCTTCATGCAAACGACACCGATGATGATTGACCTCGATGATAATATTATGAAAGTGAGAGTTGATGTTGAAGAGGTAAATTTCAACATTCATGAAGCCATTAAGCACTCTAAAGACAAGGGCACATGCTTCAAAATGGATGCAACCGAAGAAGTCATCATGACAACTCGGAAGCAATTTCATAACCAAACGCCCCTTGAAAGTGCTTTGACGGATGCACTCAATATCATATGTGCTGAAGAAGAAAAAAAGATTGAATAGTGCTTGAAGGAGATTCCTCCTCAGCAAGCTAAACTAGAAGAGTTGAAAGATGAGTCCAAGGAAGAATCCAAAGTTTATGATGCCAAGGTTGAACTAAAAGTCTTACCATCACATTTGAAGTATGTTTTCCTTGAAAACCGATGGTACCAAACCGGTTATCATTAGTAGCTCCTTGTCCGTCAAAGAAGAAGAAAAGTTAGTGGCAATTCTCAAGTCCCATAAAGAAGTGATAGGATGGACACTATCCGATTTGCAAGGGATAAGTCCATCTTATTGTATGCACAAGATCATGATGGAGGAAAACTTTTAGCCGGTAGCACAATCGCAACGCCGCTTGAATCCAACAATGAAAGAAGTGGTGCGCAAGGAAGTAGTGAAGCTACTTGAAGCCGATATGATTTATCCAATCTCAAATAGTGCGTGGGTTAGCCCGGTTCAAGTGGTTCCAAAGAAAGGAGGTATGACAGTGGTCACAAATGAAAAAAATGAGTTGATTCCAACAAGGACCGTCACCGGATGGAGGATGTGCATTGATTATAGAAGATTAAATCAAGCTACAAGGAAGGATCACTTCACATTGCCCTTTATGGATCAAATGCTTGAAAGACTCTCCGGTCAAGCCTTTTATTGCCCTTTATGCACCATAACCGCTCCCATACACAGTCGGGTCTGAACGGAAGCGATTGAGAGTTAGGCCTCAAACAGTTCCATAAGTTGGGGTTTTGAAGTGGATTAGAGTCTCATCTCAAATATAAATAATAAAAAACTTATTATAATATCATAAGTTCTTTTCGGCTAACTTCCATAAACTCTTCATGATAACTTAATGAAGTTAGCTTCTATAAAGAAAACAACTTCTTTCAGCAATTTTGGGTTGTCTTTTTCTCTTTTAAAAAATGTCTTTAATTTTCAATACAAATAACACATGTAACAAATAGATGAGAATAAATTTAAATATTAAAAAAATGTATCAAACACGATATGAATATATATATGTCTGATTTTTTTTCCTTTATCATTTAAAAACTGTAAGAAACTAGATGAGTATATTTATACTTAATTTTTTATTATCCCAATTATACCTTTAAACAATTTTTTATATAATAAAGATTGTTGTTGGTGACATAAAAAAAAGAATTAAATTATATTTTTTGGTTATATTGTTGGTGTTATTGAAATAGATAATCATGTTTAATTTCGTTGTTATAACTAAAAAGCAACAAACATTTATATTTTTAGTTTTAATCAAAATCAAAATTTCATAAAAAAAAAAAAACATAGTTAATAATTTTCAAATTTTAGTGTAGTAAAAAGAGCGGAAAAACGGGCACTCATGTGCCCGTCTTTTCGCTAGTTTATATAATAAACGCTTATGGACTAAAAACACTTAAGTTGTATTTGTTATTGCATTGATAATATCTCTTTTGAGACTTGTACATTTTTCTTACTTGATTTCTTTGATTGACTGAAATTAAGCTCGGGAAATGGGATATGAATCAGTAGCACATCAACTAATGGAAGAACTTAAACGTGGAAACAGGCTCACAAGATAAGAGGTTGGTATGTAAGTTCATCTTGTAATCTAAAGTTATTTTCTAACTTGGTAGAATTTGCTAATGAATATTGACACTCAAAATTGTACTTCTTGTGGCACTAGTTTGCCTTTATTTTTAGATTAGAATCGTATAGTCCATTTATTTTCTGAGGAACAATTTTCATTGATGATGTATATGTAAGCATTGTTGAATATATTTCTGTCTCACTGCAATCTTCCCAAATCCACAAACACCAATGGTTTAAGATGCAAGTAAAGTGCTTAGAGTGATTTGTCCTTGAATGATTTCTTACCATTACATGCCAGCAATGAGTGACCAAACTCAAGTGGCATAAACTGCTATATTGTTATGCTTGACCTTTTACAATTAAAGTTTAGCACATTACACAAACTTGGTGTTATATCCTTTATTAGTTTTCAACATATAAAAAAGCCATTTTGAATAAGTTTTTATCTTAGTTTTCCACAAGTTTTTTCCACGAGAAGTAATTTTGTTCGAAGAAATATCAAACATTATTTCTAGGCACATCTTTCAATCAAAATTTAATCATTGGTTCAATATTGTGGAGTAGTTCCAAAATGTAAATCCATTTTTGACTTTTTAAACGTCAAATGCTCATGGCGTCCTACAATGATTGTCGTGGCTGTGACTCACGGATCTTACCTGAGTTGGCATCATGTCTAGAAACATTTTCAGGATCTTAGCTCTCTTAATTAACCGTCAAACAATCATCTACACAATAACATATCTTAACTTTATTTTTTGAAAAGAAAAAAAAAACACAAATGACGTAATACATGATGAATTGCTACATAGATATAAGAATTGCTACATTTTATGTCTTTACATGGAAGTGCTAAATCTGCTGATTTTTTTACCATTAGAAATCAAAGGAACTCTCTAACGTCGACACTGCACAATGGGAGGACTAAAACGACCACTCTTGTACCAAACAAACTTAAACCTAGCTCGAAAATCCAAATCAACAGTCAAATCGTTGTAAATCCCTACGCGTGTCTCATTGTGACACTCATCAAGTTGTTGATGTTTGAGCTTGATCTTACTCTTTCCTTGCAACACTACATGCCTGATGAAAGTGGTATTCTCTCTTGACCATGGTCGAACAGTGTCAAACTCAAATAACTAAAATCAATAACCTTGTGCCAAGCAATTGCATTGATCCTCCTATAATACACTATGACATTGACGTTTGGGTTTCTAATGGGATGTTGACATTGAATTTGTAATATAAGGTGTTGTTGCTTTTGAGGTTGTCAGGTTGAACTTCGCAAGCGAGATGTTGGTTACATGAAACTTGACATTAGAGGGAGAGAAAATTACTGCGAGGATAACAAAAAGAATAATGAACAAGACAATGAAGATGGTGATTGTCCAGCAACGAGGTATCCAACTCATTATGAGGTTTGATTTGTAAGAGTGTTGTGAATAGGAGGAGATTGCTCTAGTTATAATATATAATTGTTATATATGAGGAGATATTTGTTGAGAATGGAAAAAGAAGAGAGATTGCTTGCGTAACAAGTTACCTCTCATAGATCTAACTAATTTGCCACGTAAGTATGAACAACTGTTATGACAGTTAGAAAAGATATGACAGAGTACAATAGTTCATGATAACTAGCTTAGACTTGTGTTAGCTTATAAATAGAGTCCACTATGATTGTAACAAATTCAATTGAATAATAACAATTTTTCCTCTATTATGCTCTTTATACTCCCTCTCAGAATTCACATTTTACTTTCTTAATATGGTATTAGAGCCAATAACATAAAGCACTAGTTGGAAAAGAACTAGAATAACAAAAAACACTTTTGAGACTTTCTCTTTAAGCTTAAGTTTGTGATTCCTTCACAAATCATCCTATATCATCTACCTGAGGTACATTATATATCCTTTGTCAAATTTTCTTTCTTTTACTAATCTTTGTTCTTCATTATCACACTTTTCCACTATATGTTCTCACACATACTGAACCTAAGTCTAATGAATAAGCTATGCAACCTGAACATGGATTCAAGCACTGGATACTGAATTATTGGCTTTAGTAAAGAATGGTACATGAACACCGGTTGATCTCCCTCCTAAGTCCTAAGATCAAACCTATAGGTAGGAAATGGGTCTATGAGATCAAATATCATTCATATGGCACTATAAAGAGATATAAAAGGTAGAATGGTAGCTAAGAGTTATAATCAAAATGAAGGGATGTGCTATTTTGAAACTTTCTCACCTGTGGTCAAAATCATAATTGTCAGAATGCTACTTGCTTTGTCTTCAATCAATAACAGGTTCATTCATCAGTTAGATGTTAATAATGCATTTTTGCATGGTGACTTACATAAATATGTGTATATGGAAATACCACAAGGTGTAAACCCTCATAAACAAAATCAAGTGTGCAAGCACAAGAAATTCTTGTATGGTTTGAGTAGGCTAGTAAAAGATGGTATGAAAAACTTGCCATTTTTCTCACACAGTAAGACTATATCCAGGCATATGCAGATCATACTTTGTCCATACATCAACTAACACACTTACTGCTCTACTAATTTATGTTGATGATATTATACTAGCTTGCAACTCCATCATAGAAATTACAAGAATTAAACACATGCTTGATTCAACTTTCAAAATTAAGGATTTATGCAAGTTAAAATATTTATCTTTGGTCTTGAAGTTGCTTACTCTAATATTGATACGTTTGTATGTCAAAGGAAATAATGTTTGGACTCACTTAATGACTCTGGTTTTCTTGGCTCTATACCTGTCACTACTCCTATGGACTCTTCTATCAAGCTGCATCATGATGGGGGACAATTATATGAAGATATTTATTCCTATTGTAGGCTTATAGGCATATTGTTGTAGTTGACTAATACAAGGCCATATATTTGTTTTGTGGTTCAACACCTCAATCAGTTCTTATCTGCACCAACAAAGATTCTTTACAATGTTGCATGTAGAGTTATAAGATAATTGAACGGTTGTCTTGGAAAAGAGCTATTCTTTCCTAAATCATCAAATATACAACTTTTAGGCTTCCCTGATGCTAACTGGGTAGGGTGTGAAGACTGTAGACACAAGAAGATCCATTACTTGTTTATGCTTCTTTCTTGGTTCATCTTTAATATCATGGAGCACCAAAAAGCAAAGTATTGTTTCCAGATCCACTGGTGAACCAGAATATAGAGCACTCTCAGATGCAGCTTGTGAAATGCAATAACTAATCTACTTGCTGAATGAATTCAAAGTGAAGAATACTAAAGATCCAGTTTTGTACCGTGATAATCAAAGTGCATTACACATTGCAGCCAATCCATTTTTTCATGAGATAACTAAACATGTAGAAATAGATTGTCACTTTGTGAGGGATAAAGTCCAAGATGGAACAATGAAGCTTCTTTCAGTTTCAAGTGCAGAATAAGCAGATGACTTCTTTACCAAGCGACTACATCCTAAGCCTTTTCTTGCTATCCAAGCTAGGCATGGTAGATATATACCAAACACCAGCTTGTACATGGGGGACCGTTGAGAATGGAAGAAAAAGAGAGATTGCTTGAGGAACAAGTTACCTCTCATAGCTCTAACTAACTTGCCACATAAACATGTATAATTGTTATGACAGTTAGAAAAAATATGATAGAGTATAGTATAGTTAATGATAACTAGCTTAGACTTGTGTTAGCTTATAAATAGAGTTCACCATCATTGTAACAAATTCAATTGAATAATAATAGTTTTTCCTTCATTATGCTCTCGATACTCTCTCTCTCTCTCAGAACTCACATTTTACTTAATAATATTGATGATACATGGTGCAATATGTTTGTATATTTTAATAAGCCTGATAGACTAGTTTAATTACAGTTATATGAGTGAACACTCAATCTAAAAGTCTTGCGTTTTTTTCCTTCTAATCTTAGTGAGTCCCTTAGACCCACCAATTATAGGCAAAGGCTACGGTGGGAGACCTCTTTAGGTCTCCTACCGTAAGAAACTTAAACTTTTTTTTTTGTTTGTTTGCAAAATAGATGTGAACCATTGGATGTATTTGGAATTTTTTTGAATGGCTTTGGTTTGTAGGTTATGTGACCCATTAGTTTGGTATTATTAATTAATAATTATATGTTGGAGAAATTTGGATGGATAATAAATTGTTAAAGTGTAAGTAGCAAATGTATGCAATAAACAAAATACAAAACTAAATAATTTTGCAAAAAAATAAATAAATATATTCAATTAAGTTATGTAATTTTTTTTTTTTATAGATTTGTGGTTTTTTTAATAGAATTAAATGTGTAGAATTAAAAAATAAAATAATTTTTTATAGAATTAAAAAATAAATGTGTGGTTTTTATTTTTAAAAAAATTATGTGATATTTTTAGAACATATATGTGTAGTTTTTTTTTAAGGGTATGTGTATTTTTTTTTTTAAGGAGGCTATGTGTAGTTTGTTATTATGTTAGTATGATATACGCATAATAAACAAAAACACAAAATTAAATATTTTTTTTTTAAAATTATTAGCTCAAGCAAAATGTACATGAAATTATTATAAGAATTATTTATATACTAGACGAGAGAATGTACATCACCTAAAAAAAAATGTCATTTAAGCTGTAAAAAAAAAGAAAAAAAAAAAAAGGGTCTCTTTATCGTAGGAGACCTAATGTGGTCTCCCATCCTAAACAACACCCAAATTATAACCTAAAAAAATATATTAGTTTTTTTATTTTTATTTTTATAGATCTGCTAACAAATGCATTCACAATATTAATGTATTGATGCCATTATAGTTCCAGAACGAACGAAAGACTGCTCTTTTTTAGTGATCAAAAACAAATATATTTACCCTACTTATTTACAAATATTTATGTAATATTTTTTTTTATTGAAGCTATAGACATGTTGATTTATTTATTTATTATCTATAGACGTGTTGATTTAACATTGGGTGTCAATGGATTTTTCTAACTCCTCTTATCTTGTGAATATAATGCATCCACTTCCTTATCATGTGAATAAAACCCTAAACCAAAAACTTGCCACCATTCATGCCAAAATATGGACAGAGCCTCATCACCCAGTACCTAAATATTGCCAACCTATTAAAAAAATTAAATATTGTCAAACATAGTATTAAACTTTTGCATAGAAATTAATCAATTATTTCGTTCTTGACATTTCAAAAACAAACAATATGTCAATGTCAAATATTCCTCTTTGAAAACTATTCATTTTGAGAGCAATGATTGGTTAGTTTATATATATCCGTTTCAGTATGTCAACATCACACACACATTAGTACATTACGGCGTGTGTGAATTCTACAAGTCACCAAA
>Ga0315915_1004673_pt1 | contig 17208 bp, 7 predicted proteins | sample MpolbnodulesMG_FD_207738 | JGI IMG/M metagenome (GOLD analysis project Ga0315915, IMG submission 207738) | Medicago polymorpha root nodule microbial communities from Los Angeles, California, United States - branched nodules | ecosystem: Host-associated > Plants > Roots > Nodule | place: USA...
CTTCAAAGCCGCCACGTGTGCATTGCTTTGAAGTGTCACGTCAGCGTTGACCGAGTCAAAATTGGTATAGGGGGCCAAAACTGTCAAAGATCCAATACATAAGGGGCTGTTTTGTATTTTAATTAGTTAGGGGGCCAAAATCGCAACTTCTTGAAACATAGGGGGTCAAAAGTGCAATTAAGCCTATTTTTTTCCAAGGAAAAAGGGAAAAGATCGAATAAACCCTATATTTTTGAGATTAAAGGTTCGAGGGTTGGTTACGCAAAGAGAAGCTATTAGCACCCTAAACGTCTATAGTACTCTATAGGAACCTCTTGCTTTTATTTATCTTGTGGTAAATGTTACTTGCTTGTAAATAAGGCCTAAGTGTGAATAAAGAAAGAAAGAAAATGTTTTTGTTGGTTTGGAAAGACAAAGTCTTTTGCCTACGTACCCGAAGCGGGATCAAAATCACGTAATTCGGGGTAAAAAGTCGAGTGATTTGTTTTTGTTGATTTTAAAGTTTGAAAATGCTTTTGAGAAGATAAGAGGCCGAAATAACATAGAAGAATAAAGTGTGATTTGATTGATTTTAATTGAAGAAAATAAAAGCCTAAATATGATTAAAATTGATTGAAGTTTGATTTAAAAAAATGTAGGAGCCACTTGGCTTGAAATCCAAGGTTTGTTAATAAAAGATATTTTTGTGAGGATTTTGAATATTTGAATGTTTTTGAGATTTTTTATTATTCTAATTAAAGGCAAAAAATTAAGCGTGATAAAATGAACTATAGCGTGAAAGATTTCATAATGATGTTAGATCAAAATGAAAGTCCCCTTTTCCTTGGAATTAACTATACTACTATTTTTTGTGTTTCGTTTTTGACATAAAGCGGAATAAATAAATATGCATGCAATGCAAGGTTTTCATTTATATTTACATTTGTCCCTAAAATACATTCTAAAGCATAATAAATATAAAATGCATGAAATGATATAAATATGTATGCAATTCAATATTTCTCATTTATTTTTACATTATCCCTAAATACAATCTAAAGCATAAATAAATAAATAAATAAATAAATAAATAAAAATGAAATGTAAATAAAAAAAATAAAAAAATGACAAATGCATGAAATGATATAAAGCACCTAAATAAAATGAATGTGCTAAAGAAAAAAATATAAAATAATGACATAAAAGAAAATAAAATGCATGAGTTTAAACCTAAATAAATAAATGTGCTAAAAAATGAAAACAATAAAAAGGTAATAAAAAAATGCATGAGATGATTTTTGTCCTAAATAAATATGCTAAAAAAAAGACAATAAAAATGAAATGAAAAAAAAAATGCACGAATAAAGAAATTTTAAAAAAAAATGTACAGAGAGGGGGTGCAAAAAACTAAAACAGTAGAGAAAATAAAAAAAGACAGAAAAGGAGAGTTGGGCCTACTGCAAAAACGAAATGGGCTCAAGGAAATAATCTGGATCGTTTGATCCAGATCTAGAGGCCGAGGAAAGGAGAGCACATGGGCCTACGGTAGGCTGGCGCACGCTGAATTAAAAAGGGTACACATCAGTGGCTGTCAGATTCAAGATCTGACGGCCCAGTTCTGAGGTCGCATAGAATGTTGTAGGCCCGCACGCACTTGATCCAAAGGGAGTATAAAATCAATTTTCCAGCAAAAGAAAGTACATCTCCTTCTCATTTTTCATTTTCAAAACCGGTTCTAGATCATCTCTGGCGAAGCCACAGTTTTCCGGCATGGCGGCCGGCGCGCTGGGTTTCTTTGTTTTTTTTTAAAAAAAAATCGAAAGAAATCAAATCCTCTTCTCCCCCTTTCTTTTTTAAAATAATTTTCTTAAAACGGTTCTCAAAAAGAATTTCTAGATCTGGACTGGTAAAACGAAATCCCACCTTTGTTATATTATTTAGATCTGTTTCGTTTGCGTAAGGTTTGTGGACAGTGTTGGCTTGAGATGATTTTTGGTTTTAGTATGAGGGTTTGTGTGGTTTTATGGAATTCGAAAACTTGTGGTGATTTGTTTGTTGTTTATGGTGATGATGATTCTTGTGTATTGGTTCAATGATTGTGTAAATGGTGTTGTTGTGAAAAGAATCAGTGTTGTGTTCTTTGGATGGAGACTTATTTGAGGCCGAAAAATGGTATCTTAGTATTGTGTTGGATTGAAATTTTGTTATGTGTTGTTCTTGGCCGAATTGAAATTTGTAATTTTAGGGTTTGAAATTTTTGTGATTTCTGCCTCTGCCTTGGGATGTGTGCTCAACCTACCTTGTCATGAATTCTGTGCATGTTTATATAAAGGTGGAAATTAGGGTTAGAGCTGATATTTGGATTGGACAAAAATGCCCTCAAAGTAAATAAAAGAGACTTTGAAAATTAGGGTTAGAGCTGATATTTGGATTGAATTCTGTGCAGATCCTATGCAATCTGGACTGACTTTGGACCAAAGAAAAGAGACTTAAAAAAAACAAGTAAATAAAAGAAGAAAAATAAAAAGTAATAAATAAAAAATACGAAAATAACTTAAAGAATAATAAAAATAAAAACGAATTTGAATAAAATAAAATAAGTAAAAACAAAAATAAAATAATAATAATAAAAACTTAAAAAATTGTTGCCTTCAGAATGAAAATGAGGTATTTTAAAAAATTTGTGTGAGGTAGTGTATGTTTGGTATTTCAAAAAGTTGTGTTGCTATCGCAACTAGCAATTGGAGCTTTAGGAAATTGCGATGAGATGAGTCTTAAACGTGAGATAGCGGTAAGCTACTGGGTTACCAAACACCAACGTAGAGTATTTTGGTGATAATTAAAAATGTTACAAATACTGAATTGAGTAGATAAATATATTCAATGTAATACTTTCTCATCTAGTAAACTGATATTTTGTGATGGAATCTCTTCATGTATTTAAGTCTTAACGATTGATGTTTTTATCGAGAATTGAGTCACAAAAAGAGCTACATGCATGTTGGCTAAGATAAAAAGACCGTCATTATATTTATGTCGATAAATTGAAAATCATCATTTATATTAGCTTTTACATGGATGACCATGGTAGATAAAATTGCTAAATGCGACATGGGTTAAACTCTTCAAATGAGTTTAAGCCCTAATATAATAAGATAATTGTTTTTTTGTAATAGAGATATTTTATGAAAAAGTCGTAATAATATGATGAAAAAGAAATTAAGACAGAACAAAGAAAAAGGACTAAAAAATCAAGACTGTTTATGTTGATAAGAACATGAGAATTGAGATGAGATGAGATGGCAACGGTTATGATGCCAAATAAGCCAAATATTAAAGAACGTGTACGTGTCTGTCCTCACTCTCCTCCCTTCCTTCCCAACGGTAAACTTCACAGAACCTGCTCTTGCTATCTCAATCACCGGCTGGGCCCCACATGTCATTGCTGGCCAAATCGTATTCATCAATACAAAGAAATCAAAATCTTAATCAGCAAGGAGGGAATTATTGAGGCACTTGCACAGTGGTTTAAGTCAAAGATCAAAATCATAAAACACTCTTTCAACACCGATATATAGTACACTATTTTTATTTATTTTTTATTCATTCACACATACCCAAAGACCAGATTTTCTATTTTATTTTTACAACTTTCTCCAGCTTTAACTACCTTCATGTCACAAGTTACATTCTTACCCTCCACTTTCTTTTACATGATTCTTTTTTAGTGATCACACGTTATTAGAGTCAACATTCAAATTACATTTTAATGCAAGTTAATGTTAATGACCACCCTTGTAATAATTCAAGAAAGTCATGCTTTCCCATTCAAATTGAAATTGAAGAAATGTTAACGAGTGTTCCTGGAGCACTCTTAAGAACCTTTAATAATAAGCTTTTATTAAAATATGTGTAATCAAGACATTAAAATTTATAATATTTGACTTTTATAAAAATACTCTATTCTGTCTTATTTATAAGAAATATTGGACTTTTTTGATTCACCGTATAAATGATGTATTTGGTCTATATTGTAGACAAAATACATCAATTACTTAATAAATCTAAAAAATCAATTTTTTTTTTATAAATAAGATCGGAAGAAGTACTTTCTAAATTAAGGATCCTTAAAGAGTGCAAATATTCGTTAACAAAATCCTTAAAACTTAGGGTATGTTAGGATTTCTCAAATTAAATTTTATACCATGTGCATATTTGAATTTCCAATATTTATGATGACATGTGATTTGAGTAAAAGTATATTTTAAAATGATAGACAAATATATGATAAATGTGATTAGTCGTTCTTTAAAATATGAACCGAAGAGTTCCTTAATGTTTTTGGAGCTAAAAATACTAGAAACAGGTCTTAGCGTAACTTTTATTTTAACACGAGGAAAATAAATATTTTAACAAATACATCATCCGGTCACTATTATAAACAAAAATTAATATTTTAAATTTTATTTTGTGATGGTCGGGGTTTGAACTCTGGATCTTGTATATATTATATATTGTCCATACCAACTGAGCTAAACTCACGGGAACACATTTTAGATTCAATTATTAAATGATGTAAGTGGTTTATAATAAAGACCATATACATCATTAATTAAATAAAATCTAAAATATAAATTTTTTCTTATAATAATGTCCAGAGAATACCTTTTTAGGGATTAATTAATATAAATTCGTGAAAAAAAATTAGTTGATCATCCAATAAATATTAATTGAAAAGATATGATGAGATAACTTCCAAAATAATATAAAAATATAATCATATATTATTATTTTATACTTGTGATGGACATCAATTAAAATTTTCTTGCCCTAATTACTTATAAGTTATAACCGAATCTTTGACTGATAATCTTATATTTATTATCCAATCATATCTTTTTATCCAACATGATATTTCAAGATATTTCAACAATTTGTAAAAGAAAAAGAAAGATATTTTAACAAATTTATGTAATAATAATCACCAATATATTCTGTCAAAAAATAAATAAATAATCACCCATATATATATATTGGAGATATTTTGTCAAAAAGGAAGAAGATATTTTAAGAAAGATATATATGATGAAATTTTGTCAAAGAAAAAAACAATTAGATAACCATGAATTATTATTTTTTGTGTGAAAATTTTAAATCATTAATTTTTACTTGGGTATGCATACCAATTAAATTATTTTATTTTCTTTCTCCAATTACTCATAAAACGAATCTTTGACCAATTTCCACAAATATATGAAGATATGTCGTTCAAGTAGTAAGCAAAGGGCAAAATCGAAGTTTCCATAAAACAAATAACATGGTCAAAGAACGTTTTAAAAATTGACTTGGAAGAAAGAAAAAGAAACTAAAACTATAGCTGTGATTTAGTAGCAAAATTCACATCACAAATAACACGCAAATCAAATTAAATTAAATTAAATGGGTCCCACTTTTTCTTTCCTTTAAATAGCAATTCTTCATCCTCCTCATAACACTTATTCATTCAACGGTACAAAAAAAAAAAAAAACATAAACACACGAACAAACAAAGACCAATTCCAACGTTAAATTATTTGACTCAAACCAAAAAACCTCAATCATCGTGAACAACAACAATAACCTTAAAACATGTCTTGCTCCGTCGCGGTTTCGAATTCGCCGGTGTTTTCACCTTCTTCATCTCTTTTCTGCAACAAATCTGAAACGTTAACGTTATCTCTTTCACATCTCAAACCATCTTCAACAACAACAACAACGTCTTCATCTTCTTCTTCTTCGCCTTCTCCTTGTTCTTCACCTTCTTCACCTTTTTGTCTTCGGTTACCGAAACTACCCTTGGTTTTTACGTCTAACAAGGATTCTGGGTCGCAGAATGATGCTGTTTTGAAGAGGAAACGACCTACCAGGCTTAATATACCTGTTTCTGAACATGCTTTTTGTGTTCCGGCGACACCGTCTGCGGTGGCGAGGGATGTTGTTGAGGCGGAGGGAGATGGGTATTCTGTTTATTGTAAGAGAGGGAGGAGAGAGTATATGGAAGATCGTTATACAGCTGGGGTTAATCTTCGTGGTGAAAACAATTTGGTAAGAAATTTTTTTACTTTTTTATTTTTTTTAATAGAATATATAATTTTGAGTGGTTGGTTTTGATGTTGATATGTTTTTGTTAATTGGGTTTGTTGAAAGTTTCAAACTTGATTTCCTAATTGATTTGGGTCTTATTGGATCTAATTGTTTGCAGAATTTCAATATTTTGTTCTTTTTTTGGTCTGATTTGGTAGCTGCATATGGAAAATTTGAGATTAATTTATGTAGTTGAAAAAGTCAATTTTAAGCTGCTAGGATTTTTTTGAATTGTTGCTTTTGAAGTTAAAAAGTTTGTCTTAGTAATTAGCCATTAGTTAAATTTGAATTGTGTAGATAGTTGAAACAAATTAGGAACATATGATTATGCATTTAATGTTTAATTGAGGTTTGATGTATATGCTTGCCTGTTCTTGTTGTTGTTGATGACTTGGACTTATATCAGATGTGATTGTGTAAAATCTAACTTGTACAGGTTTATTTTTTGATAACTGCAGGCTTTTTTTGGCGTATTTGATGGCCATGGTGGTGCCAAAGCTGCTGAATTTGCGGCAAATAACTTAGAAAAGAACATCTTGGACGAAGTTATCATGAACGACAAAGATGATGTTGAGGAGGCAGTGAAACGTGGTTACCTCAACACCGATTCTGAGTTCATGAAAAAAGATCTTCATGGTGGTTCTTGCTGTGTAACAGCATTCATTAGGAATGGTAACTTAGTTGTGTCTAATGCTGGTGATTGCCGTGCTGTTATTAGTAGAGGAGGGGTTGCTGAGGCACTAACATCTGATCACCGACCTTCAAGGGAAGACGAAAAGGAAAGAATTGAGACCCTGGTAAATTTTCTTACCATTGTATTAGGTTCTCTTTTTATTTATGTTTTTCTGAAACCTTGTGTTTGAGTTTGGTTCTTAATCTTATGCGTTGAAATTTGTCTTGCAGGGTGGTTATGTTGATTTATGTCGCGGTGTTTGGAGGATTCAAGGATCTCTTGCTGTATCAAGAGGAATCGGAGATCGACACTTGAAACAATGGGTGACAGCAGAGCCTGAGACTAAAGTTATTAGAATTGAACCTGAACATGACTTGTTAATATTAGCTTCAGATGGATTATGGGATAAGGTAATACTTCAAAATTTCATTGCGATGTTATTGTATGTGTATTCGGCGTTTGTCAAACATGATTTTGATTGGAATGTTTGTCTAATGTGAAACTCGTGCTAATCCAAACACACTCAAATCATGTTTGACAAAGATAAAATCAATTATGACGATTTTCGCACTTTTCTTTTGATATCGAATGATTAACTGATCAAGTTTCTTTTTCTCATTCCAGGTTAGTAATCAGGAAGCAGTAGACATTGCTCGTCAATTTTGCGTAGGAAATAACAACCAACAACCATTGACGGCCTGTAAAAAGCTTGCACAGTTATCTGTTTCAAGAGGCTCTTTGGATGATACCAGTGTCATGATAATCAAATTGAAACACTATGTTTAGAGGTTCATTGGTAGAACAGAAGAAGATGGTGGTGCCTAATGATTAGAGATTAGCCTATTCTTTTCTGTATATATATTAATTATTATTGATTAATTTTATCTGACGACATTTATTGGTGAATTTTTGTACCCGTAGATGGGGGAGTAGAGATTAACAAAGCCATTTAGCTATTTGTTTACTAGGATATTTATCTAATAATCATGTAATAACTTTATAGATTATTCATTCATTCTTTTATATTGGATATATCAAGTTTGTGATAGTTTATAGTTTCACTTTTTTGATGCATGAATGATTGCATAGTTCCATAGAATTCAATGAATCACTTTTTCAAACGGTCAAGACCAAGTTAGTTAGCCTACTGTCTTTTGAATTTAACAGCTTAATCAAACGGTCATGTATTTTGACCAAGGCTGGTGGAAGTTTTTGTTTACAAATTTGAAAGCTTAATCAAGCTGCCAATCTGTTCCTGAAAGGAATTTATTTAGATCAATAGCCTAATTTGTTTCTCAAAGCATGGATCAGTGTCACATGTGGTTTATGATGTGCCTTATTTACTCATTATTTGAGTAAATCCTATTAAATTTTTTGCTTGTGAGTTTGAAGTTGAAAGTAAAGGAGGAATCCTATTAAAGTATATGGTTTTCGCTTATGACCAACTTTAATAACAAATAGTAAGAAATTAGTCAAATATAGATCTTCGTATATGTTTGGTTTAACTTTTTCAAAGATGAAATCACTTCCCAATGCATATTTAGACGTTACTTTAAAAAACTTCATTTTGTAGCTTCCAATGTGATGTGTGTTAGAAATTAGTTCTAACGCAAAATTAAACAAAAAGCTATGTGGTAATCTTTTTGTTTCACATAGTGGTAAAAGGATTTTCTCTCTCTCTATGGTACAAGTTTGACAAGAATTCATTTTACAAGCAAAGGTTTCAATGGTTTTGTAAAATGAAAGTATTATGAATCAGTGTAAAAGAAACTAACCATAGTACAAAATTACATGAAAATATGTATAGAGTTTCATGAAAATTACATGTTTGATATTACGATGTGTTTGTCAAAATTACAATAAACTAGTGTGATTGTATAAAAGTTATCACGGTGCTTCAATGTGATTTTGACAAATTCATCATGATACTAAACATGATCTCAATCACTAAGTTATGACTAGCCAATTCATGTGTTGAACAACATCTCACCTGTTACCACCCTAAACATATTTTGATGAAATAAGCACATTTTTTACAAGATGTACTACTAAGCACCTTTACACATGAAAATTACACTCTAATTTTTTACATTAATTTGTGTTAATTCTTACAAATTTATACTTATAACATTGGAACTAGTTTGCCAATTTCTTATTAATAAGACGTCCATATTTTCCTCTCCCTATACGTTGACATTTTCATAAGGATCACGAGCCTTAAATAAATATATAAAAAAACTTCAATTTTTTATTTTATATATATATATATATATATATATATATATATATATATATGTAAAACTAATGTGAACGTTGAACTAATTTATAAATCGGACCGTTGGTGGAAATTGACTAAGTTTCCTGGTCATTAGGAGCACTGACTCCGTCCCCTGCCGACCACCATATATGTCTTGCACAGAATAATGAACTTATGAACCTTAGGAATGAAGATTTTCAATTTAATTTAGACCAAAATTAAGGTGGAGAATAAAATAGCTAAGTGTACAAATTAAGGTGGGGATACTATACTAATTAAGTGGCGGTGTGAGATTAAGACATTATTTTTGTCTTGACTAGTGATTGACTTTGGGATCATAAGGTTGGTTAGAGATATTATTGAGATACCTTTAGGACACGTTCTCATCATTCATGGTCCTTCGAGGAAGGCACAATGCTTTGTTAACTTATGTACACTCCAAAATCCAAATGAAGTTTTGGTGGATAATATATGCCATACATTCCCACAAGATATTCGATTGAAGAGAAGAAAGTACATGCAACCAAACTCAATTATCAAATCACCAACCAACGTTTGTAATATGCATTGCATGTAGCACGTACCATACGGCATAAAATGTACACCATTGTATGAATTGACTCAGAGAAAAATCAGTCTCCCTTAATGATATACTATACTAGCTAGTATATATTATTTTGGCATGCCATGTATTTTTTGGTATGTCAATGATATATTATATGTACGTCATGGAACATGCATGTTTGGATTGTTCTCTATAGTTTTTTTTTATTTTTTATTTTTTATAATATTAAACAATCTTTATGGCTTTTTCTATTTATTGTTGGTAATCAACCTATTTATTTTTCTGTATACATGAGTTTTGGAAGAACCACATTTGCCGCTGTATGATGGTCAAACCGTCTTGATACCTTTTTTTATCTTTAAAGTCTCAATTTAATTTTTTTTTCCTTCACAATTTTCTCACAATCTAGTTTATATCTCTAACAAGAAAGAAAATAGTATTTTGATTAATTTTTGACATTTTCATAAGGCTGGTGTAATGAGGTAACTTAACAGAGAGACCATTATGATACCCTACAAACATGTTATACTAATTTGAATATTATACACAAAAAAAAAAAAATGAATATTACACCCTTCGTACCAATTATAAACTAAAATTTATATTTTATGTTCATTCAATTAATGATATTCATGATTTTTATTATAGACTACATACAACATCTAATAAATGAATTTAAAATATTAATTTTTGCTTATACTAGTAACCTAAACATGTACTTTTTACTTTTTATCGTAACTAAATTGTTTGAATTCTTCTCTTTACCCAAATAAAATTGATTGTTCCCAAGTAAAATTTCAAAACTGCTCCGGCGTGAGTTAACTCACGCACCTTATATTTCTTCTAAAAAAACACATTGAATCCCAAGGTGAATTAACTCAGTTAGGTTTTGGCTTGAATTTCGTCATGTTTTGTTTCAATTGGCACTTTAATTTTTGTCAGATTGCTGGTCCATATCTTTTCACATTTTACTATTCCCCTACCTACGCTCGGCACTTCTTCCCATAAGTTTGTAGGGCTTTATAAAAACAATTTGATTGTGCTGATTAAATCCCCTTGATTTTTTTTATTACGATTTACATATTAAACCAGTTCAATTGTATTGCCAAGGGTTTATTACCGGTTGAATTCTTCCATGGTCACAAGACCAAATCAAAAGTGTTTGGACACACACATAAAAAGATAGGTCCTTAAAATATTCAATTATTGTTTTTATCAATTTCTTACTTATTATTAAAAAGAATATTTCTTTATGTGTGTATAACCAAACACTTTTGATTTGGTCACGTGACCATATTAGAATTTCTCTTATTACCAAGGGGAACTATAAAAATGTGATGGTAAGTGGCAAAGCATAGCAATTGTTTTCTGACAATTAAAGTGCCACAACTTTTGTATGATATTGAAACAACATGACAAAATGCAAGCTAAAACCAACTTGAGTTAACTCACGTTGGTATTCAATGTGATTTTTTCAGTGTGAGTTAAGTCACGCGGAGTGAGTTAAGTCATGCTGCGTGTGTTAACTTATGTTATCATTTATACTAGCGTGAGTTAACATGCGTAAGGGTATTTTAGTTTTTTCACTTGAAAATGAGTAAAATCATTTGGGTAAAGAGCAGAATTCAAATTGTTTTGCGATTCAAAACCAATTTTAAGGAGATAGTCTTGAAAAATCAAAGTTTCTGTTTCTTTCTAGCTAAACAAGGAGGCCCGTTTACACTACATGACCTCAGCTTAGGCCCCAAACAATTTTGACATCTATTTAAATTTTTTTAAATAACTCTTTGCATTAAAAAATTATAATTAATGTTGTAGTAATAAACTTTTTGATTAGATCCTTCTTGTTATAATGTTGTTAGTCAACTAATAGCTTATTCACAAAAAATATATAATAGTTCAGGTCTAATTGTAACCAAATTATCATAATCGCTTAATTTTACACTTCACAACAACAAACACACGAGTTATTTTGAACTTGTCCAACAACTTGAAAGGTAATTTAAAAATGATCCTTTCAAACACGTGGAAGATGGTGTGAGAAGTGGTGGAGGCTATGAGGAGAGAAGCTTTTGCTGTGAGTCCATCAGAAGAGGTGTTGTATCTACACGTGTTTTGACGCTCAAGTTGGTGAGAGAACAAGAGAGTGAGGCATATATTAAGGATAAAAAGTGTGGTAGATATCCGTCGTTAGGCTTTCACCTAACCATGTGTCCTCAAAAGACCCTTATATTGATCTAGAGGTAGTCAAAACATTGGATTCATATTGGCTAGTCCATATTGACGGTCTGGACCGCGATCTAATGAGATTTATGGGGTGTCCATGATATGGTCCGCTAAGTAGCAGCATCCAGTTGGACATGGGTCCTAACTCAGATTTAGTATTGGCCCTGTTTGGAACAAATAAAACTTGAAAATGAGTAAATTTGACATAAATAAAAGTAAGAGTTAGTTAAGTAAACGATCCCTATAAATATACACAATTTCGTTTTTAATCCCTACAAAATTTTCTATTAAAAAAAAAAAAGGCTGAATAGCAGTTTTCGTCCCCTAACTTTCACGAAGTTGCGATTTTGCCCCCTAAGAAAAAAACTACAAAACAGCCCCCTAAGATTTATAACTGTAGTAGTTTTGGCCCCACAAGACCAATTTTTGGTAAAGAAAATAAAAAAAATAACACGTGGCACCTCATTTAGGGTGCCACGTCAGCGTAGACCGAGTCAAAATTGGCCTAGGGGGCCAAAACTGTCACAGATGCAAAACTTAGAGGACGGTTTTATAGTTTTTTTTTTTTAGGAGGCTAAAACTGCTATTAAACCAAAAAAAAAAATACATATGTTTCTCATACTAATTAAACAAAACAAATTTCAATCAACTGTAAAGGAAATATTTGTGATTAATTTTACATCCACATATATGACTTACGGTTGTTTGTTACAACTTTTTCTATGAAAAAGAAAATAGTTTTTTTAAACAAAATAAATACATTTAAAAATTTACGTCAGTTTGTTACAACTTAAAAAAAATAATAATGAATTTGAGAAGGGTACATTTCAATTCTAGAGAATTTTTATTATAAAAAAAAAATCTAGAAAATTTATTGTTCTAAATAGAGAGAGTCCTTAAATAGATTGACTCTCTGGTTCTTAACAGGTTTGACCATGATCCAAGTCAAAACATGATTTTTAGAAAAACAATAAAAATACATCAAAACCAATAAAATTATTTATTTAATTTCTTGGTTATAATGTTTTCTTCCTTATAATATTTTTTTTATAGGGCCTCGAGTTCAAAGCCAGATAAAGGTGTCCAACCTAATAATTTCGACATTGTCAATTGAGCTAGACTTTACATACTTTTTCCTTATAATTATAATTGGGATGAGAAGGAGTGTAAGATACAATGGTAAAAACACAATCATTATTGCAAAATTTGAAAAAATTTCTTTGAGCAATTTGAATTTTCTAAGCAAAAACTCTAAACAAACAGACAGATAAGAGGGGATGGGGGGGAAGCTTTGCATGCTATGCGTAAAAAAAGATGGAATGTTTTGTGTGCACTAACAAGCACTACATGCCCACCTCATAAACCATTAATGACCCTTCTTTTGTCTCATTCTTCATAGACATATGTCCGCAACATTGCAATTTGCAACAAACACATTTCCCACATCTCTTTACAACCTCATCATACACCTCTCAAACGTAGTACTAATATTGTTTTTTTGTGTCTTCTTTTATGTTGTCAATGTTAGCAAGAACTTTGGGGGCTTCTAACCCTATCATATAGATAAGCAATGGAATACACGTCTTTTGCTCCATTCATTATTGAATATTATAAAGCTTATATGTTCTTTTTTAAAACGAAAGGTAAAGAAATTATGAAAGGTTCATGCTTCTTGTTTTTAAATTTTAAATTCAAAGTCGTAGTTGGATGCACGAAGAAAAGAGCTAAGCTACGTTAGTAAAACGTTCTTCTTTTTGCATTATTGGCTCGTGCCCATATTCGATCTCATGGTTACTTGTCCAATGCATATGGGGTTGCTTTTTGCACCCTCTTTTCTTGTTATACTAACACCCATGCATCATTTTGTTTTCTTTTCAAAATTTCCATGTCTAAAAGTTTACTTTTTGAGTGCATATTCTTTTCAAACCTATATTGTCATGCGGATATTTTTACATTATGAAAGTTTGTCTCTAGTGATATATGTAGAAAATGGGTCTTGAAGGTTAACATTAGAATGATATTTTGGTTGTGATTTACTAGATGTTGATCCGTACGTGGAACATATTATTAGATGATAATCAAGAACTAAATTTTTAAGGGTAAAAAAAAAGGAAGAACTAAATTTAGAATGTATAATAGTCTAGATATTTGGTTTTACAAACAAGTAGTAAACGATTTCTTGAGTTTTCCCTTCATTTTTTTCTTCTTTCGAGTTTTATTTTCTTAAGGAACTTGATTTTGAAAAGAGCAATGGAATTTAAACACAATAAGTTGACACCGTAAAAAAATATATTTACTTTAACTTTGATTTAATTGAAAAAAAAGAGAAGAAATTAATAAGAAACAAAATCAAAATCATAGTACGGTTTGATGCCAACTTTTTTTTGTCAATATAATATTTATTTGAAGAAATAAGCTGTCATAGCAAAAAGAATCAATATTTACACATCCCTTAAAAAAAAAATTGACATATTTTTTACACCCTAAACATAGCTAAGCAGAGTCACTATGATTGCCCGAATATAGATTTGTTTGGGATTTTTGAGAAAACTATCCTAATTTAATCTTTTGGGCAAATCCATGGTGATTTTCATGTTTTCTCAACCCTACCTCTAGACATGTCTTAGGAAGAATAATCCCCGTTTCTTCCTCCATTTTTGTGGCAACGTCATTCTACAGCTTTCAACTCATTTTATCCACATAATTGTAATTTTTAATTAATTTCTTTACAAATTTGTAATTTGAAATACTTCCTTTTGTGAGCTTTAATGATCTCCTAGAAACGTATTTCAGATGACAAATGCTCTTTAGATTTTTAGAAAAGTTGAACGGTGGTTAACTATCGTTTGACACACTTTAAAATTGGATAAAACGATTTAAAAAATGATTCAACTGATTTCAATAGTATCGAACAACATTTAACTGTCGTTTATTGAATGCCTAAGAACAATAACTGGATGCTTAAAGAACAATCCTCATTTCAGACACCCAGTTCAATTGCTGCAATGACCCATTTAAAGTTATTGAAGATTAAGTTCGTTATATGATAACTCAACTAAATATTTCTTAGAAAATGCTTTATACAACAAAATACATATATCATCATGAAAGGACAACGAACTAATATCTTTAGACTCATGACCGTGTTTTCCGCAATGGAAATTGCTAGTTATAACGAAAGAGAAACTCAGGAAAGAGCGTGTATTTAGTAAATGTTTGAACATACATATGAAAACTATTAAAAGAAAAATAATTTAATCACATCACTTGATTGTTTTCTCTTTTATTTTTTTATTTGTTTTTGTGCCAACAATTTTTATTTGCGATTGTACTCAAGTAAGCATTTCTCAATCATACAAAATTAAAATAACATCAAATGTGTTAGTCGTATCTTCAAGTTTATCACCCAATTTGAATTTCTACACATAAGCTTGACCCTTACTTGTAACAAGTGTGGTTATTTGAACAACTAAAGATTAATAACCGTATTTAGTATTCTATAAAGATACACCACTTATAACCGTTGATATTATTTGGAGAGTGCAAAAATAAAATGATATATATACAAGCGCGGATTTGAATAGGGCATGGTGTGGCAAGTGCCACACCAATTTTTTATTTTTTTTTAAAACTTTTTTTATTAGTTTACTTTGTAGTTTTATTCGTATATTAATACAAACATCTTTTATGTTTATATATGTGTTTATATTTTTACTCAAATATTAATACATGGACTTTTTTTTAATATATACATGTGTTTATATTTTTACTCTTATATTAGTAAGGGGACCTATTTCTTTTTTAATTCTTACATGTGTCTATACATTAACTTATATATTAATACGGAGATTGATTTTATTTTTTATTTATACACATGTCTATATTTTTACTCGTATTTAATACATAAATAATGTTTTGTACAATTTGATCATTTATCTATATTTTTATTCATATGTCAATACAAAGAATTTTCATTTTTTAATTTCTACACAATTGCGACTTGCTTCCAAAAAAAAAGCGCAACACGCTTAACTGTCCGTATGCGCGGGTATTCTACTAAAGCATTTGATTGATCTCTTGTAACGTCTTTATTAAATTTACTATTATTTAATTATTTGACGGAATTTTTTGCTACACTGATATTGTGAGTCCAGATCCGCCCCTATATATATACCATATACATTTACGTTGTTGGGGATGTAAACAATTATGAAAATAACATTATTCATATAACAAGGTCGATCTAATGCATATGAAAGCCCTTTTTTAAGAAGCCAAAAGACATAATAGATTAAACCTCACTTTATCGAATAAGGTACCTCAAAGGGAATATAAAAGTTTACAAAACATGTATCACTAAATAGCTAGCCAAAAGGGAGAAAAACGAAACTTTACAAATTACAAAACCTAAGATTGGCTAACGAGTTGGATCACCATGCGTGATAGTCGCAAACATTATGAGAGTTATATGATTTCAACCATCAACAAGAATGAAGTTTAATACATTAAAGTAACCGGTCCAACATAAGCTTTTTATTACGAAAAATTCTTGCATTGTGTTTCTTCCACACCACACGAATAGTTTCCAACCAAATAATATGAAGACCCAAACAAATTTCTTTCCCAAAAACAAAAAAATCCCAAATTGTTGTGCATGCTCCATAACATTAGCACGGGTAGTCATTGATATACCCAACCAATGAAGAATGAAAGACCAAATACTTCCAAAACAATTGCAACCTAAGAACAAATGGTTGATTGATTCTTCATTACCTCATCCCCCAACACAACTAGTTGTTCCTGTAAGTGACACCCCATGACGTGATAAATTATCTTTTATTGGAATCTTTTTGTTAAGAGCTCGCCATGCAAAGAGACACCTTTATACTGCTTTGTTGCAAATAATATAAGAATGAAAACTAATCATAGTCTGCTCGGTATGAGAGATTAAATGATACGCATGTTTGATTGTGTAGCCATCAGGAGAGCTAGGAAGCCAAACTCATCTATCCTCAACATTGTCCTGCAAAAAAAAAAGTTAGTTAACAAAGAAATACATTCACCCAACAACTCATTCTTCCAAACAAAGAGACGCCTTCTCCACTACCTCCTGATGTAGCATATTTACGTATATCAAAAGTAAGTATTTATATATCGTCTCCTCAGGGACTAGTGCGATATCATGGATTGTTCGACATCGATTACCATTTTAAGTTGAAAGAGTAATTTGTTTGTTTGTTTAAAACCTAAATATCTATGTTATAAAATTAAAACTTGAGATTGATAGGGCGTAAAGCTTGTTAGGATTAGAGTTCCTTAATCAAGCGTCACACGTAACCTAAAGATCATGCATGGATTCTAGCTTTCATTTGATATTACCACGTA
>Ga0315915_1004676_pt1 | contig 17205 bp, 14 predicted proteins | sample MpolbnodulesMG_FD_207738 | JGI IMG/M metagenome (GOLD analysis project Ga0315915, IMG submission 207738) | Medicago polymorpha root nodule microbial communities from Los Angeles, California, United States - branched nodules | ecosystem: Host-associated > Plants > Roots > Nodule | place: USA...
GCAGTTGACTCTAACATATGATGTTGGAATCTATGCACAGGTTTTATCACAGATTGAGGCTTTAGGATCCACTAATATCCACCTGGTATGAATTTAAAGAATTCTGCTCATATATTATATAGCTGTAATAGTGGTAGTGGTATAGAAATTTTGAAATCATATTACATAACAACATTTGGTCGGTAACCCTTAAAACTTTCATTTATTCTCTTCAGTTTCTTGTTACAAAATATCTTTTTCCACAAAATTGTGTTTTACTGATCATGTCTGAATGTGATGGATTAGTCATTATCAACTCTTGGTTATCTTCACTTATTTTATAATTTTGGATTCTAAGCAACTAGAAATGCATCTCTATATATTTAGCAATGAGGAAGGTCGTAGGCTGAACATATATATGTAGTCTTCAGCCGCTATTGATAATGGAACACTTTTAAGTCATAAAATGACTGAAATATTTCATCCAGTCAATGAATCCGCTTGGGTATATACAGTGTCAATAACCACCTGCTACTTAGCAGGTGGGCCTGGATTAGTTAGGGAAGACGACCTTTGGTTAACAAAGGGAGTAATGAGGGATTCACAACAGATGGGCGCAGGGAATTTCTGAGTAGGAAATAATGAGGTAGGGTGCTGCTGACCCCTTAAGGCCTTAGATAGTCTGCAGTCAATTTCATTCTGTTTTTTAGTGCATTGGTTGTCTATATCCGTTGTGATAGCTCTTTGGAGATTTTAACAAAACTAGCACCTATCCAATATCTGTTTCAGTCATTTTGATTTCTTGCTATTGGTTAGGCTACTAATAATGTTTTATCTATTTAGGCCTCATTTCCAGAAAGTAATAACTGATAAAAGACACACAGTAGTAGCACTTTGGCCAACCACAATGTCACAAGTGTGCAAAAGGACAAAAAATCATGATTTTCTTCTCTCTCACTCACAAAGACTTTTTGTCCTTTTGCATACTTGTGACATTGTGAATGTGACATTGGCACCCCAATGTCACCAAAGTGCTACCCAGTAATTGTACAATGATTTAAAGAAAAAAATTGTTCCAAATCACAAATATGTGCATTGCATGGGTTACAACTTACATTTACATCTAACTTCTCCTTAGAACGTGATTATTTTTTGTTTAATAATGGGAGCAATGTCATGAAATATGCAGAATCTCATAGCTACAAAACCTGGAATTCAGAAAATAACAGGCATTACAGTGTTCGATACGAGAGGGATGAAATCTTATGAACCACTTCCTGATTTAGAGGTTAGTTGTACGGATTGCTATGTTACAAGAGTAGGTTGACTTTGTTATGTAATCAATTTTTTCTAAAAACATGTGATGTGGTGGTTGCCTTTGCCCTTCAAACCCCAAAAGTTGGATGACATTCTCTTTTGTTGCAGATTTTTGTGGACATTGATTAAAAGTGTGGCCACCTGAACCAGTTTGGTTAGAAATGGTTTACAATGCCATCTTTTCAAAAGGTTGATCTGCTAACTCCGCAGGTCATGTCCTATATCATTGATGCGCCTAATCTGATCGGCCAAGTCCCCAATTTGAGCCTTGATACTTTCTAGGCTCAGATTGCCTTCCAAGCCAGGGTCAATGAATCCTACATGACCACAAAGCCTTATTGGACTGTCTGCAAACATCTGTAACTTAATTGTAGTATTGTGTGGTTGATTACGTGCTGTAAGAAGCAAAGTCCTTGCTTTTATTTAATGGTTCAAGGGGGATGGTTAAAAAGTAAAGAACCAATCTTCTGTGACAGTATATTTCTGCAACTGCTTAATTGTCATTCCCCTATAGAAAGGTTTACATTTCAGTTTCTCATATTGTAGTAAATAGTCAATTACAATGATATGCAAGTTATCACAAAAACATTATCAATTTAGTATTGTCTTCTAAGGAGACGATGAGGTGCTATGCTATTTGCAAACTATAATTAGAAGATAGATGGGGAATTACATTGTACAAAAAAGAAAGATGGGGGAATCACACTACACATTCTTTATACCACCTTATAAAATATTTCAACAAATGCTTAGGTAATAAGATTAATTTGACAATTATGTAAACCATTTTCATATCAGTATATAATTGTTAAACTCAACAATCTAAGTGAAAACTTTGGGAACAATGTTGCGAAGAATACAGCACAAATTTTGTGAAACATGCATACGCACATCACTTGTAAAATACCAAAACATATATGTTCTACTCAATTTCTTTGCTTTCACTCATGTTTCACTGTATTCAATTAGTTGTAAAAGGATTTTCATAATCCTCCATTAGCCTTCTATCAGTTCAATTATGTGAGGTATGATCCGAATAACTTACACAACACTCAGATTGAAGTTGAATTGAACTAGAGTGTAGAATTTAAGAGCAAAAAAGTGCCGAAACAAAATTACAAATATGAATTCAAAACTTAAACTTGTTATTAATGTAGCAAATGACCTAGGTCATATTGAACTTCCCATAAGTATCATATATACAACAAAGTAGTCAAATAAGCCAACAGACAAAAGGTAAAAAAAGTGAGCAAAAAGAAGAAGAAAAGAAAAATGATTATATAAATTTTTGTTGTCATCAATTGGATCATAGTATCATGATTAGATGAGTCAGGCTTGTGAACCCCAAGTGCACAAATTGGCTTCACTTCCATTACGTGGCATCATTGGTGGCTTCCTTGATTGGGAGTCAACACAGAAGTTGGCCCCACACATAGCTCCCTCACTATCAGTCGTTGCCACTGGCTTCAACTTCTTACTTGGATGCTCATAACTAGTTAGACCATGCTCACTGTGAAACATGCACCCTGCGATTTCATTCCATCCATTATTAAATTCCAAATAAAACATAATCCTCATACTTCTTTCATTGCATTGATACTCACCATCAGTGTAAAAAGTTTTGCACATATATCCAAACACATCTCCACCATTATGTCATTTTGTAATGTTAATTCTTGAAAAGGAAATGAACTATGATTGGATGAATGTGTAATACATTTTTACATTTTACATGTCAATTAAACTCATTTTGAAAGGGAAATGAATATACCAGTAGGGAATGGTGCAAATGACTTAGCACAGCTTGCTTTAATAAGCTCCAAATTCTCAGAAATAACAACAGAACCATCAGCTGCAATACCCCAAAAAAGGCCAATCTGTTCATTACAATCCTGCTCAAACATAACCAACATGTGGGCCATTAATCCTAGCATTACACTTGCACATAAGAGCTTAATTATTAATAAAAGTACCATGTAGTCAATTATAAAGAATAGAGATATAAATTATAATTAAAGTGATTGAAAAAGGCGCTTACTGATGCAACAAAAACAGTTCCATCTTTGTTATCATAAATGATAAATCCAAAACTACCATCAAGTTCTTTGAGGACTTGATCTGCAGGGAATGGACCCCTGTCACGAAGTGTCCTATAGGCTTCAATGATGAAATTTGCCTCATTGGTTCCCTTTGATAGTCCATATTGCTTTATTAGCATACTCAGGTTGTTCAAGCTACCCATGAAAGAACAATATATGTTATCCAAACCACAAAATAACCTGCATAGCAAAAATTTTCATGAGAAAAACTATAACACAATACACATACATGCACACAACTTATAAATTCAAGGTTTAAATACGTTTTCTGTTACTAAATGTATAATTTTTTACTTGTTAGTTCCTCTATTTTTTTGGTCCTAAAATATTTTTTTATGTTTGAATTGATCCCTTTAATAAGCAGGATATTTGATTTTAGTCACACCAATACTGACGCTGCATAAGGACTAAAATAAATATTACACATATTATAAAGAATAATTTGCAATTTTATTGTAAAACAAATTTTGCATGGATAAAAAAACAAAAGACCAAAAACAAAAAGGGATATATTTGCAAGGATTAAGAAAATCAATTTTTTTTTACAGGGACTTAAAACCAAGAAAATATATACTTGCATGCACAAAAACATATTTATTGAAACCTAAATTCACTGAATTCAAATTTGATTGTTACATACCCGTGATGTTTGGAGGTATTGTTTGAAGGGGAATAAGCTAGAATAGCATCATTTCCAAAGTTCAAGGAGAAAGCATTGGATGGATTGAATGATGTGAAATCATGAAGGATTTCATGAGGAAGTTTAGACTTATTTGATGAATTCAATGGAGCTGGACTATTAAGTTCTTGAGGTGGATTAACCAATTTTTTTGTAAAAATTCCCAACATCTTTGTCTCTGTAGATAGGTTCAAATTCTCTTCCAATGTAACCACTTTCTTTCTTTTATCTTCTCCAAAAAAGTGTATATATTTTCTCAAAGAAATGTACCAATATCAATAAAGCAATTAGCTGCAAAAAGAACATGAAATCTCTAATTAAGGTTTTACACAATTACACACTCTAAATGTGGAAGAGAAAAATGATATAGATTGAGGGAAATAAAATAATTTACCAAAATGAGTAATCTTTTAGATTTAGTAATCTCCTTTGAAAACGGACATTGATAGGTAGAATGACTCATCCATGGCTAAATATATATAGAGAGAGAGATAAATAGATCATGTAATGCTGGCAGTTTTATCCAAATTATCAAACTAGTAAGGAGCAGAAGTTAAAATAGGTAACAAATTATTATTGATATGCTTATTAAAAGAGTTTTTTTACGGAATATAAATCAGCTTTCTCATGTAATAGATTTTTTTCTTATAATAGAGTATGATATATTTGGTAGATGTTCTTATAATAGTTGTTCAGAATCAGATTCTGTCGAAAATAATTTTCATTTTTATTGTTGGGTGAGTGCGCAATAAAAAAAGATAAAGATTCCTAAAAAAAAAAAAAAAAAGATAAAGCTGAGTGATTCACGTAGACATAGCTATGTTGTTATCCAACAACATGTGACAGTGATCTGAATCAGCACGTAGCAAATGTTTATGTTTCTATTATTACATTCCTTAAACGTCGAAAACAGCGTTTACCTTTGACTCTATGGTACTTGTCTGTACTTTGTGGTTATGGTTATGGTGCCATCCGCAGATTTTGTTGATTTGTCTAACGTGGAATTTGTCTTTTGTACATTTTTTGTTGGATAAACGTCTTTTGTACATTCTAATAAAGTGAGCTTAGAATTTTATATTTGGATATTTGCCTTTGAAATCATATCTTTTTAAAAGTAAATTGCTAGCTTCATTTGCATAATCATGGACCTCATTCTCATTTTCTAACTCCTTAGACAATGGAGTGGCATATCACTTTAAGCATTGGTAGCTCATAGGTATCCTTATTGTGAAGAAATTTAGAAATTCAACATGGTATTTAACTAGAATAGTGATTCACATAAACACTCTCTATTTACTATATTTTAATATTAAAATATTGAAATATAATAATATAAAGTTATTATTGAGTTTCGTTTAAAAAATGTATTTGAAATGTTGAGTCGAAATGATTAAGTGTTTATTAAATATTACTGTTAAAATATTATAAATAAATGATGTGTTTATGTATGATGTACTAAAAAACAAAATTCTCCATTGTTAATGCTCTTAACGTGAACTTCAGTCGTCAGAACATGTCTAATATCTAATGTTATCATCTTACACATTAACTTGTTTACTTATAAAATTAGTTTTTTTTTTTGTTTTTCCTTCTTCATATTCACTCATTTTCTGTCAATATCTAAAAGCAACCGGTTGAGGCATATGTATTTTTTTTTATTGGTATAAAATGATGTTGAAAGTGAGAAAGATTTTGAAATAATGAGACTAAGAAGAACAAAAAGTTCCAAGAATGATAGACTTTGATTTGTGGAAAATCATTATTTTGTTAGCTAGTTGTGGTCTTTCTGTTCATTACCACTTTTTGTAAAATGGGAAAATGATAAAATATTAGTATATCGCATTTCATTTATTTAAGAAAGAATTTGAAAGATGACTTCATGGAGAAGCAATAATTTGTCTAAGGCATGTCGTGAATTTATGATAAGCAATCTCATTGTATCTGATGAGTTCAATTTCCACCATCCAAGTGCGTATTATGGAAAGTGTAAGCCACTTAACACGTAAAAATGGCAATTGGCAAACCAAGAAAGTGAAAGAAAAAGAGCTTCCGTGCAAATTAGATAAAATAATAAGAGTAGTGTTATTTGAACAACTTTTAATTGACAACTTATGGGGACAACCATAATTTACAAAGAAAAAATCAAAAGTTGTCACAAAATGAATGTTCAAATATCATTTCTCAAATAATAAATGCCTCATTCATTTATGTTATCTTCACACCACTATACTCTCCTTCACGATATTACATTAGATAATGAAAATGCCACTACTGGTTAAAAATTAGTAAGCAGTACTCCCAGATTTTAGTAAGTATGCCTCATTCATTTATAATATCATTAATTATTTGTGACAAATGAAAGATTTTTTTATTTTATTACTCCAGATTAGATATTGAAAAGTGTGTTTTGACCAAAAAGAAATTGATGTACAAGTGTTTTTAAATAGTTTTGCTCCATCAATTTTTTTCCGAGGATTGAGAGCGACACATTCTTTAACACATGTCTTTGTATATGATATTTTAAATTTTTTTATTGATTAAAATTCATATGAATCATTACACCGAAAAACATCAAATGGATCACACTAGATTACATGGATTAAATATGAATTTAGTTAGATTCGGATAAATAAGTGTGTTGCAAAGTTTATTATAAAAAGTGTGTTGTAACATTATTCTTCTTTGTTTAAAAGAGTCTAGCAACACCCACACACTTAAATGTTGTAGTGTGGAATATTAGACAAGTTAAACATCACCTTATCAATAGAATATATTTATTTATTTATATATAAAAGTGAAATGAATGTGTAGAAAAAGAAAAGGAATTTGGTTTAAAAGTCGTTTTTATGAAAAATAAAAATGGGGGAGAGGTGATGTGTACGCGTGTCCTGACAAGGTTCGGCTCTTGGCTTTAAAGTACAGTATAGAAGCAACACGCATTCATTTTCATTTTCATTTTCATTTTCATTTTCATTTTCCATTTCCAACCACTCTCTCTCTTTCTTCTTCTTCTTCTTCTTCTTCTTCTTTGCTTTTGTTGGTGAGAGACATAAAGAGATGTACGTTGCTTCTTCCATGCGCAAGTCTTTTAAGGATTCCTTAAAACTTCTCGAAGCTGATATTCAACACGCCAATACTCTGTTAGTTCTTCTTCTTCTTCAAAATTCCTCTTTTTCATTTTCATTTCCATTTCACTACACACTTAGTTAAGGTGCATTCAATTTCATTTTCCTATTTTTCCCTTTAGTTTCGTTAACTTTCTATTTTTGTTGTCAAATCATTTATGGGTTTTTACTGCATACTAAATATCATCATTTTTATGTTCAATTCTTGTTTTTTATTTCTTCTCATTCAATTCCAAGCTTTCTTCATTTTTTTTCTCAAGTTTTGTTATGCCTTTAAAGAAGAATGCTACAGTCCCAAGTTCTAACTACTGTCCTTTTGTAAATTTTGTTGAATTACAATCATTTTTATGAATGTGTTTGGATTGAGGGTTTAGAGGGGAAGGGAGGGGAGGGCTCACTTTTATTTTTTAAATTACAAACAATGTAAAATGTTTTTTTTAAAAATAAATTAAGTGTTTTTGAAGTATTATATGATCATTTATCAGGGTTAATTCAATTTTCTAAAAATTATTTTATAATGTCCATAATTTAAAAATAAAATAAAATAAGCCCTCCCCCTTCCTCACTTAGTAGTGTGTGTGTATTCAGCATACTAATTTAGTTATTGCTTCGTCACGCTGTTTGTGTGTGTAGGGCATCAGATTTCCCTAGGGAGTATGATGGTGCATGTCTTCAGATGAGAATGTCATACAGTCCAGCTGCAACCTTGTTTCTCTTTTTTGTTCAATGGACTGATTGCCATCTTGCTGGAGCTCTTGGATTGTTAAGAATCCTCATTTACAAGGTAAGCTAACTGTACTGATTTTTGGACTTGGCTATTGAAATGAGAAACTTGGATAAGGTGAACTAATTTGGTACGTGGTGTAGGTGTATGTGGATGGAACAACCACCATGTCTACCCATGAAAGAAAAGCAAGTATAAGGGAATTCTATGGTATATATTTCCTTCTGTGTTACTCTTCGTCTTAGCATTAAGGATGTTTGCATTTTATTTTTTGTTTGCTCATGAAAATCTTGAATTTCTGCTTTGATCAGCTGTCATTTATCCCTCTTTATTGCAACTTGAGAAAGGTGTCACTGACTCTGAAGATAAAAGGCAAAAGGCCGTATGCATGGAGAGGTATCGTAGAAGAGATGATGACTGTTGGCAATCTTCTGACATAGATATTGAAAGAGACGATGAATGTGGGATATGCATGGAGATGAATAGTAAAATTGTGTTGCCTAACTGTAATCATGCTATGTGCCTCAAGTGTTACCGAGAATGGTACTCACTGCCCCTTCTCTTTCTCTATCTGTGTGCATGTGTGTGTGTGAGAGAGAGATTCCCTACTCTTTCACAGTCATGACTCGTAGATGTCAAGAAGCAAAATGGTTCGAGGTTGTTGATTTGTCTGTACTATGTGTTAGATTGTCTTTATTAGTTTTTGCTGATTTCATACATTATTGGTGCGGTCACTACTAAGTGACTACACTGTTTCAGTGAGAGTGAGCCTGCATGGGTTTCCTTAGGTTTTGGGTTTGTTCAGTTTGTTTGCGTAATATTTGTTAACAACCTTGCAAACTAAAATGTCTATTGCCATGCTAGAGGATGTAAGTAGTGGAAATCACGAGTCTAACTTAAGTGAACAGGTTTTGGAATCACGTGCTTGATTTCAGGTTCAATTTATTGTTTTGTTTTTTTATTAAGAAAAAAAAGGTTCAGTTTCACAAATAGGCACTATTTATTAATTTTTGGAAATACTACAGGCACTATTTATATGAAGGTATGGGTTTTAATTTTCCTTATTGCTACCTGGAAGTGAATTTGCAATAAAAAAGAACAAAAATAGTAGTATTAGGGTTTGGAAGAATCAATGACAAGACATTGGTTTGGAACTTCAAACTGATTTGGCTGGCAAACATATGTAGTTGCTAGAAGGATGCATTTGTATTACTCATGGATGCCCTTTGGCTGATTAATACTTGAGCGGTTATATATTATGATTGTAGCACTTGAGTCTTTTTTGACTTGATGAAGTCGTTTAGGCTTGAAGTATTGATTAAATTTTCCTTTGTCTAGATTTGTTGATGTGTTTCCATTCCCTGCATATTCAGATGCTTTGAATGACAGAGTTTAGTAATAATCATTGCTCTTTTCCTGTTTATACAGTCTTCTATACTTATAGTGCCAACATCAAGAACAAGAGTCTGCTTAACTTATAAAATGAAACATCTTTTGATTAGTGAGAGATTATTTTATTACTGTAGTGGCTAAAAAGAATTTTTTTTGTGGATGCTTTGTGTGGAATTCTTTTCTTATGGATTTATTTGTGCTCAAATGCTTTAATTGGAAGTGAATGAGAATGGGAACATTAGCCTTTGAAGTTTTATCAGATTATTATATAATTGGTTGAAGGGGTTGATCACACACCTTCTATTAGGAGAATGGTTGCGACATATTATTTTCTATTGATGGGAAAAAACAAAGTGGTCTTGGCTACTTGATTGTGGTTATCATTATTTCGTTTGGGTCATACATTCTGATGGAATGGAGACTTGTTGTTTCCAGGTTTTTATGAACCCAAGTCTGCCCAGTTGTAGAATCGCCTAATCTTCCTATCAGGTAGTAGGATGAGGCTTGTAGGGGCATTTACAATTACAAATAAGCTAAGAATGAATGATCACCACAAGGACTCAAACCCAAGATATTTTGGTCTACGCCATTTGGGCAAACCCTAATTGGTGTCTGATTCCTGATTTAAACCGGGACTGTCGTATAAATCTGCATAGTTTTGATGCACATTTTGGGTCTGGAGGGAATTATTCCGCTGAATGAAGAGGAATGTTGGATTTGTTTCTCCATGACCTAGTTAGATGTTTGAGTCATTAGATTAGCCTCTTGCTAAATCAAGGTAAGACTGCACACTAATAGCAAGAGATTTGTAGTACTTGTTTTTTCTTTATTATCCCAGGATATGAAATTTAAGCAGATGTCTTGTGCCTCTCAGCATGTTTTTTTGGCTCAGTTGAAGGTTAAGTGATTTGGTGTGTTTTGCAGGCGAACGAGATCCCAGTCGTGCCCATTTTGCCGTGACAGTCTGAAGAGAGTGAACTCAGGGGATCTCTGGGTATACACTGATAGAAGGGATGTGGTTGATATGGCAACAGTGACAAGGGAGAATCTCAGAAGGCTTTTCATGTACATAGATAAGTTGCCTTTGATTGTTCCAGACTCCATCTTTGACGCGTATGACTCTCACATAAGGTAAGTGATTGCAGCAGACAGATTTTAATGGATGCTGTTGTCTTGGGTGGATAGTTATTAGTCGTTACTCGCTTTCAATGCAAATATAAATTCTGAACCTGATTCAGTAAGTTTAGTTTATGTTATATTTGTAGAGTTGCAGTTCTTGCTTCCCACTTCTACCAAAAGTATCCAACCCTTTGTTATTGCGGGTTGGTGGTGAAGTTGAGATGGTAAATTTGTATCTAGCTAGCTCATATGTATATCCCTGTATAGATTGAATTGCTTAACAAGAGATTTGCTATGGTCCTGTTGAGTTACTTGGATTGTATCTTTGGATTTAACTGTGTATGGAAATGTAAATTGTTTTCCAATTCGGCCTATATATATAATGTTTTAATCATTAATATTAGAAGTGTTGTTCTGGGAAGATCAAATGAGCTCTTGCCAAAATTCAATAAGGCTCTCTTGACCGGTTATTGTTTCGGGGTTTTCCATTTTCGTTGCAAGCATTTTCTTGTTGGTTAATTGTTTTTTATGTGACATTTGCCTTAATGTTGAATTCCTTCGTGTTATGGTTTCATCAGTTGGATAAGTTTGTTAAAAAGAGCAAGCTATTTTTCCAATAATTGTTGTTATTGTTGTTGTTCGACATGTGCTATGAGGTAGATTTAGAGAGTGAATATTATTTCTCTAAATGAAAGAGTTCTATTGTTGTTGGTCCATAGCAGCTTTAGGAGAACCAATTTGGTTTTGTGAGAATCTGTTGCAAAGAGTTTTTAGGATCCAATATGGTTTTGTGAAAATATGTTGGAAGTTATTGAATTAGAAATAAAAAAAAAAACATATTACTTGATGAGCACCATATTTGTTTTATTTGGTAAAGTATGCTTTTCGTCTGAAATACGAGGCTGATATAGTTTTTGAGGTAAAAAGTATGCTTTTCGTCTGAAATACGAGGCTGCTATAGTTTTTGAGGTAAAAATTTAGTACAATGAATATGGTTCATATTTGGCTTAAAGCATATTTTTTTTTTTTTGAGGGGTGGCTCAAAGCATATTAAAATGTGGTATACGTTCTCGATTAATTAAAGTTTTTTATAAAAAGGAAAAAGATACCAAGTTGTGGTAGTGGTTAGTTGAGCTCAATTCATCGGTTCATGTGACATTTCACCAAGATGATTTGATAGCATTAACAACTGCATCTCCTTCTGTCTTCCTACCCATACATACAATTTATTGAGAAATCTCATTTGTACGACCACTTTATTACAACTTTTTTACAACTTTCTCTTTCATACTTACATTATAATTTTTATTCTCTCTCTTCTTTTCTCTCTCTCTATTGTTTTGGACCAATGAGAAGAGAGAAAATAAAAGTTGTCATCAAAGTTGTCTTAAATGGTTGTATATATATCTCTTCAATTTATTTGCCTACATGTATATTCAGATGTGGGACTTATTTAGTCTGCATATTTGTTTAAAAGCTTGCACAAGGTAATTAGCTTGTTTTTCCTCCTTTGTTTTTATTATAACTCTCGTTAATTGATAATCAAATTAGTTGTAACTTATATAAAAAATAGTACATAATTATTAGAAGACACTTGTAATAAATTACATATCATATTTTTTTTATACAAAATAACAATTATATATATCGAGTTGGTTTATGAACCAAACGAATCGAATCATACTTAACTCAAGTTTAATTCGTTTGTTTATCGAACTTAATTTTCAACTCAAGTTCGACTCATTTGATTCATGAACCAAGTCCAACGATTCAATTGTCGAATCGAGTCTCGAACTATTTTCGAGTTTGTTCGGTTCATTGTCAGCCCTAGTTAAGCACCTTGTAAGTGGCGCAATTCTACTGGCTCATATTGAGCTTATATTACATTATATATTCTTAGAGTAAACTATAGAAGTAAGGAAGTTAAGTGTTTTCATTTACGTATGACATCAATCAATTTAAATTGAAACTATTATGATCTCAAATTAACACAAACTAAACATGATTACAAACTAAAATTAAAATAAAATAAAGTCCATCATAATTTATTAAATATAGATATTCTTCATGTTTTTAATTGGTCTTCATCATTTTGAATAATGTCGTCTTAAGAATTTATTTGGAGTTGCCCCATTAAACTGTTATTATTTTTTGGTGCAACTCCACGTAACATAGTGAATAATCTTCCTATTATTTAAGGTAGAACTACAATAAGCAGTAAGTTTAAAGAGAATTCAAACCTTCTCGTTCATATTCTTAGATGCTAAATTATTTACTTTGTTTTAAGTCATTGAATACTTTCATTTTTTTCTCTCATTAAAAGGTAAATGGTGCCTCCACTACAAACTACGAAATTTTAATTATGAAGAATAAAGTGTACAACAATATGAGAGATAAATGATTTCATTATTTGATTATATATATAGGTAAGTATATATTATCTGAAAAGTGGTATTTGATGATGTATGAGGTTCTTCCTACTAATTGAAATCTGTCAAGATAAGATTAAAAAAATTTGATAATGTTGCTGCCCAGGATCGAACTGGAGACCTTTAGTGTGTAAGACTAACGTGATAACCACTACACCACAGCAACTATTGCGGTATGATCGTGGCAGAAAAGTATATGTTCTTATTATTCTTTTTATTGAAAGAATGGTTTTCATTCTACCGTTTATATTCATTTTTGTGTCCTCGTGAGCTTAACTCAGCTTCTAAGGACAATACATAACATATACAATGTTTGTGGTTACTTCAAGGATCAATTTTTTTCCAAGTATTCGAATGGATAAAAATCTATTTTAAAAAAGTGAAGTGTTTGGATTCAAGCTAACTCTATATATACTATACAATGTTCTTATCAAAGCTAAACTCACGAGTATTAGTTATTGGTCGAAGAAAATTATTAACGGTTTTTTTTTTTTTTTTTATAAATTTTTGATTTTGATTAAAACTAAAATTATAAATTTTTGTTGCTTTCACGTTTTAACAAATTAAAGTAATCATGATAATTTATTTCAATGATACCAACAATATAACAAACTGAAGGTTGTAGTTAAGTATCTTCCACGATCATTTGGGGAGGAGATAGTGGTGAAACCAAAGGTTGCTGATCCCAAAACAGTACCGGAGGTAAATTCACGTTTCATACCTACTTACAGATCAAAAGAAGAGGACCTAGAATGGGCAAAAGCTGATCTGGTAGCCTCGGTAATTACAGGGGACTCCACGCTGGCCTTACAACAAAGAATTGAGGACGCGGGGTTTCTTTCTGTAGTTGTTGCTCCTTTGGCCGGTGATAAAGTATTTTTACATAGCACCGGTGGGGAGGACATTTGAGAAGTATTTAATGAAGCCATTCATTTTTTTGGAATGCTATTTAATAGTGTACATAAGTGGTCGGCAACGGATGTCAAGTATGAACGTGGGGCCTGGCTACAAGTGTATGGTATTCCTGCTCACGCTTGGAATGATGATTTTTTCAGGCTTTGTGTAATGAATAGTGGCAGATTTATTCGTGTCGATGATTGTACTTTGGAAAAGGCTCGGTTGGATTTTGCACGTATTTTGATTTCTACACCAAATATAGAAATTGTGAATACGACTGCAGAACTTTCTATAGACGGCTGTGTGTACGTAATTAAGTTGGTGGAGGAATGGGGAGGATGCTTTCTTGACAGAGGTGGAGCCAGAGACTATACCGGAAATGTTACCGCATTTTAATAATGTTCCCGGATTGGAGGAGGTTTAAGGGGAGTGGGAGTTAGATGACTTGGTGGAAGATTTGCATAAAGAATGGAGTCAACACGAAAGTAAGAAGAACGAGAAACATAATTTGGTGGAAGAGAGTTCAGCGGTGTCTAAGCAAGAAAACAGTAAAAATGAGCAGACTATATTTACTTCGGTCTTGGAACCAGTATTATGTCCGGTTGATAGTAACGAAGCAACATCGCAACAAGGTTCAAAAATTAAGTCGTCGGTTTCTTCTCACTAGACAAACCACTCTGGTCCGTGGAGCCTTGACTGGTTATCGCAAGTACCCGTCCATGAAGGTGGAAAAGTATTCACGGCTGGGACATCTGCTGGTGCCGCTCAGCCTTCTATTTCAAAGGAAATAATTGAACAACCTTTGGTATCGAAGCAGTCATTAAAGAAGAGAACATCAGGTAGTTTCAAGCATTTGATGGGTTTTATGAAGAGAGTTGCAAGGATGCCTTCAGCTGATCGTAAAGAAATATTGAACGTGTTGAAAAAGCAAGATCGTAAACGGAAGTCAAGCAAGGTTTTCCAAACTTCTAAGGGCAAGGCAGCCAACGTTTCTACTTCAGAATCTTCTAAAAATTCTTCTTCAACGGTTAATAATGACTGGGTAAATTGGGTTTTGGCTCATGGTAATCCAGAGGGGGTGGCGAAGGATGTTAAAGATATAGGAAAGGTTATAGGAGTGAGTTTTAAGGGTGATCCCAATAATAGTTTTAACTTACTGACGCGGGCGGGGAGAAGAGAGTGGCGGGCAGCAGGGGGTACTAAAGTTACTGGTGAGGGAGTAGGAGGTCTTTTGAGTGAAGGTGACGGGTGTTGAAGGTGTAGGTGAGGTGGGAGATGGGGGAGGTGTGTGGGATCAATGAAGGTTATTTCTTATAATGTGCGGGGGTTAGGTGGTGGTGAGAAGAGGGTGGAGGTTCGACGATTAGTTCAGGAGAAGAATCCCTTCGTGTTATGCATCCAGGAATCGAAGATGAGTTTTGTCGACGATTTCTTGATTAAATCCATTTGGGGACTTACACCTTGTGGCTATTCTTATCAACCGTCTAGCGGGGCGTCTGGTGGCTTAATTACGGTGTGGGATAGTTCTCTTATCGATGTCTGGTCTTCCACGAGTTTTGGTCATGTCCTGGTTATTACTGGTAGGATTATTGTCACAAGGGAGGATATTGTTATTATTAATGTGTATGCGCCTTGTGAAACGGAGGCTAAAAAGAATCTATGGGAGCGGCTGGTTCCTTTCATTACTAGCAACACTAATTTATGTTTGTGTTTATGTGGGGACTTTAATTCGATTCGTGACATTGAGGAAAGAAAAGGAAGGAGCACGGTGTTCAAACAGGTGGATACATACATTTTTAATAAATTCATTCCTGATAGCTTTCTGATTGATTTGCCTATATGTGGTCGATTATTTACTTGGTATCGCGGTGATGGTGTATCGATGAGTAGACTGGATCGGTTTTTGTTGTCTGAAAAGTGGTGTGCGGTGTGGCCTAACAGTATTCAGGTTGCTTATCAACGGGGTCTCTCCGACCACGTTCCTTTGATGCTACATATTGATGAAGCCAATTGGGGACCTCGCCCGTTGAGGATGCTCAAATGTTGGTCAGATTATCCGGGATATGCTAATTTTGTTCGTGAACAATGGACTTCCTTTCAAGTGCAAGGGTGGGGCGGTTATGTGTTGCGCCAAAAGCTTAAAATGATAAAAAATAGTTTAAAAGAGTGGCATAGACAACATTCACAGAACTTGGAAGGAAAGATGTCGAAGGTAAAAGACCGCATTTCTTATTTTGACTCTAAAGGAGAGGTGGCGCCTCTCAGTGATGTTGAGATGGAGGAGCTCCATGATTTGTCGGCTAATTTTCATCCCATGGCTCGGATATCTAATAGTATTAATTGGCAGAAGGCTAGATTGAACTGGTTACAAGAAGGTGACGTGAATTCTAAATTTTTCCACGATGTTATGTCTAATCTGTTGGAACAAAATACGTTTAACAAACATTACCCTTAGAGTGGGGGAGTTTGGTAGAACAAAAATGTTTAACATATGTCACTCTTTAGGTTTTGATGATAATAAGGAATTAAAAATTGTCAATTGGATATGCTAATATTTTTGTATCTTTAAAAGGTTCTGGAAGAACAAAAGAATCAGCAAAAAGGAAGCTTGAAGCATCTGAAGAACAGTGCTCCTGAAGTTCAAAGTGCTCCTGAAGTGATGACGTCATCAGAAGCAAGTTCATCAAAAGCGCCTCATCAAAAGCAACCTCACCAGAAGCTGAAGAACTTAAAGCTTCAAGAGCTGGAATCTCTTTTAATCTTGCCTAAGAGTTGCTAAAGACGTAAAGGAGTGCAACAACGGTCTTAAGATGAAAATTGAAAGCTCAATATGCTTTTTCTCTCAAGAGCGTTGAAAAAGGACAATTGTACGAAGTGTACAACCACCTTCTCCACTACTTTGGCCGTGCTTTGCAACAAGACAAGGATAACAGCTCTGCCTGCAGAAATGTTCCCTCATACAAGGAATGAATTTGAAATTGATCCTTCATAGGACAATACCCATATCAGGCAAAAGATCATTGGTGATCAACAAGCTTCAAACGACTCTTTTATGCATGTGTGCTGGCTGTTCTCCAACGTCTCTTTCACACCACTATATAAAGGAGTGAAGGTTTTCAAGTTGAGTAGAACAACATAAATATACAGACAAGAAAGCAATACACACGCATTCAAAAGCTAGACTCTCTAAACATTTCAAAGTTCATACTATGTTTTGTTTGCATTTCAAAGTTACTTAGAATTTCTTAAGAATAGTCCACATTTTAGAAATTCTATAGTCTCAAGAGTCTGTAATTGATTTGTATTGAGAACACCACTGATTGTATATCAAGTGTTCAAACTCAAACAATTTTCTGTCAAAATCTGTTTGTTTGTAAGTCTCTTGTAGTTGTACTAGAGCATAGGAAAGTCTCTTGCTTGTGTGCTTGAGCATAGGAAATCTCTT
>Ga0315915_1004678_pt1 | contig 17202 bp, 7 predicted proteins | sample MpolbnodulesMG_FD_207738 | JGI IMG/M metagenome (GOLD analysis project Ga0315915, IMG submission 207738) | Medicago polymorpha root nodule microbial communities from Los Angeles, California, United States - branched nodules | ecosystem: Host-associated > Plants > Roots > Nodule | place: USA...
ATGAGAAGATGTTACAAGAGGTTACAAGAAATCAGCCTTATACCTAATCTCTACCCTTTGTTTCCTTCACCACACTCATATGAATCTTACTAGAGAATACATAAAGGAAGCTTTAGATCCTTCCAATGATGTAATTTCACTACCCAAGGTGATTACAATGTTTATCCCAAGCCTAGAGACCCTTCTTAGAAAGATACTCAACCCTCAAGTTCCCCCCTTTGTAAACCCTAGACCTCTAGCTTCAGCTCTCTTCAAAAAAACTGCAGAAACCACTTAAATACTAGTCACAGCAGTCCAAAATCGTGTCACGATTTTGTCCAATCGCGCCACGATTGTCTCTGAACAACTGTTGTGACCAGTCCCTTTCAGGGAAACTTGGTGAGGAAGTTGTTGAATCGCGTCACGATTTTCCATCTCAAGAACCAACCTCTCTGCCAATCCAATCCTGTCACGGTGCCTGAAATTGTGACACGATTTCAGGTTTTCCTGCAATCACAATTTGAAGCAAATATACAACACTTCCGAAACTAGATTGAACCAGGTTAAGCCAAGGTTTTACAACTCGAGAGTTTACCTCAACTCATTTTGTCTACGTAAACTCGACTCGAGAACTCGTACGAGTTTACCTAAAATTAAAATCATATAAAATTTATTATATGCAAGACATATATAAGCTAATATAATATTGTAAATAGGTCAATAGTGCAAAATATGACTTAATTACAAAGGCAAATTACAGTAAACTACCATAATAAAATATTATGCTTAACTTAATATCAAAATACAAAAATTAACGCACAAAATCATAAGTTTCATAAGTCTCTAAGTTTAAGCCATCCATAAAACCATCCAAAAAGGCAAGTTTCACAAGTTCCTAAAGTTGTTAATAAAACACTATCTAAAAAATAAACTAGTTAATTTCTTCAAAAGGTCAACAAACACCACCACCGCAACCCTAACCGGCGTGGAAATCTGAAGCGGAATCGCAACCCTAACTGCTATGTGCTCTCATGTTCATGGTTTGAGAACTAAGAGAAGAAAGAAAAAGAAACGTTTCATTTCAGGAACAACGTGTTACTGTAAATGTAACTATTCAGTAAACGTTCCAGTCTTTGGGCTTGTAGAAAAGGGATTGGGTTTTGAAAAAAATGGGCCCAAAAAAGGGCCAACTTTTTTTTATAGATGTAAACTCGTAAAACTCGGTAAAATCGGTCGAGTTTACACGAGTTTACCGAACGTTAACTTGGTCAAACTCGTCAAACCTTCTGATTTTACTAGAAACCGAGTTTACCTCAGAGTTAACACGATTTTGGTACCTAAACACGTAAGCTCGATAAATTCGGAGAGTTAACATTCGATTTGCGGAACATTGGGTTAAGTCGTGGCTGGTTTAACCGGTTCATTTGTTTCAAACAAAATATGTTTTCATTTTTATTATTAGTCATCTCGTTCAGTCGTGGTTCAACCAATTGAACTATGACTTGAAGGTCTCACCGGTTTGATTTTCGGTCCAGTTATAAAACATCAGTCCTTAACTCCTATAGTTTAGCAATAATCTAAATGAAAATGTAATTTTTTTTATCTGTCAGGTATTTGAACGAGAGAGATTGAATGGACACTATGGTGTTACTGCTTTTCTGATTGGAAATATATTCTCTTCTCTACCTTATATAATAATGATCTCTGTGATACCTGGAGGAATAGCATACCAACTTTGTAAAATGCACAAAGGACTAGAACATTTTCTATACTTCATTTCATTGCTAATAGCCATTGTAATGTGGGTTGAAAGCCTTATGTTGGTAGTTGGAAGCATCTCTCCAAATTATGTAATAGGAATGTTCATAACTGGTGGAATTGAAGGACTCATGATTTTAACAGCTGGATTCTATAGACTACCAAATGAACTTCCTAAACTACTATGGAAATACCCTTTATACCATATATCTTTCCTTAAGTATGCATTTCAAGGATCATTCAAGAATGAATTTGAAGGGTTAAGTGTTGATGTGGGGACCAACATTGTGAGTGGTAGGGAAATATTGACTGGTAAATGGCATGTTGAAATTGGTCACTCTAAGTGGGTTGATCTTGCTATCATGTTTGGCATGATTGTGTTGTATAGAGTTCTATTCTTGGTCATCACTAAGAGCAAGGAGAAAACAAGTGGTCCTTAAGCAATAAATTTCACATGTCAATGATCAATCGACCAAGGAGTAAATACTCAAATTATTACTTTCTGAATTCTGACAAATGTAATGGTAGATATATCAATAAAGTTGAAAATGCTAAATCTTGTCTTTCTTCAACAACAAAAAAAAAAAAGCCAAATCTTGTCTTGATTTTTAAAAATAATAGATATTTGTCGCATTGATATTTCTTTATCAATCAATTAATATATTGCATAGATGGCAGACCATTCACTTGCAGTAGTTGTGACTTTTATATTCAAAGTTCATCTGTTGAAAGAAAGGCTATATAAGAAACTTTCATAGTAAATCCTCGTTGAGGTTGATGGCCTTTCCCCCTAACTTTGCATAGGTATATATCTTTTCTAATTTTTTTTCCTTTAAATTTTGAAATAGTTAATGATTTAATTTGTATACATTGTGTGTAACATTTTTACACATATATTCAATCATACATCGTTGTGTGAATATTTGTAGAGAAGTTTTAAGAATTAAGGTAACAAAATAATATCAGAATTGATAGATATAAAAGACATGTATACTATAGGTGATTAACAATCAATCTATGCTTTTAATGCTAAAACTAAACTTTATAATTTACAAAATTAGAGTGAATTTTTCGTCTTTCAAAATGTTCTTATCTGTTTCCATGTATCATAAATTGCATAATGTAAATTCCATGTTTTTTCTAATTAAAGGCAAAATAATTGACAATAAATCCCCTAAAAAAATTGACTATAAAACATCAACACTTTTTAAATTAAAATATTTTTTAAAAAAATAATATGAATATTATTATCTATTTAAAAGAAGATATCTTCCCTCTGTGCTTACTACCGTAAAACAATGGTGATAGATGAAGTGGCATCTTCATAGTTTGTTGGATTAATTACCTAATTTTTGTTTATAAAATTTGATTAATTTATTTAATATTTCACTTTTAAAAAATTATTCTTTCTATCTTATTTTTAATTTACAGCTTGGGAATAGAGTTTGTAAGAAGATCGAAATACAACTTTTTTCTATTTGAAATCCTTTAAAAAAAATGAAGGAGAAATCCTTTAATTTTTTAACAAAACTAAATGTTTGTAATTACCTTTTTACACCGAATCTTGGTTAGAAAAAAATGGATGTACCAAAACATATACAATTGTGTTATGTCACTACAATGACACTGAACTAATTTGACGATTGATTACGATATTGCCTGGTGTAGTGAGGATTGATATTGTCCTTAATTTGTTTGCACTTGCATAGGTTTCTGAGGCTGTTTTTGTTGACAAAATGGGTTTTCAAATTACACCCCTCTTTCAAGTAAAAACGAAAAGTGAGAGAGGAGAGAAGATGGAGGAAACAAGGAATTGATCAGAAAAGAGATAATAACTAAAGTGGTACAAAAAAGAAATGAAAAATATTGTTATAAAAAGAGTAACTATTTTTCCTTTTTTGTCAAGTAGCCTAATAATTAAACAAATTCACCTTAAAAATAAATAAGTGAGGTATTTGGTTCGAACTCCGAACCCTACATATACTATGCATTATCTCTTACTAAATGAGTTAAGCTAACGAGAATAAAAAGAGTCAACTCTACCGTGCACAAGAGAGACAAATTTTACATTACGTATAAAGTCGTTTTGACCATTAAATAAATAATGTTCACTTTTAAATTAAATGAAGTATGAATAAACTTATTAATTCAATGGTGGAAAGACCAATTTTACTGTACATTTGGATAAAGTTTTTGAAATATATAGAAATATAATGGAAAACGACCCAACTATTACCGCCTACTTTGTTTGACTCAATTACGATCCAATTTACTCAATGTAAATGAATACAATATGACCGAAATTGCAGTAACTTTTTTGGGTACAAATAATGTTACTTTTAACTCATTAACTTGCTGCGGCCTGTGAAAATCAATTGCATCAATGAACACTCTTAATTGGGGAACAACACACAACAGTTGGATCAGTTGATTCAATCCCCATGAATACTGTAGTAAAGTAAAATATGGTGGATGGCTGGATGCTCACTCCTCAGATATTGCCATATACTTACAAATTACAATGTTAGTGATTGATTTGTTAGAGGAAAAAGTGTCACTTTCAGTAACATGAATCAAGCTCTAATCTTCTTACATGTACCTAACTCCTTCAATATTCTAATTCATACCACTAGACTATTCTTCCTTGATGCCTGCCATTGAGGTGACCTAATTGTTGACCTAAATACAAAGTGATTCAATTAATTGATCAAGAATTCAATAATTGAATCCATATTTAGACGTTCTTTAATTAATAAACACATCCAACAGCCCAATTTTCTATCTACTTTCCTTAAAGAGTATTAAGGACGCTGATTAATAATTGAAAGGTTGGATGTCAATAACTATAACAAAAAGGTATGTTTGTTTTAGCTTTAAATAAAAGGAAACTCTTAAGCACGGGTTAACATACCATAAAAGAGAATGATTAAAATAAAAGGAAACTGTTTTTGACTTTATTATAAATTAATTACATAATTCCAATGCATTAACTACTGTATAATTTCTTTTTTCATATCCTTAACGAGTACCCGGGGACACCGATTAGCATTTCCCTTAAAGAAAATATATTTTATGTTAGAAAAATTTAGAGATTTTGAAAAAAAAATATGAAGTTATTTGTGTTTGTTTACTATAAAAAAAATATCACTTAAAAAAAATGATGTTTAACGGTTCATATTTTACCTAAGTTTGAAAAAAAAAAAATTGAGAAAAGTTAATCCTAATAGCTTTTCATTTTAGAGTCAAAAAAGATTTTTTTGATAAAATGATTTTTCTAAAAATCCTAAACAAACACTTAAAAATGAGAAAAGTGAAATTTTTTACTAAAACAATAGTTTTTTTTTAAAAAAAATCTAAAACAAATGAGACCAATATCTTCTTGGATAGGGGTGTAAGTGGTTCGGACAAAACCAAAGAAACCGAAAGTCCAAACCAAACCAAACTGAAAAAATATCCGACCTTGTTTGGTTTGGTTTGAAACCGATCCGAACCAATCAAAACCGATCTAGTTTGGTTTGGTTCATGGTTTTTCATTTCGAGATCCGTGAAACCGATAAACCAATCCGATGATGACCACACTCCTTATTTTTCTAATATTATCATACATTCATACTTGACACAAACTCATGGTTAGGCCCAAAGTTAAGCTAAAATAACTTTATCCATTCATTTTCTCTCATCTTCACGTCTCATCAGTTAGACTCTTTCATTTCTACTAAAAAAGAAACCCTAGCTGTCAACCTACCACACCAAATCCATTGTTCGCCACCGGTCACCGCTGAGATAGTTCATCTGATTAGTTTTATCATGTTTATGCCATTGATTTATACTCATTATATTTCATTGTTTTCCATGTTCATTTTCCATGTCATTGATTTATACACGTGCGATGTCGCTGATGCCATTGTTTTCCATGTTCATCTCTTGGTTGGTGAAGATTAGAAAAAGCCATTCAAAAAATAAAGCATTTGCGATTTGCGTAAAATTTTGAAAGTGTGTGATGTCACTAATGTGTATTGATAAAAATTGGGAATTTGAATTTTTTTTAATTGTATTTTTAATTAAACCGATCAACCGAACCAAACCGATTAGTTTGGTTCGGTTTCTTTTTTAAAAAACAGTGAAAACCAAACTGATGAAGGTTTTATCGGTTCAGACATTTTTTTGACTAAAAACCAATCCGAACCAAACTGTTACACCCCTATTCTTGGATAGTACTTATTTTTTCACCTCTCAATCTAATAAGATATGTTTAATTAATGGACACATCCCTTTTACTTGTTAAACAATTACTTTTTTAAACAAGGGAAATGCTAACAATTAGGGCATTTGTTTAGAAGGCTTAAATGGAAATTATTTTTTTGAAATTGTGCATTCGGACACATCCCTTTTACTTGTTAAACAATTACTCCCTCCGTTTTAAAATGAGTGCCGTTTTAGCTAAAAAAAGTTTGTTTTAAAATGAATGTCACTTTACATTTTCAATGCAACTTTAATTTCTTTTTCCAACTTTGCCCTCAATAAATACTCCAACTTTTCTCTCTCTCACAATTTTCAATGCAACTTTAAGTTTGTCTTTGTCAAATAAAGTAAGGCTATTTTAGTAAAATTGCTATGACATTTGACTATTTTATTACATTCCTTAATTTGTGCGCAATTAGCTAAAATGACACTCATTTTGAAACGGAGGAAGTACTTTTTTAAACAAGGGAAATGCTAACAATTAGGACACTTGTTTAGAAGGCTTAAATGGAAATTATTTTTTGAAAATTGTGCATTCAAGACATTGAAACAACAAAAAATAACTTTTTTTTACATAAAATTTATCAATAATTTTTATTTTTAAATCATTAACAAGTGTCTTTAAGACACTTGTTAGTATCTGTAGGACACTTGTTAGCATAATCCTTTTTTTTTTTTTTTGGTTTCACAATCCTTTAAACAAATACTAACATCTCTTGTTTGTTAGATTAATCACACTTGTTAAAGATTAATCACATTTGTAAGCATAACCCTTTAAACAAATACTAACGGTATTTTCTTTGAGAGAAATTACTGGTCATTCCATATCCGTTAAAACAGCACACACCCTTCTATATTTATTTTCACACTGAAGAGGTTTACTTGTCATTAGAGACGACAAAACGAACCAATTCACCTCGTCATAACCCGCCACAACCCTGTTTAAATTGAGGTGGGATAGGTCGGTATAGAGTTGAAAATCTCACTTCATCTCATATTATGACAGGCTAACGGACTTCCCATTAATTTTTCACAAAACAATATAAAAACAATTAAATTAAAGACCATTAAGATAATCAAAATATGTAACTAAGTAGTCTAAAACAATATAAAAATTATCTATTACAAACATGAGCTCACCAACTACAAGCTACTAGACAACAAAAATAAAAAATTAATGAGCTCACCAACTCAAACTATTATAAACATGAGATTGAAATCATAAGAATTAAAGGGATTTAATTAAATGAATTTCTTCTCTTAACTCTATGTACCAAGTATAATAGAAAATTGGCATATAAAAAAAAAAGATATTTGTAAGTACAACCATTTTATAATAATTTTTGTGATAATTTTCTCTCTCTCATATTCACATTATATTTTTTTTCTCTCTATTGTCTTGGTTTTTATGCAATACATACATTTCTTTGTAAAAATATATTTGTCACATAGGATGTCAAACAAATGGATGTTCAAATAACACAATTCTTAAAAAAAAAAAAATTGGTAAAAATAGATTTTTATTACTATTTAGGCCTGACAGACCAACAAACGACATGTTAAAATCTCATACCTTGTTTGTTTTTTTTTTCTTCACAAATGTGTAAATCATCCGGGAGATAACTCGTGAAGGTAAAATAGAGGGCCAAAAGAGCACCTATCAAAATCTCAACTCAGTACACAAAAAAAATGGGCTAAACAAATCGACCCGATGCGTGCAACGCCCATAAAAGAATGGAATTTTTCGTATTCACGTGGAAGCACTTTTTTTTTAAAACTTAAAACACTTTTGGTTCCCCCTATGTTAAAAATTGGTTTTTTGATCCTCCAATTTTATTTTTGGAATTTTGGTCCCTCGTCTCAATTTTAAATTATATTTAGATGATGTGAATTATTCATTTATGACATGACAATGATTAAAAAAATGGGTTTTATTAACTGGTGCCCTAAAGATATTGATTAAGGAATCTATTGGTAGAAATTGTCTTGGAAATGCAAGTGTTTACTTTTGTCTTAGCAATAATTACACAACTTTTTGTTGCAAAGTTACTTATTTTAGTACTTTAACCAATGCCCCAAGGGCATTCATTAGCATTCTCCTTAAAAAAAAGGTCAGCCCAATACATTGAAGCTCCCGCATACGGGATACAGGAAAGTGTCCCATCATTTTTGGTTTATTATATGCAGCCTTACCCTGTTTTTTAAATAAGAGGTTGTTTTCAAAACTTAAACTCATGACATTTCAGTCACGTGACAACAAGTTTACTGTTGTGCCAACGTTCCACCTTATGACGTGACAATGATTATTAGACGTATTTTTGTAGACAATTAAGTGTGATTTAATAAGCGTTGTCGAGTCATAAATGAATAGACCACTTAAAAAAAATGAGATGAAGAGTGTGTTTATTTCAAATTTACCAAATTTATTCCTTAGAATATAAAGATGTGAATTTTATTTCAAGGTATTTAGAAAGAAAAAAAAAAAGTTTGGTTAACATTATAATATCCATAGAAACCTTAAAAATAGATATTATAATAAGTAGTTACACATGAATTTCTTCTCATCATTTTCTATGGGAAATTTTTTCTATTTCCATGACCATTTTATATCCGAGAATAAAATTTATCAAACTAGTAACAAACATAGGCATGTATATTTCTATCATTTTATTTTCAGGAATCTATGAAGATACCCTCAAACAAACGCACCCGAAAGACTAAAATTCAGAAGAAAAAAGAAGTTAAATTAAGAAACTAACAAAAACTTCATTTTTTATTAAATAGATGAACCAAAACTGCATTTTAAGTCTCTGCTTATGGATTGAAGTTGACATTGCTGGTCCTAGTTTAGTTAAAAAAGAGTGCGGAGGAACATTCAAATTCAAAATACGGCAACCAACTCACATCAACGTACAGAAGCCCTTCTGCTCTATCAGACACAATTAATACACGAATGATGCTGCATGATCTTTATAGTGGAAAAACTTCATGTAGGCTACAATAATTTGTCATCTTCTGACCATAAATAACCATTTGTAATGATGTAAGATGTACACCAATTAGTTCACTGACATGGGTGGTCATGAGGGAGAAAAGGGTGGAATTACTGTGACATGGGAGAATTTGGAGGCCATTGTTACAAATGGAAAGAACAGAAAACTAATTCTGCATGGACTTACAGGTTATGCTCAGCCAGGGAAGCTTTTGGCAGTAATGGGTCCTTCAGGCTGTGGCAAATCCACACTCCTTGATGCTTTAGCAGGTGATTAGTACTAATAGTCTATGTCTATTGTCTACTGCAATTTGCATGCATGTGTGACCCCTAAGTATGAGTCTCAAAGCATATTATTATTTTCAGTCAAATCCTTTCTTTTATGTATTATTATAACTACCAAGGCACTAACTTTCAATATTATGCTAGTTTTTTGAAACCTTGAACTCTGTTTGAGAATTGCTTCTTGAAAGACCAATTTCAATGATTTGGAGTTTGGACATAAATGAAATTAGTCAAATTACTCCAGAGTGAGGTTATATGCGACACAAAAAGGAAGATGATGGTCTTTCAAGAAGCAATTCCGAAACAGAGTTACATGTATCTTCCTTTTTCTTGAAGCTAAATTAGTCGTATAACTTGTTAGCTATGATTGGAAGCTAGTTATACAACAATTATAATATGATTCGAGCAATGTTACAGGAAGGTTGAAATCAAACATACAGCAATCAGGGAAAATTCTAATCAATGGCAAAAAACAAGCACTGGCTTATGGAACATCAGTAAGACAAAATACCTGAAAACTACACAAGTCCTAAAAAATGAAACAAAGTATTAAGAGAGCAGATAAATTATTTACAGTTACTAACCTTTCTGCCACCATGCACAATGTAAATTCAGGGCTATGTAACACAAGATGATGCTATGCTGTCAACTTTAACAGCTGGTGAAACTTTATACTACTCAGCTCAACTTCAATTTCCAAACTCAATGTCTATAGCAGAGAAGAAGAGGCAAGCAGACATCACACTCGCAGAAATGGGCCTGCAAGATGCTATTAACACAAGGGTTGGAGGGTATGGTTCTAAAGGCCTAAGCGGGGGGCAAAGAAGGAGACTAAGCATTTGCATTGAGATTCTAACACACCCTAGACTTCTTTTCCTTGATGAACCAACTAGTGGACTTGATAGTGCAGCTTCCTACTATGTTATGAGCCGGATTGCAAGTTTAAGTCTAAGGGATGATATTCAAAGGACAATTGTTGCATCCATACATCAGCCAAGTAGTGAAGTTTTTCAACTTTTTGATGACCTCTGTCTTCTTTCCTCTGGGGAGACAGTATATTTTGGTAAAGCTTCTGACGCAAATCAGGTTAGGAACTAAAATCCTTGTACATATTGATTTCAAGTTGGCAAAGTACATATATGTAACACTTGATTCAATGCAGTTTTTTGCTTCAAACGGTTTCCCTTGCCCAACTCTCTATAATCCTTCTGATCACTACTTAAGGATCATAAACAAAGATTTTGAACAGGTATATATGCTAACCCAGAGCCTAAATAGTGTTTATTTGAAAGCATTGGGAACTTTAGAGGTACTGTATACTACAATATAATAAAATAGAATTAGCAAACAGAATTTAATACATGAAAATTTAAAATTCATCTATAATTTCGTGCTAGCCTATAGCAAAATTAGAGATGGTTTTCATTTCTTTTTTCCTCTCGATTTTTGTCGCTAATTTAGTTCGTTTATAGTGATATTCTACGGTTAAATATATTCAAAGTTCTCTAGATTAGAAGGAACAGAACAGTTGAAAACTGAAACATAATGGACTCATCTTGTTTTCAGGACACTGAAGAAGGCTTTGGTAAAGGAGTAATTACTGAAGAAGCAATTGGTATCCTTGTAAATTCTTATAAAGCGTCTGAAATTAAAAGACAAGTTTTGATTGAAGTTACAAAAATAAGTGAAAGAGTAAGTATCATAGTACATTCCTAAATTAGACTTAGACTAGAAAAACATAGAATATTAACGTACTTTTCAAATCCAACAGTGAGGGAGGTGCAAATTCTACTAGAAATTACTTTGATAGATGGTACCTGAAAATCTTTCAAAAATCCAACGACGACAAACATCGCCTTCTGGAAGTAAAAGTTCCCGTCTCCTCGTCCTCATGACTGAGACACCGACTTGATCGGTATTGGTCTGATAAATACAAGGGAAAACAAATATAATATGCAGGACAATGAGCTTCTCCTTCCAATGGGTGTTGTCAACCGTCGTTAGAATTTCAAAGTGGCTTTTAAGTATTGATCCACCATGACCACATATCAAAGTAGTCCGCCATAGAACCCACATGAACTATATGATTTAACATTTTGCTTCATGAAATTGTACGTACTAGGATTTGAGTGCAATAAGGAATAGGAGGACCCACGCTCCATTTCTGACTCAATGCGTGGTTCTTATAAAAAGATCTTCTCAACAGTTGTATCGTGATATCAGCAATTACTGGTTACGTCTTGTTGTCTTTATTGCCATTGCTATAAGCCTTGGCACTATCTTCTACCACGTCGGCTCAAGTACTCGATCTATTCAGGTAAAATATGAAATGATAATGAAAGCATCCTTTAAAAGAGAAATAACTTTTAATTATATAATGTAACAATCATTAATATAAAATTTAATAAAAATGCTAGCGACACATTCTTCCTTATCATTTGAAATACATATAAGTTCTGCTAATTTTCATATAGAACTTGGAACATTTAGTGAAACCAATGTCAATTTCAACCTGTAAAAATAATTGTGTTAAAAGAAGTATTTTAGAGAGTATATTACCAACACTCCCAGTGATTTATAAATTTGAACGGTAACAGTATCATTGTATATGGCATGCTTCAGGTCAGAGGATCGCTACTTTCATTTTTTATGTCAGTCTTGACTTTCATGACACTTGTTGGTGGATTCTCTCCCTTGATTGAGGAAATGAAGGTAAAATTGTTGTCTTTTGCATTTGAAGCTTTACTGCATTGAACTCTAGCAGTAGACTATTGCATCCAAATTCCAAAAGAACTTGACTTATCTAAAGTAAAAAAAGTGTGAAGAGAGTAAATTAGGATTGTTATTTCAACAAAATCATGACTTATTATGATGCAGATGCAATATTTAAATTTGATTTGTTAATCAATTGTGGATAATAACTACTTTACATTCTAAAGTGAGTTAATCAATTTTTTGGTTTAATTTTGTAATTTTTATTGAATTATATCAATTTATGAAGATTATTTATGACAGTAAAAAGAAAAAAAAATGTCCTCCTATAGCACTTTGGTAATTATAATTTTTGGTATAAATGCAGTTTTAAAAAAAAAAATTGGTATAAATGCATCTGCATTATTGTTTTCATTTCTAACTAAACATATTTCCTTCCACCATATTAGGTGTTTGAACGAGAGAGATTGAATGGGCACTATGGTATTACTGCTTATCTCATTGGCAACATATTATCTGCTATTCCTTACATGCTAATGATCTCTCTCATTTCCGGAGCAATAGTGTGTTACCTTTCTGGACTACACAAGGGACTAGAGAACTATCTATACTTTGCTTCTGTCCTATTTGCCATTATGATGTGGGTTGAGAGTCTTATGATGGTTGTGGGGAGTATCTTCCCAAATTTTGTGATGGGGGTGATCATTGCTGGTGGAGTTGAAGGACTTGCGATTTTAACAGGTGGATTCTATCAAATTCCTAGTGATCTTCCAAAGCCATTATGGAAGTACCCTTGCTACTACATTTCCTTCCTCACTTATGCTTTCCAAGGATCATTCAAGAATGAATTTGAAGGCTTAACATTTGTTGGTTATCAAGAAGGAGGTACCATAACTGTTAGTGGTAGAGATGTACTAACTGATATATGGCATGTGCAAATGGGTCACTCTAAGTGGGTTGATCTTGTTATCATGTTTGGTATGATTGTTGTTTATCGAGTTCTATTCTTGGTCATCAATAAGGTCAAGGAGAAGTCAAACCCTACTGTTCCTACCATAAATCGACCCAAAGCAAAAACTTTCTCTAGAACCAATATGGATGAACTCTAAATAATGTTCTACATGGATAATATAGGATATGATATTATGAAAAAATTACAAGTCAATTGTAACTTAAAATATTATACTTGTACTTTGAGTGTGGGCTGTTTAGGTCAAGTAATAAAGAGTGCTAAATTTGTAAGGACTCAAAGCAACAATTTCCCAAGTTCTAAGTTAATGAAGGAAAAATTCAGATCTATATATGTTGGAAGCATCTCATTAAAAATGAAACGATGTATATTTAGATTTTAGAAAGTAACATGTTTTATTATGTTATGATTGTTATCATCATCGGAACATGTATGAGACAAGTAAATTTTAGCGAACCTGCACAGCTGCCTAAGCTTGATCTGTGTATCCTGGAGGACTAGGGTCTCCCAAATTCACCGGAGGCCTTTGCGCCCCCAGCCTCTAGTTCTCCTTGCCATGAATCTACGTACAATGCACAAAATATTGAGCTGAATAATCTCAATATCTTATAACATAGTAAAAAGAATTTCAGGAGAGACAGGCATTACATGTAATCCAATAAAGTTTCTAACTAACCACAGTCTAATGAGATGTCTTTATCTATATCTTATTTTTTATCTTATTATATGTTTCCATTAAAGCACATACATAAATCAATTGAGATATTAGTGAAAGCAAAATATGTTATTATATGTTTCCATTATGATACTTTATGAATCGGTTCAGAGTACTCATCAGATTGTATAAATTATGCAGAATTTCCCAGCAACTATACCAAAAATGTTCCATTTTTATTTTTCCTCATTGAAGAACGATGTACCAAAACGGTATAACCAGAAAATCAAACGAATAGGGAAATGTGGTGCAGGAATGAAAACCACAAATTTCAAATTGAATGGAGCATAAAGAAAGGTGAGAAGAACTCACATATATCCGAAATGTGACGAAGCAATGGTGGAATCATAAGCTCCTACTTCTTCGGCGCATGCAACGGAGGAGAATCAATGGGGTCTTCTCTTCCTGGAAACTTATTAAAAATGTGATGAAGTTATTATGTTCATCAAGTAAACTTATTAGTCCCACAATTCAGGACACGGTTGACTATATTACGCATGTCAATATTACACATGTCAATGCATAATTTTAAGCTTAAATATTTGAATAGTATATTAGAAAAAATTATGAAAATTTGATATTTTGAAAATAGTCATCGAGACGAATCTAATGACATCTTATATGATATTATTTATCTCTGTATATTAGTAGAAAAATATGGTCAAAGCAAGTTAGGTCAAAATTATACATTTTCAAATGGGGTTATCTATTGCAGGACGGAGGGAGTACATTAATAAAAAAAGTTGTACTACCTCCGTTTCAAAATGAGTGTTACTATAGCAAAAAAACATTGTTTGAAAATGAATGTCACTTTGCATTTTCAATACAACTTTAATTTTTTCTTCCAACTTTACCCTCTATAAATACTCAAACTTTTCTTTCACACAATTTGCAATGCAACTTTAAGTTTGTCTTTTTCTTATAAAGTAAGGGCAATTTAGTAAAAGTGTTATGTCTAATGATTATTTCATTTCATTCCTTAATCTGTGTGCAAATAGCTAAAGCGACACTCATTTTAAAACGGATAGAGTATTAAAGTGATTTTTTGTTAACTAGTCTGGTGTGGTTGGAGCTTACACATTTTCAATATATGGTGTGGTTGGAGCTTACACATTTTCAATATATACATTGTTTTTACCAACTGCTGAGCATATACAATATGTTTTATACCCTTTCCGTCCCTATATCTAAGCATTCATTTGATTTTATTTTTGTCCCTAAATGTAAACCCATTTTCAAATTACTAGATGCATTTACTATTTCTTTTCTAATAATACCCTAATTAATACTACTAACTTGTCTTATAATATGAAAAGTCAAATTTAATACACATACAAAAAAAGGACAATTTGTTAATATTAACACACAAAATAGACACATTAATTACACTAACAACTTTTCTTAAGAAATAAGGAGGAAAAAAAAAGCAAAGGGGGCTTACATACAGGGACAAAAGGAGTAATAAATTAAAATTAATTTGTCACGTATTTTCTTTTATGTATCACTCACAAATATTTATCTCGTGTTATTTTCATGTACCAACGAATCATATGAGACAACTTTGTTGTTGAAATGTAAAGCTAGAACTATTCCTTTGATAGATTCTCGTAAGTTACTTACCATCGGGGGTGTTAGGTAAATGTAGTTGGAAGATTGTAATTAGAGTGTGGTATATGGTTTTAGCAGCAATGTATGAGGTTTAAGGGGATTGTATTAAGGAAGGTGGGAGGTCATGATTTGTTTGGTGGGGGCAAATGGTGGGCATTCCTAAAGGGGATGGGTTGACAGTATGTAAATGGTTTGATGAGAATTTAGTGTGGATTGTGGGCGATGAGACCAAAATGTTCTTTTGGTCGGATGCGTGGATGGAGGGGGACTTTGTGTGATAGGTTTAAATGTAGGTATGATTTAGCTGAAAATCGTCTCTTAACAGTTGACGAGATGTATTCTTTCGATTGGCAGTTTGGTGGAGATGCTTGGAAATAGCGGCGTCATTTATTTGCTTGGGAAGAGGAGATGTTAGGGGAGAGTTGTGAGCTTTTAGCTAACATTTTTTTACATGTTAATGTTGAAGATAGGTGGAGCTGACATCTCACGTGACACGTCTAATAAAGGCTACATCATTAGTGGGATTTATCACATGTTGACGACATTGAAGTTGAAAAGTCAGGTTGAATTTCTTGACATTATTTAGAATAAAGTAGTTTCGCTCAAAGAATCTATATTCATTTGACGTTTGTTAAGGAATCGTATTTCTTGAAAAGACAATCTAGTAAGATGTGAAATTATTGAACCAAATTTGAACGTGTGTGTTAGTAGTTGTTGTCCAAAGGAAGGCGTTGATCACTTGATTTTGGGTTGTGACAATTATGGAAGCATCTGAGTCTTAGTTAGGAAATGGCTCGATATTTATTTAGTGAACATTTTACATCTATCTGACCATATTTAGCAGTTTGATGCGCTAGGAGGATTCTCCACAAAAAAAAAAAAAAATCATAAATTCTCTCCATGTTATTTGACTTGTTTGTGTTTGAGTTATTTGAAAGGAAAGGAATTGCCACTATTTCTCTTCATGGTTGAAAGCTAAAATTCCAATGTTAGTTTTTGACCTTAATCATTGATGGATGAATTCGTTATTGTATTTGGATTTAGTCATTTAGCATGTGTGCTTTGTTGGTTTTGTTGTGATATATTGTATGTAACTTTTCGTACTAGTTTTATCTTTGCACTTCTTGTGCGGGGTAGAACTTTTTTGTGGTTAATATATTCTTTTTGGCTTATTTAAATAAAATAAAAAAACTCTAATAAAATGTTAACTTTTTTGTTGAGGGTGGTAATCAAACTCTGGATCTCCTCATCATTCAATTTCTTAACTCCTCTTTCTCCACTCTAACCATGATGTAAAAGTAAATAACTCAAAAACAATATTTTTATTTTCATTTTCAAATTTTATTTTACGACCAAAGCAAAACTAACTACATACTACTAGCAACCAGTAAAATAACTTTTACTGATAGTAATTACCTGATTCAAGTGGCCGGAGTATGAATGCTGTTTGGTGACTTTGTCAGTGTGGACTTTGTCTTGGGGGGACTATTCATACCATCCATGATCCATTAACTAGGACTCGACCAACTTTAACTACTGTTCATATTCAACATTTAAGAGCTCTCCCTATGTGTCTGGGCCATTTGTTCGTCCACATATTTAGAATTTTAGCTTTTATGTTACAAATAATAAAAAAAATATGTATGTATAATTTGACAGAAATATGATATGGGACCAGTAAAAAAACATAATGCAATCTGGTGGCTCTTCTGGCTGAAAATTCTTTGGAACTGACAGAAGAAGCTGTGCATCATGTCTATGTGCTCTGAACTGACATAATTCAACGATTTTTCAAAAGGGAGCTTCTATGGTGCAGTGAGAAAACTGACTTTTTTTGAAAAAGTTAATTTTGATTTTAAGGTTTGATTCATTTTTAAATTGTTGATTACTGATTAATGATCAATAATAATTCATCTAGTAATGCTTGCAACATCTTGGACT